>Ga0098035_1001621_pt1 | contig 10825 bp, 8 predicted proteins | sample 3_EtaG_FD_75046 | JGI IMG/M metagenome (GOLD analysis project Ga0098035, IMG submission 75046) | Marine viral communities from the Subarctic Pacific Ocean - 3_ETSP_OMZ_AT15126 metaG | ecosystem: Environmental > Aquatic > Marine > Oceanic | place: Pacific Ocean | collected 2015-01-07
AATACGGGATGAAATGGCCGATCTCGCACGACACGTTGAGCCCGCGCGACAAGGAATACCTGGCGTACATGGAGGCGCATCGCGGCAAGGCATCGGTCAATGCACTTTATGCTCTGAAGAAGGGCTTGCAGGAAGCCGGACTTGAAAGCGCTCGGATCGGTTCCGACGATCCACGCATCGGGCCATGGCTGCATGAAATTGGCTTGCCCGGCGTAAAGATCAGCGAGGCGACCACTCTTTTCCGCGAAATCCGCATGGTAAAGACCCCGCGCGAAATCGAACTGATGCGGCAGGTCGCCCGGATGAACGAGGAAGCGCTGGAGGCCGTCATCGATTCACTGCGGGTGGGAATGCCGCGCACCGAGCTGGAACGCATCTACAACGTCGAAATCGCCAGGCGCGGCGGACGCGGCCTGTATCTGGCGACCGGACAGCACGGGACCAACAATAACCTTGGCGGCGTACTGGAAACCGAAACGATCACGTTCGACGGCCTGTGCGAATACCAGAACTACCATGGAGATCTCGGTCGCGTTGCGGTTTGCGGGAGCCCGCGCCCCGATGTCGTGGAGCGCGTGAAAGCGCTGGAAATCGGCTGCGAAACCCTGCTCAAGACGATTCGTCCCGGCATAACCGCAAACGAGGTGACATCGACGGTAATCGAAGCCGTGCGCAAGGGCGGCTTCGAGGGATTCTTCTTCGCCACACCGCACAGCATCGGCCTGGAACATTCCGACCACATGATCCCGATCGGCCCCACCCTCCCCGGCGGCAATGGCGAATTCGTGTTCGAAGAAAACATGATCTTCTCGCTCGACATGCCCTATTACGAAATCGGCTGGGGCAACCTCCATGTCGAAGACCAGATCCTTGTCACCGCCAACGGCGCCGAACCGTTGACGAACTGTGACGTTTCCCTGCGCGTGCGACCAGCCACGCCCTATGGCGCGGCGGCCTGACATCCCGGTCAGGCGCGCCTATGCGCAGGTCGGTCCCGGCCAGCTGCACTATCGCATCTGCATTCCGCAAGAGCCGACCCGGCGCCCCCTCATGCTGTTCCACCCGACTCCGAAAAGCGGCTGGATCTACGAAACGATCATGCCCCTGTTGGCGGCGCAGGGGCGGACCGTCATCGCACCGGACACGCCTGGCTATGGCGCCAGCGACCCCCCGCACGAAAGACCTTCCATCGAAGGCTATGCCGAAGCGATGCTGGCACTGGCCGATGCCCTTCTTGCGGGCGAATGCCTCGACGTAGCAGGCTACCACACCGGGTCCTCGACCGCCGTGCAAATGGCAGTGGCGCAGCCCGAACGGATCGGCAAGATCGCGCTGTTCTCGATTGCGGCCTACGATGCCGAGGCCCGCGCGGCGAAACTGCGCAGCCTTGCACCGTTCAAGACCGTTTGCGAAGACGGATCGCATCTCTCCCGCATGTGGAACACGGTTGCGCAACTGAGCGATGCGCGTGCCGATCCTGAATGGCGCCAGCGTTCGGTGACGGAGAACCTGCGCGCGGCGGACGGACCTGCAGGCTACCGAGCGGTCTATAACCACGACTTGAAAGCAGCCGCGCGCAAGGTGCGCCAGCCGGTCCTTCTCATCAATGCGCAGGACGACCTGTGGGAACTGACCCGGTTGAACCGCGATTGCTTTCCTCACTGCATCTACCGAGAACTGCCAGGCACCGCCCATGGCATGTTCACCTTCGCCGCCCCAGAGATCGCGCGGCTCCTGCAGGACTTTCTAGACGTGGACTGACGCGCGCCGCCAGGCTTTACCGGGGAACGGGCTCAGGCCTGTACAGTATATTCGGGCATGTCAGCCAGCGCCCTCTCGTCCAGCTTGTAACGCGACATCGCAAGAAAGCTGGAAAACGCCAACAGGGCCGGAAGGACGGCGATCCCTGCATACAGCGCAAGGACCGTGGAGTGTGATTGCGCGACAAGCGCTCCGCCCTTGGTCGCAGTATAGCCGGCAGCTGCAAAGAGCAGCCCCATCAGGCCAGGACCAACGGCAAAGGCAACCTTTTCCATGAAGGCGTAGATACTGGAATAGACCCCTTCACGGCGTTGACCGGTAAGTTTGCGGTCGTACTCCATGACATCCGGTAACATCGAAATGCCCATCAGGGTGACTCCGGCCGCGCCTATTCCGTTGATCGTACCGCGGATCCAGAGTTCGGTTACGGTAATGCCCTCAGCGGTGAACGCATAACTTGCGTAAAGCAGGGCAAGACAAAGGATCGCGGCCTGGTACGAAGCGGTCTTGCCAAAGCTACGTCCGCACCAGGTCCAGAACGGTACGACAATCATGGCAGTGATGTTCTGCGACAAGGTGAGGTGGACCAGCCCCTGGTAACCGACCTTGAGCACGTTGAGCAGAAACAGCAACTTCGTGGTGCTGATCACCGAAATGGCGAGATAGAGGAACATCTTGGCGGTCATCAGCTGAACGAAGGATCGGTTACGCAGCAACGAGAGCCATTGCTCCTTCGCCGGTACACTGGTCCTTACGTCCCGTTCGACGCGCTTGGCCTTGCGGGTGCCGACAAAGGAAATCACCATGGTCGTGAAGACGAGCGAGGCGGCCGCTGCGCCCATCCAGGCATATCCGGGTCCGCCCCCCCCGCCCCACTCGACGATCATCGCCATGACGGCAGCCGAAGTAAGCTGACCGATGGCAATGAAAAAGGTACGGAAGGACAGCAGGCGGGTTCGCTCATGGTAACCGTCGGTCATCTCGCCCGCCATGGCCACGTAAGGCACAGCGAAGAGCGAATATCCGGTCGAGTAGATGACCAGGGCCACGGCCATATACACCGTCAGCCCCACACCCGTCAGCGCAGGCGGCGCGAAAACCATCAGCAGCGAAACCGCACCGATGATCGCGCCGGCCAGCAGGTAGGGGCGGCGGCGGCCCATGCGGCTCCTGGTGCGATCGCTGGCTACGCCGATCAGAATATCGGCAATGATGTCGTAGAGCTTGGAGACCGTAAGCAGCACTCCGGCAAGCGCCGCAGATTGGCCAAGAATGGTCGTCATCAGGACCGGAAAGAAGATCGTCACGACGTTGAGCATGATCGACACGCCGAAAGAGCCGACTCCGAAACCCAGGCACACCCCGAAAGGCAGGCGTTCCGGCTCGCTCCCCTCGGCGCGCGGTTTCGCGGAACTGGCGGCTGCGGGTCGAGAGATGTCCATGGCCGGACTATCTCTCAGCATCGCCCGCGCATGTAAAAATGTTGTCACACTATCCGTCAGGTGAAGAGTTGCTCGCGGTCCGGCACACTTGCGGATCCGTAACCGGCAGAATCGTCCTCCACCTCGCGCGACCTTCGCGGCCTCACGCCGCCCAGCCTCCCCGCGCCTCTCCGGTTTGGCGCCCCGCCCCTGTGCAGTCCGCAAGGCGCCGACAAGCGCGCTGCAATGCAGTGCGCGGGAACCCGCCGCAAATAGAACCCGCAATTCAGCAACCTGATCGGATCGCCGCTCACAAATGCCCTTAGTCTCTTGCCTTTGGAGATATGGTAGCGCTATCTTAAGGACTAGAATGATCGATCGTGAATCGGATGGGAGAGTTGTTCAGGGCATGTTTCTGGGAATTGACATCGGCACGTCCGGCGTAAAGGCGGTGCTCATCGACACGGCGGGAACTGTGCGCGACCAGGCGTCTGCCCCGCTGACAGTCTCGCGTCCGCAGCCGCTGTGGTCGGAACAATCACCCGACGACTGGTGGGCCGCTACCGAGGCTGCCGTGCTGGGGCTTTCGGCGCCACTTCGCGCCAAGGCCCAGGCCATCGGACTGGCCGGGCAGATGCATGGAGCGACAATGCTCGGCGCCGACGATCGCCCGCTGCGTCCTGCCATCCTCTGGAACGACGGTCGCAGCTTCCAGGAATGCAAAGACCTGGAGGCGGCCGAACCGGATTCGCGGCGCATCGGGGGCAACCTGATGATGCCGGGATTTACCGCTCCCAAACTTCAATGGGTGCGCCGCCACGAACCCCGGATCTTTGCCGAAGTCCGCTCGGTCCTCCTGCCCAAGGATTACGTCCGCCTCGTCATGACTGGCGAGAAGGCGACTGACTTGTCCGATGCTGCTGGCACCCTCTGGCTCGATGTTGCCCGGCGCGACTGGAGCGATGCTCTCCTTTCGGCCACAGGCCTTTCGCGCGAACATATGCCCAATTTGTTCGAGGGCAGCGAAGTGACCGGGCAGTTGCGCCCCGAGATTGCTTCGCGGTGGGGCATGGACAGCGTTCCCGTCGCGGCAGGCGCAAGCGACAATGCCGGCGGCGCTGCAGGGATCGGGATGATTTCGGACGGCGATGCTCTGCTCTCGCTCGGCACCTCGGGCGTGATTTTCGTGGCGACGCAGCAGTTTCGTCCCAATCCCGGGCAGGCGGTGCATGCCTTCTGTCACTGCCTGCCGGACATGTGGCACCAGATGAGCGTCCACCTCTCCGCCGCATCCTGTGTCGATTGGGCCGCGCGCCTGATGGGGCTGGCTGCACCGGCCGACCTGTTCTCCCTTGCCGAGCGGGCCGGCGCGGCGAACGGCCCGGAACTGTTCCTCCCCTATCTTTCGGGCGAGCGAACTCCGCATAATGACCCGCATGTGCGCGGTGCATTCCTTCGCGCGGACAATGGGACCGACCAATCGCGCCTGGCCGCGGCAGTGCTGGAAGGCGTGGCCTTCGCCCATGCCGACGGTCTTGCTGCACTGCGCGAAGCGGGGACGCATGTTTCATCACTGTCGGTCATCGGCGGCGGCGCACGGTCGCGCTACTGGGGTTCGATCCTCGCCGCTGCACTCGACGTGCGGCTCGAATATCTTGACGGCGGCGAAGTCGGTCCTGCGCTGGGCGCGGCCAAGCTCGCGATGATGGCCGCGACCGGCGCTTCGGCAGCCCAGGCGTGCGTGCGCCCAGCCGTCATCGACGCCATCGCACCCGATCCGCTGCTGGCCGAGCGCCTGGCACCCAAGCTTGAGAAATTCCGCCGCGCCTATGCGGCAGTTCGAGAACTGTGAAAGGAATAAGAAGGATGTCTGCCGATTACTTCGCCGAGTTCGACACGGTCCGTTACGAAGGCCCGGAAAGCGCGAACGACCTTGCCTATCGCTGGTACGACAAGGACCGCATGGTCATGGGCAAGCGGCTCGAAGATCACCTGCGCTTCGCCGTCTGCTTCTGGCACACCTTCTGCTGGCCGGGCAGCGACGTTTTCGGCGCGGGCACGTTCACCCGTCCCTGGCACGCCGGCCCGAACGACGCCAAGGCCGCGCGTGCCAAACGCGAAGCCGCACTTGCCTTCGTCGAGAAACTCGACCTGCCCTTCTACTGCTTCCACGACGTGGACGTGATGGCGGACGCCGAGGACGCCACCAGCTTCCGCGCCAGCTTCGCCGAAGCCGTCGATCATCTCGAGGAACTGCAGGCCAGGCACGGCCGCAAGCTGCTGTGGGGCACTGCCAATCTCTTCGGCCATGCGCGCTACATGGCGGGCGCTGCGACCAATCCCGATCCGGAAGTCTACACCTGGGCGGCCATGCAGGTGCGAGATGCGCTGGAAGCCACCCATCGCCTCGGCGGTTCCAACTACGTCCTGTGGGGCGGCCGCGAAGGCTACGACACGATCCTCAACACCGAGATCGGCATCGAGCAGGAGAACTTCGGCCGCTTCCTGCAGCTTGTGGTCGACCACAAGCACCGCATCGGCTTTACCGGAACCATCCTGATCGAGCCCAAGCCGCACGAGCCGACCAAGCACCAGTACGACTTCGACACGCAGACCGTTTATGCATTTCTCAAGCGCTTCGGCCTCGAGAACGAGGTCAAGGTCAACATCGAGGCAAACCACGCGACGCTTTCGGGCCACACCTTCGAGCATGAACTGGCGATGGCGCGCGCGCTGGGCATCTTCGGCTCCATCGACGCCAACCGCGGCGACCCGCAGAATGGCTGGGATACCGACCAGTTCCCCAACTCGGTGGAAGAACTGACGCTCGCCATGCTCGAAGTGATCCGCGCCGGCGGCTTCACCACCGGCGGTTTCAACTTCGATGCCAAGGTGCGTCGCCAGTCGATCGACGCGGCAGACCTGTTGCATGGCCACATCGGCGGCGTCGACACGATCGCCAGGGCTTTCCTGCGCGCCGCTGCCATGATCGAGGATGGCCGCCTGGAGGCCTTCCGCGCGGATCGCTACGCAGGTTGGAAGGGTGAGCTTGGCCGCAAGATCCATGCGCCCGACGCCACCCTTGCTTCCATCGCCGATATCGCGGTCCATTCCAATCGCGCACCCGAGCCGAAGTCCGGCCGTCAGGAATGGTGCGAGAACTACGTCAACCGCTTCTGAGGTTGATCGACACCGACATGATAAAGACCCGCCGTTTGCATCTGCAGACGGCGGGTCTTTCGTTTCCCGATATTACTGCGCCCGATGGGCTGGCCGACTCTGCGGCGCCTGGCCTGGCCTGGCCCCGGATCGGCCTTGACGTCATCTTTCCAGCGCTTTCTTCTCGATCTGCCCAACGTTTCCCATACCGCTTGCACCTTGATAGAACCAGAATACGATTCTGTAGATGCGCAAGAGACGGGATGCCTCAAAGTACCGTTGCCGAAATGGATCGAATGACCAGCGATGAATATGGCAGATGCGGCCCACACGACAGCAAGGATCGGGCTGCGATCCTTGCGCATCCTCGGATCTGCTTTAGTTCACCCGAGCAACCGGTTGCCTCGCTCAAAATCAGGTCGCCATTCAAGAACGGCAGGCGACTGGGCTCGATGACAGGGACAACATGAGCAAACCAAAGCCCAACATGAAACTGGCGGCGATCGCTCCGAAGGCCGGGACAGCCAAGTCCGAACACGCGCTTTCGGCAAGCCAGACCGAGTCCCGCCAGCCAATGCAACCGCGCAGCCAGGCTTCTCTGGACCGCATGCTGACCGCAGCAAGGAAACTCATGATCGAGCGTGGCGGCGAGGACTTCACGCTTCAGGAAGTCAGCAATATCGGCAAGGTGTCGACCGGCTCGATCTATCATCGCTTCGCAGGCAAGGACGAACTGGTCCGCGCCGTGATCGAACGCGAACTGGCAGTCATGGCCGATGACGAGAACCGCGCCTTTGCCGAAGCCCTGAATAATTCAGCGAACCTGGACGCGTATATTCCAGCCTACGTCCGCGCGTTCTCAGACATCCTGCGCAAGAATTCGCTTATGCTGCGGCTTGCCATGCGGCGCGCAACCGTCGACCATGAAGTGTCCCACTCCGGTAACCGGCGCCACCGGGAATCGACCGAATCGCTCGCTTGCGACCTGAGCCGCTTTCGCGGAGAGATCTCTGGCGATGCGGACACGAAGGCCGCCATGGCTTTCCACATCGCCTTTTCCACGCTGGTCCGCCAGTTGAGCCTCGAGTCCATCGACCCTGCGGCAAACCATAGTGACTGGGACATGATGCTTCACGAACTCAGCGAGATGATCCTGGCCTATCTCAAGTTCGGAAGAAGCCGCAGCACTTCCTGATTGACCAAACCCCGAGAAGGCCACCACCGGGCCATGACCGGGCCGGAAAGAGAGAAGCACGCGCAGATACCGGCGCCTTTCGAATTGTCGGTTGAAATTGAGTGTCGGCGCCGACCGATATGCCCTTCACTTCTCGCAAGTGCGCTCTTTCCAGGCTTCGCGGGCCTGCCAGCCACGTTCTTCCAGCTCGGGCGTCGCGGCCGCCTCGCAAGGGTAACCGATGCACAGGATCGCGATGAGTCGCCAGGTATCCGCAACGTCGAGCAGCTCGCTGACGAACCGGGGGTCGACGATCGAGACCCAACCCATGCCGATCCCCCGCACCCGGGCAGCCAGCCACATTGTATGGATCGCCATGACCACCGAGTAGTCGAGCATCTCCGGCATCGTCGCAATGCCCAGCCCCTTCCCCGCGACCGGCTTGCCATCGCAGAACACGGCCATGACTTCGGGCGCTTCGCGCAAACCGTGCAGCTTGAGCGACTTGTAGTGATCGCGCTGCTTCGCATCGGTGTAGCGATCGGCAGCCAGTGCGCTCTGCTCGTCGACGTGTCGGGCCAGTCGTTCCCGCAAACCGGGGCTGCGCACCCGCACAAAGCGCCATGGCTGGGAATTGCCCACCGACGGGGCCAGGCTGGCGCAGCGGAGCAGATGCTCGATATCGCCGTGGGGAATGGCGCGCGTGTCGAAATGCCGCACATCGCGCCGCCAGTGCAGCAATTGCTCAAGCTGCGCGGCAAACGCTGCATCGAAGCTGGGAGGCGCCTGCGTCAAGATGCTCTCCCTGCCCCGGTCTTGTCGTTGAAGGTCCGGTGCATCAGGTAAGTATCCATAATCCAGCCGTGGCGCTCCCTCAATGCCTTACGCGCCTCGACAATGCGATCGGCAACCACTGGCAAGGAGCCGTGGATCAGGGCCTCGTGCTCCATGCCGAGATAGGCACCCCACCATATCTCTATTCCTTCAGGCTCCAGCGTTTCAAAGGCGCATCCGCGGTCGAGCACGACGACGACAACATTGGTCCCCTGCGGCCAGCCCTTTTCGCGCAACTGCCTGCCGGTGGTCACGACGAGAGGTTCGGCAAGGCGATTGAGCGCAATCGCGTGGGCGGCGGTCAAGGCCTGGATACTGGTGATGCCGGGGACCACTTCGATCTTCAGATCCAAGCCGCCTTTCTGCACGCGCGCGGCGATGCGCAAGGTGCTGTCGTACAGCGAGGGATCGCCCCAGACGAGCAGCGCCAGACGCCCGCCTTGCGGCAGGTTTCGGGCGATTTCCCGGGCCCAAGTCCGGGCGATGGCATCGTGCCAGTCGTTGACCGCTTCAAGATAATCGCCGTGCGTAGCCCGAACCGGAAGGTCGAATTCGACGACGCGGACGGGCCGCTCCAGCACTTGCGCGCAGATACCCCGGCGCAAGTCGAGCAGGTCCGCCTTCGCCTCACCCTTGCGCGGCAGCAGAATCAGGTCGGCCTCGTTCATGGCGCGCCGCGCCTGCATGGTCAGGTGATCGGGATTGCCGGTGCCGATCCCGATGAGGCTGAGCGCGATCATGCGTAGGGAGCGATCTGGTGGAAGAACGTGCCGGTCACCCGGCCCCGCCGCGACCCGGTTTCGGGTACGACGCTACCGTCGGCATCGGTAACTGCGGCCAGCGGCTCGTCGGGCTGCTCGAGGATCGTCGAGTAATGGAACTCATGACCGCGCAGACGGGTCCCCGCCGTCAGGTTGGCCACGGGTCCCAGCAACTGCGCACTGCGATAGCCCAGGTGCATCCTGCGCTGCGCGTAGCTGGTCACGAGGCCAAGCAGGCCGGCCATCGGGTGACGCGCGCCTTCCTTGTCGACGAGTGCCTCGCCCAGCACCATGTAGCCGCCGCATTCGCCATGGACCGGACGGGTCTCGGCATGGCGGCGCAGACCGGCAAGGAAGCGCGACGCCGAGGCGATCCGGCCGGCGTGAAGCTCGGGGTAGCCGCCCGGCAGCCAGACGAAGTCCGCGCTTTTGTCGGGTGCCTCGTCGGCCAGGGGAGAGAATGGCATGATCTGCGCGCCTGCCCGCCGCCAGCCTTCCAGCATGTGCGGGTAGATGAAGGAAAAGGCCTCGTCCTGGGCCAAGGCAATGCGCTGCGCAGGAGGCTGCGGCAGGCCCGACCCCTCTCCGCGCTCGAGCGCCCTCGCCGCCTTGCGGATCGCCGGAAGGTCGGCATGTTCGCGCAGGAAGGCGGCATAATCGGCGATCTTGCGGTCGAGCTCGGGTTGCTCTGCAGCCTGCACCAGCCCGAGGTGGCGTTCCGGCAAGGTCAGGTCGCCGCGCCGAGGCAATGCGCCCAGCACCGGCATTCCTATGGCCTCCATCCCCCGGCGGACAAGGCGTTCATGGCGCGGGCTTGCCACACGGTTGAGGATCACCCCGGCGAAGGGGATGCGCGCATCGAAACGGCGAAACCCCAGCGCCGTCGCCGCGGCGGACTGGGCATGGCCGGACACATCGAGGACCAGGATCACCGGCCAGCCCATGCGCCGGGCGATGTCCGCGCTGGCGCCGTTGCCGGCCGCCCCGCGCGTGGCGACGCCGTCATAGAAGCCCATGGAGCCCTCGGCGACGCAGATGTCCGCCTCGGCTGCCATCGCCGCGACGGCATCCAGCAAGCCTGTGTCCATCGCCCAGCTGTCGAGATTGAACGAGGCATTCCCGCAGGCCGCCCGATGGAACGCGGGATCGATATAGTCCGGCCCGCTCTTGAACGGCTGGACCGTGTCGCCGCCCTCGCTCAATGCGCGCAGCAGGCCGAGCATGACAGTGGTCTTTCCGGTTCCCGAGGCGGGCGCGGCGACGAACAGTCCGGGCGTGCTCATGCGATGCCTCCGGCAAAGCGCGAGGATGCATCCTGCGGCCGGAAGCGGCGGTCATAGCCGGGGGAATAGAGGCAGCTTTCGTCGAAGCCCTCCCTCGCCAGCACTCGCCCGACGACGATCAGCGCGGTGCGCTCCATGCTGCCAGCGACTTCTGCCTCGATGGTTTCCAGCGTGCCGCGCACGATCCGCTGGTCGGGCCAGCTTGCGCGCCAGACGACCGCGACCGGGCAGTCGGGTCCATAGGCCGGTGTCAGGTCGGCCACGACCCGGGCCAGGTTATGGATCGAGAGGTGAATCGCCAGCGTCGCGCCGGTGTCTGCGAAATTGATCAGGCTCTCCCCTTCCGGCATCGCACTCGCCCGGCCCGAAGTTCGGGTAAGGACCAGAGACTGCGAAAGGCCCGGCAAGGTCAGCTCGGTTTCCAGCGCTGCT
>Ga0098035_1001628_pt1 | contig 10789 bp, 7 predicted proteins | sample 3_EtaG_FD_75046 | JGI IMG/M metagenome (GOLD analysis project Ga0098035, IMG submission 75046) | Marine viral communities from the Subarctic Pacific Ocean - 3_ETSP_OMZ_AT15126 metaG | ecosystem: Environmental > Aquatic > Marine > Oceanic | place: Pacific Ocean | collected 2015-01-07
CCTTCGATACTTCCAGACCCCCCACGGATCGGTCAAGAGATTTCCGCGCGCCCTACCCCCCAATGCCTCTCCCGTAGTCCTTAGAACGGGAACAGCAGCGCCCACCGACCGGAGGTCAGACCGAACCGGAGGTTGTTCGCCTTGCGTGGATTGGTCGCCTCGAGCTCGGCGATGTGCTGCTCGAGCGTCGGGATCAACATCGATTGCCTCTGCAGCAGAGTCAGCGCCCTCAGCACCTGTGGCGCCAGTATCTTCGGCAGGGAGTTCGCCTCTCCGGAGAGAACCCGTACTGCTTGGTTCAAGGCTACGTCTGGAGCGACCGTCAGCGGGGGAGGCAGCAGCGGCTTCTCCTTGGCCGGCTTCTTCTCAGGGCGTAGGCCCGTCACCGTCGGCGAAGAAGTTCGGAAGAAGGAGTCCATCACCCGACCTCGTCGTGGTACTTCCTCAGGACGAGGCGCACGATGTCGTTCGCTGTGACCTCCTTGTCCGGCTCCTCGAGCAGTCGGCGATGCTCGGTCAAGCCGCGGGCACGATCCTGGAGGAAGGCGTGGAGCTCCCGGGAGATTTCGACCTCGACCTTCATCCGAAGAGTTCGTTCAAGCCAACGGCTCCGGCTCCGGCCAGGCCAGCGCCTCCGAGACGCTGAGGCACCTTGGCTCCCCCAGGAAGCCGACGCAGCAGGGCTGCGATGGCGTCCGCTCCCTTGCCAGCGGCTTCGCCGCCGACGCGTCCGACTGCTTGAGCTGCTCGACCTGCCTGAGCCGCGGGGCCCCCAGCGGCGGCCCCGCGCATGGCCGCGTTCTGGCCCATCTGCCTCAGCTTCCCGGAGACGCCCGCACTGAACTCAGGGGTGAAGATGCGCTTCAGCGCTGCTTCGAGGGCCGGAGCGCCCGCGGCGCCTGCCGCTGCTCCTCCAAGACCGGCAACGGCCGGGTTCACCAGACCGTCGGTGGGGTTCCCCCGTGCTTCGGCAGCTCTGGAGATCAGGTCGTCCCGATCCACATCTACTGCTCCCGTGAGCTCCTGGAACCCGCGCAGATTGAATGGCGCCTCCACGGGCGAGCCGTCGATCAGCGGTTCGGTCTCCATGGACGTCTTGTTCCGCATGCTCCGGTAGAGGGCAGCCATGCCGCCCTCGGACCCGGCGCCTCTGTTCGCCCTGACGATCGCCCCCGTCGCCGGGTCGATGACCTGGACGGGGACGCCCCTCAGGGCGGCGCGCATCGCGACGTCCCTCGAGTTGGTCTCGATGCTCAGCGGGATGTCGGCGAGTTCACGCAGAGCCTTGAAGGACTTCCTGTTAGGATTGAGTCCGGCGATGATGGGCCAATCGAATCCAGGGAGTACTACCTCGCCTTTGCCTGCGAGAGCCTTTCGGACGTTCATCTCGACGCCCTCGAGGCCAGTTTTCCGCAGGAGGAGACCCGCTGCGTCCAGTGCAGACGGGGCAACCCCCGTAACTGCGGCGACTGCCCCTGCGCTGGAGCGCTTCGGGAGGCTTGCAATCAATGCTTCGGTATTCCTGGGACTGCCGCCGTATACGACGGAATCCAGCGGTCGGTCGTACTTGAGGGCATGATTGGCCAGCGACTTCCCGCGCCACCCCGGAGTTACACGATGCGGAGTCCTGGTGTACAGAGCTCGCAGCAACAAGTCATCCATGGTCCCGTAGTGCTTTGCCGTCTGGCCGTGGTGCACAGCTGCGGCAGCGAGGGTCGCGGGAAACGTAGCGAGCGCGCTGAGCGGGAGGGCGGCCTGGGCTGCGAGGCGTCCTATGCCGGCGCCGGTCATGCCGCCGACGCTCATTGCGAGGTCCCCTTGGCCAGGCATCCATTTGTGGCCTGCAGCCCGAGCAATGCGACGCCTGCCAACACCGCTGATCAGGTGACTGATGTCGGTGCCCCCGCGGAGAAAGGACTTGAGCAGGTTGCCGGGGAGCCCGGACGTCTTGTTGAGGGCGATGATGCGGTCGGCGATGCGGTCGACTGCTGACGACTCCTTGTCCGGCTTCGCGGCCCGCCGCCCCGAGCCGGGGTCTGCGGGTCCGAGGGTACCACTACGCTCAGCGGCCACGTCTCTGAGGGGGGCCTCCGCTACCTCCATGTCATCCGCGGTAGCGCCAATGCCCGTCCTGCGAGGCTTCTTCTCCTTGGACGTCTTGTTGAGGGCGATGATTCGGTCGGCGATGCGGTGCATGCTAGTCTTCCTTGTTGAGGGCGATGATCTGATCTGCGATACGGTGCATGCTGGTCTTCTTCTTGTCCGTCTTTTTCATACCAACAGTAGCTCCCCGAGGAGAGCGGGCCCCCCTACGGAACGCGCTATTCGCAGCGGCCAGTACCTGCTCGAGATTCCGGGAGGCGGCTTCGGTTCCCCAGGGATACGCGTCCGAGACCTCGTTGACCCCGAGGATGTCCACGCGCGGCGAGCGGTCCGTCCAGAAAGATTTCTTCTCCTCGTCGTTCGCAAAGGGGTTCTCCCCGGACGTCTTGTTGAGGGCGCAGATTTGATCTGCGATACGGTGCATGCTGGTCTTCTCCTTCTTGTCCGTCTTTCTCATACCAACAGTAGCTCTCCGAGGAGAGCGGGCCCCCCTACGGAACGCGCTATTCGCAGCGCCCAGTACCTGCGCGAGACTCCGGGATCTCCCCTGCATGGCGTCCCGGTAGTCCGTCCCTCGACGGGCGCTATCAGCTAGGTCGCTGATAGCGCCTGCTACGTTGTCCCGGGCAGTCCCTGCACGGGCAAGCGTGTCGACCACTTCCTGCGAAGCGTCGTCACCCAGTCGGCCACGAGCTTGCTGCCGGTACATCTCTGTGCGGATTTCGTCCTCTATGGGACTCAATCTCCGCTCCAAAGCACTTCTAAGAGGGGTGCCTTCTGCGAAGTCCATTCGCACGGAAGCAGCTGCGTGCTGGAGACCCCGGATGACTCGGGGGATGGGGTTACTGACCGCAGCATTCAGCTGGATGATCCGATCACCAATGTTGCCCCACCGGCCTCCATCGGTGAATGGGTTTCTTGGTCTCTCTCTTCCCTCGAGCCGATTCTGCCGGCCCCACTGACTCCACTCGTCGCCGTATCGGTCGCGGAAGCCTTGCCACCGCCGGTAGTTCCGATCCTCGCGCCTCCATCCCGCCACTTCGTTCGATCGCGTAAGAGCCTGCCCGCGAGCATTGACCTGGAGAGGCACATCGAGCCCGCCAAGTTCGCGACTGGCCCGGGAGATAGCGTCATCGATAGCAGCCAGTTCTCTGCGTCGCTCCTGCTTGACTGTCTCTTTATCTCCGAAGAGGTCCGCGCCGTCGGTCAGCGGTTCGGTCTCCATGGACGTCTTGTTGAGGGCGATGACGCGGTCGGCGATGCGGTGCACGCTAGTCTTCTCCTTCTTTGCAGTCGCCTTCTCCTTGAAGGCCGGCGCAGATGGGGCGGATGGGCGGGGGGATACTGCACCCCGGACTCTATCGGCAACAGCATCTCTTGCCGTAGCGAGGCTGTCGCCGGCGGAGTCTAGGTCAGCCAGCATGGCGTCGCTGAGCCCGAAGTTGCGTGGGTCGAAACCGGCCTCGAGGATCGAGCGGTCGATCAGCGCATTCCTGTTACGAACGAGCTGGGGCAGGACGAATCTGCCTCCGTTGTTGAACGCGTCCCAGGACGACGTGAAGTCGTCGCCGGTAGGCCCGACTCTTCGCTCGTACGGACCAGCCGTCGTCGGAGGCGGCACCGGGTAGCCTCTCCCCTCCCGAAGGCGGTGCCGAGCACGCGCCGCATTCTCCCTGAAGTGCTGGCTCATGTTCGTGAAGCCGCCCCGGAGAGCGTTGCGGAGCCGATCTGTGGCTTGGTCCAAAGTGTGCGGCTGGCCGCCGGCGTCCAACACGTCCGGGAACGGGTCGCCCGTCGGGCCAACACGCCTAGGCCTGCCCCCGGGGCGCTCAGCAACGCCAGAATCATCCGTACGGGGAGCCAGGGTGACCCCCCTCCCGCGAGAGAAGGCTCCGCTGGTGTCCGCCAGTAGCTCCCTGGGCACGTCGATCTGATTTCTGAGGTAGCTCTGCTCCGCGCCGTCGCGTGCATCCGGGTTACCGTCCAGCACGACGTCGCCCAGCGGTTCGGTCTCCGTGGACGTCTTCTCTCTCCGCTTCGTGAACTTCCGACCCGCCATTACCGTAGGGGCCGCCGATGGAGCTGCGGCCGGTGCAGGCGTTGCCGCCGGCGCCGATGCAGCGGGAGAAGGCGAGCTCCGCCCGAAGAACTCCCGCACACGCCCGAGGTCGATGTCCGGCATTTGGAAGTCTCGCAAGAACGCTGGGCGGTTCAGCTCCCCAGACTGAAGCCGGTCGAGCAGCCGCTGTCTCTGCTCCCCGAGCGAGGCCATCCGTGATTGCAAGTTCTCTGCCCGGCGAGCTCCTCGGTCGCGACGCGACTGGATCCGCGCAGCTCTTCGCTCCGAACGCCTAGCAACTTGCGCGTCTCCTCGGTCCTGCGTCCGAACTCTGGAGATCAGATCGTCCAAGCTCTGCCGCTGCCCCCTGAGGTCCTCGATGACATAGGGGTCACCATGCTGGTCTACGATACGCGGGCGCTCGTAGCGCTGCTGCGTAGGGTTCCCCCATTGGTCAACGTCTCCTGAGAGTCTCGAGCGCTGCCTCGGAGGCTCTGACCCGCCGGCGTCTCCGGTGGGTCCCACTCGAGCACGCCCCACGTCTTCGGACTCCATGAACTCCGCTTCTCTGGGCTGCTTGACCCTCTGCGGGCCAGGCACCCGCAGATTCGCACCCATGAAGTTCAGATCCAAGGCTGGGCGGCGGGACGTCTTGCGCATCACTTCTCCGTAGTTTCCTGCGAGGATGTCATTCTGCCGGGACAGAGCGCCCGAAGCCTTGGCCCCACCTCGCCAATCGTGGTTTGGGTCCAGCCCCTTCTTCTTATCCCAAGCGACCAACGCCTTACGCAGGCGCCGGAACAGCGCATCGTGCTTCCCCCCGAGCCGCGTGAACGACCCGCCCCCATTGGGATGGGAGGGGTCGGAGGCCACCAGGAACAAGTCCGGGTAGCCGCGCTCCTTTGCATCCGCAGCTACTCCCTCGAGCCACTGGTTCAGCTCAGGGGTGTCGGCGGAACGCTTGCCCCGGCCAGCCCACGCTTTTCTACAAAGAGGCATCCGACTCCATCATCTTCCGAACTCCCTGCGAGGATGTCATTCTGCCCCGACCCCGTCAACGGCACCAAAACGAGCTACGGCGCACCGAAGCGCGCCGTAGTCGGTAACCCCGTTGGTCCACTCACTCCAGAGGACCTCCAGGAGGCTTACCTGTTCGCCTGCGTCATAGCACTAAGGTGCTGCTCGCCACCCGTCATCGTGCCGGCCGTCGTGATGTGCCCAGCGTCCTGGAAGCGGCTCATCAGCGGGATGGGCTTCGCGAGCCGCACCGGGCGAGCTCGGCTGAAGATCGCACCGACCTGCTCCGAGAGCACCAGGGCTCCTGGGCCGGAGGCCATGCCGTGGTTCACGATCTGCAGCTGCTCCAGGTACACCGCTGCGTAGCTCTCGCGGTTGATGTCCTGGATGTAGAGGAGGACGCCGACCGGCTGGGAGAACAGGTCGGAGCACAGGTTGAACCACCCGTTCTCATACCCGGGCGGGTCGTAGATGACGTTCTTCGGGTTTCGCTGGATGTTCGCAGCGTCTGCGTCGATCAGCGGTTCGATCGGGTGGCCGCCGAAGGCCCGCTCGAGGTCCGCGCGGTAGTACGCGTACATGACGCGAAGGATGTTCGGCCCGTGGTAGAGCGTGCGCCCCAGCGAAAAGTTGCCGTCCGCCGGCCCGACGACCGTGTATCGACGGTACGAGCCCGCCTCGGGCACCGGTACGACCTGCAGGTTCTGACCGATGGACCAGTTCGAGATCAACCCGATCGGGTACACGACATCACCCGTGGTGATCTGATCCTCGGTCCCGACGCCGGTAGCCGCCAAGAACGGAGGGCCCGCACAGAGGAGGCAGCCGCCGTGGTTGATGAACTGACCCTCAGTCAGTCCACCCTGCACCTGCTTGTTCAGGAAGTCCCAGTCGTTGAAGCGTGCCATGTGTCCACCGGTGTAAGGCTGCTCGAATGATGGCAGCGGAGGGCTTCCCCGTCAACGGATAGCCGCGGTCGCCCTTCTGACGCTCTTCGCGCCGGAGATCGTGTTGTGGATGTCGTCGAGGTATTTAGTGCCAGGAACGTCCGGGACTCCTGCGTGTCTTCTCTGAATGGCGCGAGCCAGCACTGCCGGCGGCGCGGCCACTCCCATCATATACCCGGCCTTCGGGGGCCAAGCAGCGTCCGCCCACCAGTTGGGCTTCATGCGAGAAAGAAGAGACCGCCCGGTCTCCCGCATTGCGTCATCGGAGATGCGCGCAAAGGGAAGACGGACGGACTCTTTCGTCAGCCCCACTGGTGGGACCAGGTACACTACTCCGCGGGCGAGACGATGTGCCTCGCGTATGCGATCGTGGCCTGCTCGAGGTGGGAGTACGCGATGATGATGAGGATGCCGCCTCGGTTCAGGCCCAGAGCAGCCTTAAGCTCAGTGGTCAGGGGCACCACCGAGATCAGGTCGATAACCTTGAACTCGCGGTCGTCGCCCTCGCCCTTCTTCGTGTCGAGGAGCAGGCCGAGGTCCATCGCTGCACGGTCGACGAACTTACCCGTGACCAGGTGCGGCCCCATCTTCGGCTTGATGAGCCGATCGATCTCGATGGTGAGCTTGTCTTCCGACACGCCGGCGGTACGGCGGATGGAGACTTCGTCGGTGACGTCGGCCGAGATGTCGTCGCGGACGTAGACCGGGCCGTTCCCGGACTCACCCTTCTGCTCGGCGATGGTGACGCCTGCGCCGGCGATCTGGTCGAGGTGGTCGTCAAGGAAGTAGTCCGTCGCTCCGCGGAGGCCGCGGGTGTTCGGGTACGTCCACGTCGACACCGGCAGGTGGGGCTGCTGCGACGCCACCATTCCAGCGAACTTCGCCAGGAGGTAGACACCGTCGAGAAGCGTCCACACGCCCGAGAGGAGGCCTTCGTACTCGTCGGCGAGGTGTCGGGTCATCCGGCGGTGCTGCACGGCTCGGTAGTGGTCGTACAGCGCGTCCGCGCCTTCCTGGGCCTTGAACGTGCCATCCGTCTCCAGCAGCGACTCGCCGATGCGGAAGATGGTGTAGTCGTCGTGCGTTGGTCCACCCGCGATAGCGCCGGTCAATGCATCACCGAGGGTGACTCGGTACGGCGACCCGCCGACGTTCTTCGCCGTAATCGCGTACGCAGTCGTCCCGTTCTGCAACGTGACGTCTCCGTGGTCGTTGTCCGCATCCTTCGCGAACTGGAGCACGTACTTCTTCGCCGTGACGTCTGCGGGCACGAGGAGCTCGTCGTCGCCCAGGTCACGGTCGAGCACCAGGTCCAGCGCTCCGATCTCCGCCGCCTCCGCACCCACGACCCGCGGGGAGTCCGGCGAGGAATCGACCGTCTTGATGGGGAGGTAGAACCGCTGCGGCCGCTTGAGGACCGCGAACGCCTCCCCACCGATGTCGATCGCCCGAGCCTGAACCGACATCTGGGTGTACTCCGCGTCGTTGTAGACGTAGATGTGGTACAGGTCGCGGCGCCCGGCGAAGGCGAGGGCGCCGTCGACTGCGTCTTCGGTTCCCCAGGGATACGCGTCCGAGACCTCGTTGACCCCGAGGAAGTACGCCTGCCGTCCGCCGGACGACTGGAAGTACTCGTTGGCGACGAGGCCCATGGGGTTGTCGACGGAGACTTCTCCGACGATGTCTTCGTAGTCCGACAGGCGCATCCGAGTGACCTGCGGGCGGTTGCCCGTGAGCGTCGTCGATGCTCCGGCCGAGAGCCCCACCAGCAGGGATCGGTACTGCGCGTAGAACGGGACCTGAACCGTGTTCGGGGCGTCCTCGTCGTAGTGCGGCAGCAGGCCGCCGTAGATCATGGCTCCGCCGATGGCGACGCCGCCGTGGAGGTAGCCAGTCTGGATGTTGGGGTCGAACACGTTACCGACGTATCCAGCGTGGCTCCGCAGGGTACCCATCGAGAAGGCCCCGACTGCGGTAGTGTTCGGGTCCACGTTGTAGAGAGACCCGATCGTGTCCACTGCGGGCGTCAGGAAGCCCGTGAGGGTGATGAGGCCGCCAGAGCCCTCGAGGTCGGTGTTGATGGCGGTGACCGTGTTGTTCGCGTTGACGGTGCCGAGGGAGATGATCCAGTGGTCCTCCACCCGCTCGACGGACGGCGCAGCGTTAACGCCGACCTGGAAGGTCACCTGGTAGCCGTTGCCGATCTCGCCGGTAGCGACCGCTGCGATGGCGCCCTGCTTGACCGCAATCGCCTTCGGGACGGCCAGAGTCGTGAGCTGGTCGAAGGTCCCGTGTAAAGCCGGGTCCTGCGCGCAGTCTTCCCGGTCGAAGCCGGCCGCGGCCGCCGTGAACTGGTACGGGCACTCGCCGATACGCGAGTACGGCTGCATCGCGTCCTTGATGGCCTGGTTGACCAGGGCGACGGTGTTGAGCGCAGGAGTGACGGTTGCGCCGTCTCCGCCGAGGTTGACGGTGATCGCCACCGAATCCGTTGCCGGCGTGAAGACGATGTCGACGGACAGACCCGCAACAGCAGGGAGCTGGTCATCGAACGTAACGGCGACCGAGTTCTGGACGTCGAAGTTCAGAAGCGTCGTGTGCAGCCCGCCATCGAGCTCGCAGACGTTTCCGATGTTCGTGTTGTCGAGCGTCCACTGGTAGACCGGGCGCTCAGCGGCCTGGGCAACCGAATCGCCCGAGGAGTCCTCGATCCACTCGTAGTGCCGCGGGTTGTAGACGAGCCGCGCCCTGATGCCGGCGCTGTCCGGGATGAACATGTCGTCGGCGACGATGAGGGTGTCGGGGATCGGAGTCCCTGCGGGAGTCTCCTGGATAGCGATGACCCGGCAGAGCCGCCCCTCGTATTCTGCCCCCTCGAACTCCACGTAGAAGTAGTCTTCGCTGAGGTGGTTCGGCAGCGACGGCTCGAGCGTCGGGACCGGAGCCTCCGGACCGGGGAGCGTGTAGTTCGCCAGGAGGAGGGTGAAGTCGACTCCGGGGAACGTCACCTCACGCTCGCCGATACCGGCGGTTCCGACGTACGAGCCCTGATCGGTGATGACGACGTTCGCCGGCGAGACCGCCGGGTCCATCCGGTTGATGATGTCCACTTCTTGCCGCGGCGCGTTCAGCTCGAGTGCGCGCTGCGCGGAGGTGCCGGCGTTGACCACCGCGTAGATGTCCGACCAGTCGCCGTCGACTACGGCTCCGGCCGGGTTGCCCGGCATGACCGCGTACTTGGGGTCGAAGTCGTAGTACCCGGAGTCGTAGACGGCCGCGGCTACGCCGGCGTCCTCTGCCACGAACGTCAGCAACGCTGCTGCGAGAGCTTGGTCAAGCTCGAACGCGCGCTGGACGTGGTACCACGGTGCGATGTGCAGACTCTCGAGGATGACGGCTTCCGGGGCATTCTGCGCCGGTACACGTTCGAAAGTCTGCTGGACACCTGGGTTGTCGAGTCGGTTACGAGTGGCCACTGCTTACTCCAATCAGTCGTCGTCGAGTTCGACGGGGAGGACTACTAGCGTCTCTCGGGATTGAACCACGCCGTCTGTCTTGTCGTCAACGAACGGCCCCCCATCGTACTCCGGCAAGAGCCCCATCGAAATGGCTACCTGCTCGGCGAGATCGTAGAGGCCGTCTCTCGGCGAGACGCGGGTGGTGTACTGCCAGTAGTACGTGAGGGTAACGGGGACTACTGCGTGGGTGGACCCTTCGACCTGCCGGTTGTAGGCCGCGGCAGCCGGGTCCCACCCACCTGTGGTCACGTTTGTGATCTTGTGGAAGGCGCGGTAGGTCAGGTTCCCGCCGGCGCGCCCCATCGTCAGGATCGCCTGCGACACGAACTTCGCCAGGGTCAGGGCAGCCGCCCCAGTAGTCGCCTTACAGTCGATGCGAAGGGTGCCGACCTCGAGGTCGGTGTAGGTCTTCGTGTCGGTCATCAGGTCGTAATGCTTCAGACCGCCGATGACCGTCTCCGGATTCGTGTTCGGCCCCGGCCGCACGTGAATCACGGGCTTCTTCATGTCGTGGTCGCGCTGCGCCGACGCCAGGTGCGACTCCACGATGATCTGGGACTCGAGGTGGGTACCGCCGCTGCCGTCCCCCTTCCACAGCAAGTCCTGCTTCTGCGAGAAGAGCTGGCGGAGGAAGAGGAGCATTATTTCGGTAGCCTCCACCGAAACAATGTCGTTGCGCTCCCGGATGGACCTGCTGTGCTCGTCGAGCTCCTCGTCGAACAGGGACCTAGTCGCACCTGTCCGGATCGACGCGCCGCGTCGGTTCACGGCGCGCTCGATGAGTTCGAGTTGCCGGAGCTCGGAGAGATCGGTCACAGGTCAGGGTCCTCCTCGTTCAGGTCAGGTAAGCTGCGCCCTGCTCGAGCCATCCCTCCTTCCGTGAGGGAGTCGTGGAACGCCACGAGGTTCTTCGCTCGCCCATGCTGCCGTCTCGGACCCATGGCAGCATCTGAGAGCATTTCAGGCATCGGCAGCGAGTTCAGGATGTGTCCGCGCGGCAACTGTGTCGCAGTCGACACGTAGACGACGGGGTAGTCCAGGTAGACCTCGGGCTTGACCCCGGTGACTTCGAAGAGGCGTCCGTCGGAGAACCGCAGGATATCGTGGTCCTGCGGGATCGGCCAGTACGGCCAGATAATCGTCTC
>Ga0098035_1001630_pt1 | contig 10786 bp, 9 predicted proteins | sample 3_EtaG_FD_75046 | JGI IMG/M metagenome (GOLD analysis project Ga0098035, IMG submission 75046) | Marine viral communities from the Subarctic Pacific Ocean - 3_ETSP_OMZ_AT15126 metaG | ecosystem: Environmental > Aquatic > Marine > Oceanic | place: Pacific Ocean | collected 2015-01-07
AGTATGTCAGGTCCGTATATAAGTTATGAAGGTGTACATGGTGAATAAACTTGTAGAAGAAATAATAAAACCTATATTAGAAGCCAATCCTAAAATCAAAAAGGTTATTGGTGTATATGGTGGTAGATTTCAACCATTCGGTCCTCATCACTATAAAACTTATAAGTGGTTAGCCAAACAAGTTGATGATGCTTACATCACAACATCTAATATAAAGAAACCACCTCGTCATCCAATGAACTTTAAAGAAAAAGTCAGACATATGACGAAGATGGGAGTTCCTTCATCTAAAATTGTTGAAGAAAAAACACCTTATGTTGCAAACAATGCATTAAAAGGATATGATAAAGATACTACAGCAGTTGTTTATGTTTTTGGAAAGAAAGATGCTGGTAGATTAAAAGGTGGAACTAAAAAGAGTGGTGGAAAAACATATTATCAAGATTTTAAACAAAACAAAAAGAATTTAGAAGGATATGAAACTCACGGATATATTTTAACTGCACCACATATTTCAATATCAGTTGGTGGGAAAGAAGTGAGTGGAACTTCAATGAGGGAACTATTAGGTTCACCAAATATTGATGATAGTGAACGAGGTAAATTATTCAAAAAGGTATTTGGTTATTATGATAAAGGTGTATTCAGTATGATAACTAATAAGTTTAAAAAGTTATTTGGTGAGATTACAGAAGAAGTCGTATTGAATGAAGGTGTAAAAGATAAATTAAAAAAGGTATTTAAAAATATCAAAAAAGAAATGAAACAAAATAAAAAATTAGGAAAAATTCTTACAAAATATATAAGACAAGGTGGAAAACTTTCATCATCAGATACAACATTTGCTAAACAACAATTTCTTGAAGCTTTAAAATTAGTTGGATTGACTGGATTAGTTTTAGTTCCATTTGGTAAATTTTCAATTCCAGTATTAGTTAAAGTTGCAGAAATGGTTGGTATGGATTTATTACCAAGTTCGTTTAAAGAAGAAATAAATGAGAGTAAAAAGGAATTTGTAATTTGGGGAATAGCACCAGGTAAGAGTTCAGAAGATATACTTTATACAAAAGCCAAGTCTAATTCAGAAGCTAAAAAAGTAATAAAAGTTTTAACAGATAAACATGGAGTAAAGAAAGCTAGAATACAAGTTTTAGATTTAGAACAAGACCCATCATCGTTTTGGAAATCAGATAAGATATTTGAAGGTGTTGATTTGCCAATAGAAATAGGTGATACAGTTATGATGGGTAAATTTAAAAACAAAAAAGTTGTAATTAAAACAATTGAATGGAATGAAAAAGGTGATTTACTTATCAATGGAAAATCAGCAATGAGAATGAGAATACCGAAGAAATCAAATATATTTGATGAAGAAGTTGTTAAAGAATTTCTATCAACAATTGATATAAATGAAATTATAGAAGAAGCTTCAACAGTAGCTTTAAGTGGATTACAAGCAGTTGATTCTGGTCCAAATGCTCTTATGAAAGGTCTGGGTGGATATGTTGGAAGAAATAAAGAACAAGCAGAACAACTTGGTTGGGAAGTAATTGATTATATATTAGATATTGATATTACTAATATACCACCAAACAAAAAAGAATTTGATAATGATAGAGTAAGTTCAGTAACTTATTTACCAGCTGGAATAGGAACAGGAAAAACACCGAATAACCAAGACAATTTAATTGGTGTAAAAGGTTACAACAAATGGGTTAAAAATATGAAAAAAATAGCTCAAGAAGTTGGTTTTAAGTTAATAAAATTCAAAAAAGATGAAAAGGAAATGAAGAAACAAATTTCAAAAGATACAACACAAACACTTAAACAACAAAAGAGTGATGAGAAAGAACAAGCAAAAGATATTAAAGATGTTAAAGTAGAAGAATCAACATTTTCAAAAGATTGGTGGGGTGAAGTATTAACAGATATAGAATGTTCAGATAATCCATTAGATACCAGAATTTTATTACAATGCGGTGGTGCATACGGCCATATGGCTCACCCATTCGATGATAAAGATTTAACATTTGGTGATTTAAAGAAAATTATTGAATTGGGTTTAGGTGGACACCTTAATCGTGAAGATAATGTTACAGAAAAACTTGATGGACAGAATCTTATGATTTCTTGGAAGAATAACAAACTTATTGTGGCGAGAAATAAAGGTCATATTAAAGATTTTGGTAAAACAGCATTATCTGTAAGTGGTATTAAATCAAAATTTGAAGGTAGGGGTGATATAGCAGATGCATTTGGTTTTGCAGTAACTGATTTACAAAAAGCGATTAAAGGATTATCACAAAAACAGAAAGATAAAATATTCAATGAAGGTCAGCATTGGATGAATCTTGAAGTGATGTGGCCAGCATCTGCGAATGTTATTGATTATGATGTAGCTGAGATTGTTTTTCATGGAACATTGAAATATGATGAAAAGGGAAATGTAATAGGTGAAGTAAAAGGTAGTGGTAGAGTATTAGCTGGAATGATTAAACAAACTAATCAACATATACAAAAGAAATATACTATTGGAAAACCTAATTTTTTAACAGTTTCAAAACATCAAGATTTTGGTAAGATGAAAAAGAAATATTCATCAAAGTTAGATAAATTAAGAAATCAATATGGATTAAAAGATTCAGATACATTATCTTTATATCATCAATCATATTGGCAAGAATACATTTATAATGCAGCTAAACAGATGAAATATAATATATCAGATAAAGTATTAAAGGGATTAACTAAACGATGGGCATTTTTTGATAAATCGTATAAAATATCATCAATTAAAAAAGACATTGATAATGAACAGTTTTTAAATTGGTTTTTATCGACAGATAAGAAAGACCATAAAAAGATGGTTAAAGAAAATATGAAACCATTTGAAGTATTATTCTTTGAAGTTGGTGCTGAAATTATGAAAAATATGAGTGGATTTATTGCAGCAAATCCAGATAAAGCAGTTCAAGGGATAAAGAAAAGAATTGAAAAATCAATATCAGATGTTCGTAGTGGAAAAGATTTGAAAAAACTTAATACATTAAAATTACAATTAGATAAGTTAGATGCAATAGGTGGATTAAATGCTATAGTTCCAAGTGAGGGGATAGTGTTTAAATATAAAGGAAATACTTATAAGTTTACTGGAGCATTTGCTCCAATCAATCAGCTAACTGGATTGATGAATTTTTAGTGAAAAGTAATATTATTTAATAATTATATATATAAGAGGTAGAAATGGCAAAATTTTCAAAAAATTTACAGCATGTTCAAGATATGTTGGATGGGAAGTATCAAAGGAAAGTACAAACTGGATATACTCCTAGTGACGATAAACATGAGGTAGGTGATATTTGGACAGATAGTGATGATAAGACTTGGGAACAGAAAAAGGGATATAGAGTTAGGATAACTAAATTAGCTAATTCTGGTATTGCTGAAGAATGTTCTGATTGTGGGAAGTTTATCATAAAGAAGTGGGATAAAGATGTTTATTTTTGGAATGGTAGATGTTATTATTGTCAAATAAATTTTGAAGCGGAACTTCGTGGTACTGGGAAGTATGATGAATGGTTAAAAGCGAAGACGGATAAGTTTAAAGAAGATTGGATTGAACGTTTTGAGAAAGACAATGCTGACTTTCTTAAAGAACTTGAAGAGTTAGAAAATCCATTTGATACAAAAGTTGCGGGCGCGATGTCTAATGAAAATGTATCAATGACTATAAAGAAAAACACATAGGGAGAAAAATAATGGAATTAAAAAGTAGAAAATTAGTAGCAGCTGGATTATGTTTTATAGCAGCAAGTATTTTTGTGGCTTTGGGAAAAGCTGATTTTACTGGTTGGGCTGACTTTATTAAATGGGTACTTGGAATTTATTGTGCTGGTAATGTTGGTGAGCATGTAGCTAAAAAGGTTGAGTAATAATGAAGTTTCTTAAATGGATATTAGGTTTATTTGCTTTAATTGGTGGAGCTATTGCTATGTTTATTCCAAAATCTAAAAACAAAAAAGTTGAAAAGATTGAAAAGAAAATAGAATCTTCAAAATCTGTTGTTAAAGGTAAAGAAGAAGAAAATAAAGCAGTCGAGAAGACACTTGAAATTAAAAAGAAAGCTCTTGAAGAAATTAAAAAACAAAAAGATAATATCAAGGTTAAAAAGAAAGGTTCTTCAGATGCAGCAGATTTCTTGAAGAAATATGCAAAAAATAAGAAATAGCCTAAATAGGAGAATATAAAAATGCCATATGGAAGAAATAATAGAAATAGAAGAACAACATCGAGGACTGGACGTAGAGCGGCGGCACCTGTAAGGAATAGACGTAAAGTGACACCAGTTAGTTCTAGAGCAACACCTGTAAGAAATAGAAGTTCTAGAGTAACACCTGTAAGAAATAGAAGTTCTAGAGTAACACCTTTAGGAAATAGACGTTCTAGAGTAACACCTGTAAGAAATAGAAGTTCTAGAGTAACACCTTTAGGAAATAGACGTTCTAGAGTAACACCTTTAGGAAATAGACGTTCTAGAGTAACACCACCTGTAAGGACTCGTAATATGTCAGCCTTACCAAATCGTCAAACAAATAACACACGGAGAGGTGGTTGGGTATTTGCTACTAATCCTAGTAAATCTTATAATGGACCAACACATAACCGAGGCGGTTCTACTTGGAGTGGAGTGAACGCTACAGGAAATTCAGAAAAACTTATAAGAACAAGTGATTTAGGAAAAATTGAAGGTCATTAAATGATAATTAAGAAGTTAATATCGATATTATTAATCTTTTCGATTTTTATTCCTCAAGAAACATTTGTGTTTACAGAGGAAGAAGTTCAAACATTGTATAATTCAATACAAGAACTTGAACAAGCAGATAGTTTGAATACAAAAATGATTAATAATTTAGAAAGTCAAATTGGTGATTATATTCAAATAATTCAAAATGATAGTTTAATAATGAGTCAATATAGATATCAACTTAAATTGAAAGATGAAATAATTGAAATAGTAGAACCTAAATGGTATGATAATAAATATATTTGGTTTGGACTTGGTATATTATTTACATCAGTATCAGTTAATTTAGCAGGAAATTTAAAATAGAATGTCAAATACAAGTAATAATATTAAACAAGCAATACAGAGAGAATACATAAAATGTGCACAAGATCCTGTACTTTTTATGAGAAAGTATTGTACAATTCAACATCCAATGAGGGGTAAGATTAAATTCGATTTGTATGATTATCAGGAAAGGATGTTGGGTGAATTTAGTGACCATTCGTATAATATTATATTAAAATCTCGACAATTAGGTATATCAACACTTACAGCCGGATATTCATTATGGATGATGTTATTTAATTCAGATAAGAATGTTCTTGTTGTTGCTAAAGATAAAGATGTTGCTAAAAATCTTGTAACGAAAGTTCGTGTGATGTATCATAATCTTCCACAATGGTTAAAGACTGGAGTAGATGAAGATAATAAACTTTCATTTAGATTTGATAATGGTTCACAAATAAAGGCGGTAGCTGCAACAGCAGAAGCAGGTCGTTCAGAAGCACTATCACTTTTAATTCTTGATGAGGTTGGTTTTATTCAATACATTGATGAAATATGGACAGCTGCACAACAAACATTGGCAACTGGTGGTGATTGTATAGCGTTATCCACACCAAATGGTGTTGGTAATTGGTTTCATAGATCTTGGGTAGATGCGATTGATGGTTTAAATAATTTTAATCCGATTAAACTTCATTGGTCAGTTCATCCAGAAAGGAATCAGATTTGGAGAGATGAACAAGATAATATTTTAGGTCCTTCACAAGCTGCACAAGAATGTGATGCTGATTTTCTTACTTCTGGTAATTCAGTAGTTGATCCTTTAATTTTACAATGGTTTAAAGACACTCATGTTAAAGATCCAATTGAGAAGGCTGGAATAGACAGAAATTTATGGATATGGGAATATCCAGATTATACAAAGGAGTATATGGTAGTTGCTGATGTTGCTCGTGGAGATGGAACGGATTTTTCAGCTACACAGGTATTTGAAGTTGATGATATGAAACAAGTTGCTGAATATAAGGGACAATTAGGAACTACAGATTATGGTAATTTTTTAATTGAATTATCGACAAAATATAATGATGCTTTACTTGTAGTTGAGAACAATAATATTGGTTGGGCAACAATACAAACTATTATAGACAGAGGATATAAAAATTTATTTTATATGTCCAAAGATTTACAAGTTGTTGATTTAGAGCATCAGATGGTATCCAATAAATATAGAACACAGGATAAAAATATGGTTCCAGGTTTTTCAACAACAGTAAAGACAAAACCACTTATCATCGCAAAGATGGAAGAATATACAAGAGAGAAGATGACGATACTTCATTCTGCACGACTAGTAGAGGAGTTATTTGTATTTAATTATAATGGTTTAAAAGCTGAAGCGTTAAGTGGATATAATGATGATTTAGTGATGTCTTATGCAATTTCTATGTGGATAAGAGATACTGCATTAAGATTAAAAACAGATAAAGATAACCATCAACGAGCATTAATGGATTCTATGTTAAATATAAATGGCAACACTGATTTTAGTGAGGGTTTTCAATTCGGTTCATCTGGAAAACCAAAGAAAAATCCATATGAAATGAATGTTGGTAATGATGTAGAAGATTTAACATGGCTAATAAAATAAGAGGTAAATAATGGCACAAAATGAAAACATATTGACAAGATTAGGTAAACTATTTCAATCAAATATAATTGTTAGGAAAACTGACAGTGGACAACTTAAAGTTAAGGATGTTAATTTTGATCAATCAACTACTTTAGTTAATAATTTTATTGATAGATACACACGACTTATACAGGGAACTCATACTCAGATGGGTTGGGCTGGAAAACAAAATCAACGACACGCGTATGAAGTTGCAAGAAACGAGTTATTTAGAGATTATGAATTAATGGATGCCGATCCAATCATATCATCTGCACTTGACATATATTCAGATGAATCTACTATTGACAATATTCAAGGTCAAATATTAAAGATTAAAACAGATAATTCTAAAGTGCATGATATTTTACATAATTTATTTTATGATATAATTAATATTGAATTTAATTTATGGTCTTGGTTAAGGAATTTAACAAAATATGGTGATTTCTTTTTAGAGTTAGATATTGTTGATAAATATGGTATTGTAAATGTAAAACCATTATCAGCATATATGGTTTTCAGACTTGAAAATCATGATCCATCACAACCGAAACTTGTTCAATTTGAGGTTGATGAGGAAGGTAAAAAGAATTTAAAGGAAAATTATGAAGTAGCTCATTTTAGATTAGTTTCAGATTCAAATTATCTTCCATATGGTAAGTCAATGTTAGAAGGTGCTCGTAGGGTATTTAAACAACTTGTTCTTATGGAAGATGCTATGTTAATTCATAGAATTATGAGAGCTCCAGAGAAAAGAATATTCAAAATTGATATTGGAAATATTCCACCAAATGAAGTTGAAAATTTTATGAATAAAATTATTAATAAGATGAAAAAGATTCCAGTTATTGACCAAAATACTGGTGATTATAATTTACGATATAATATTGAGAGTACAACAGAAGATTATTATTTACCTGTTCGCGGTTCAGATAGTGGAACTGAAATTGATACACTTCAAGGATTATCAAATGAAGGTGCTATCGATGATATTGAATATTTGAAGAATAAAATGATGGCAGCTCTTAAAATACCAAAGGCTTTCTTGGGGTATGAAGAGGGTATTGGGTGTGTAGTCCCTGAAACTGAAATTCCATTGTTAAATGGTGAAATAAAAACTGTTAAAGAAATTATTGAAGATTATGAAAATGGAATTAAACACTATACATATTCAATAGATACTGAAACTAATATGATTGTTCCTGGTGAAATAGAGTGGGCCGGATATACAAAAAAAGACGCTGAATTGGTTAGAGTTAATTTAGATAATGATAAATATATTGATTGTACACTAGACCATAGATTTTTAACAAGAGATGGTGAATGGATTGAAGCTCAAGATTTACAAGAAAATCAATCTTTGATGCCATTATATTTAGATGAAACAAAACAAAAGAATAAACAAGGATATACAACGGTATATCATCCAGTAAGTGGTAAATATCAAGAAGTTCATAGATTAGTTGCTGAACATTGTGATATGGTAGAAGCCGGTAGTGGAAAAGTTGTACACCATCTAGACTTCAATAAGAAAAACAACAATCCAGATAATTTTGATTGTTCTATGGATTATATGGAACATCGACAATATCACAGTAAATTAACAGAAAAGACAATAAATTCACCAGAAAATATAGCTAAACGAGTTAAAGAACAAAAGAAAAATAATCATTTTGAAATTGCTGGTAGAAAAGGTGGATTAAAGTCAGCGGATAAACTTGTTAAATGGTTAGAAAAAAATGGACCATGGAACAGAGGTAAACTATCAGGTGAAATAAAAAATTGTGTAAAATGTGATAAAGAATTTTATACAGAACCACATAGAAATTTTCAAAAATGTTGTTCAAGTGAATGTTCAACTAAATATTATACGGGTGATAAACGATATAATACTAAATTTATAGTTGAATATGATGAACTAGTAAATATTGCTAATAAATGTAATTCATTCAAAGAGTTAGAAAGTAAGTTAGGTAATATAGATAGAAATACATTAAATAGAATATTTGAATATAATAGTATAGATAAAGTTGATTTTATATTTAATAATATGCCATTAGCATTAAAAAATAAAGCTTTTATGCAAAATTATAGAAAATGTGAAGAACAATACTTAAATCACCAAGTAGTTTCGGTTGAATTTTTAACAGAAACAAGAGATACTTGTGATTTGACAATTACAAAATATCATAATTTTGCAACAAGTGCTGGTGTGATAATTCACAACTCGAAAGCTACTCTCGCTGCTGAAGATGTTAGATTCGCAAGAACAATTGAAAGGGTACAGAAGATTGTTGTTGCTGAATTATCAAAGATTGCTATTATTCATTTATATTCACAGGGATTTGAGGATGCTGAACTCATTAATTTTGATTTAGAATTACAAAATCCATCTATGATACATGAACAGGAGAAACTTGAATTATTGACACAGCAGGTTGATATTGCAAATAGTTTAATTGAAAATAAACTTTTATCTCGTGAATGGATTTATGATAATATTTTTGAATTTAATCAACAAGAAAAAGAAACAGTATTTGATGGTGTTGTTGAAGATAGAAAACAAGTATTTAGATTTGAACAGATTGAAACAGAGGGTAATGACCCAGCAGAATCTGGTGAAGTATCTGGTGATGAAGATGATTTAGAAATGGCTCGAAAGGGTGATTGGGGTGGTGACAGAAGAAGTGGAACTGGTGAAAAAGAGTATGGAAATGAGTATGGGGTTGATGATATAAAAGATGCCACAAAGTATGAAAGAGAGAGATATGGGAAGAGAGATTTTAAACATGGAAGTCCTTTACATCCTGGAAAGGGTGCAACGATTGTAAAATCAGAGGGGTTACTTGATCAATTAAAACAAAAGTTTGGAAAAGTCACAAAAAATCAAAGTATTTTGAGTGAAGATATGATTATTGATGAATAAATATATGATAAATAGAAAAAACTTTATATTTATATATGAAAAACTATACATTGATGGTATCTAAATAAAATGGGGATGTAATTATGCTTAAAGCGAAACACAATAAGTTACGTAATACTGGCTTGTTATTTGAATTTTTATTACGACAGATTACATCAGATGTCTTGAATAAGGTAGATGATAGTAAAGCGGTCTTTATAGTAAAGAAAAAATTCAATGAAAATACAGAATTGGGAAAAGAATTGGCATTATATAATATTATTATCAACAAGAAATTTGATAGTGATAGGAAGGCTGATTATTTTATTAATGAAGTAATTAATGAAAGACAGAAGTTGGTTAATTCAACTTTGCGGAGGGAAAAATATAATTTAATAAAAATTATAAATGAATATTATGATTTACGGAAGTTTATATCTTCAAAGGTAGATAATTATAAAATTCATGCTTCTATATATAAACTTTTTGAATATTCTAATATATTATCACCTGAAGATAAAACAGAATCACATTTTAATATTGTTGAGCATATTACATCAAAAGATAGATCAGTTAATTTATCTGAAGTTCAAAATGTTCTACCAGATGATGGAGATTTAAGAATAATTGCATATAGAACATTACTTGAAAAGTTTAACAGTAAATATTATAAATTGAATAAACCACAGAAAGATTTATTAAAGGCGTACATTAATAATGTTTCTAACACAAATTCATTAAAGGAATATATTGAGAAAGAAATTCCAAGAATTAAAAGGGAATTAAAGAATAACAAAAAGAATCTTACAGACAAGGTAGTAAAAATAAAATTAACTGAAGCAATTACTTCAATTGAAAAGTTTTGCAATGTTGGTAATTCGTTAGTTGTTAAGGATAGTTCTGTTGTTCAGTTAATGAGATATTATGAATTATTAAAAGCTTTGAAGAATAATGAACGAAAGTAAATTAAGAGAATTAATAAAACAATTCATTGAAGAGTATTTAAATACTGTAGAAGATGATATTGAAGAAATGACTGTAACTGGTAATGTTGATGGATATTCAACACCATTTGCTTTTACTGGTAAAAAAGGGAAGAAAAAGAAGAAACAGCTAGCTACAAATAGTACTG
>Ga0098035_1001631_pt1 | contig 10785 bp, 10 predicted proteins | sample 3_EtaG_FD_75046 | JGI IMG/M metagenome (GOLD analysis project Ga0098035, IMG submission 75046) | Marine viral communities from the Subarctic Pacific Ocean - 3_ETSP_OMZ_AT15126 metaG | ecosystem: Environmental > Aquatic > Marine > Oceanic | place: Pacific Ocean | collected 2015-01-07
GTGAGTGCGATGTGGCCAATATTGTGCGAAAAATCTGCCACGTCAACAGTCGGAGCGAGCTTGATACTGACACGATTGCTGCGGAGCGCTGGCACGCGCTTGAAGAAACTTATCGCCAGGATGTAGGCATGACGGCGGAACAGCGAGGATGATTCAGACTAAAGTGGTTTGATACTCTTGATCACTGCCGTCGTGATGGCATCGACCACTTCCCCAGTCACATCGACCTGGGCGGCGAGCATCGCCTTCTCGACCGCAGCGCGCAACGCTTGGCCATCAAAGGCGAGCGAGCCACCAGCTTTATATTCGATCAGCCCCTTCCCAAGATCGGCCGAGAGCTTCACGTCTGTGCGCTCCTTGCCGTCCATGTAGCTTATCAAACATGGCGCGTATGCTGTCGGTGCCTCGACTGGGCCAACTGAGCAGAATTGTATCTGCACATCTGTGATCCCAGCGCGGGTTTGAACGTTGTCGCGGGGATTGAAGGAGCAACCCGCGACCAAAAGGAGCAGGGCCAAGACACGGCTTGAACGTGGGAATCCAGATATTTTGCTCACGTATTCCAAAACAGCCATCCAAATATCCTCACGCCCAACCAATGGACCCGAGCGAGTACAGGCCTGCCCGCCTCGATGATACATGTGCGATAAGCCGCGTCGGCATCTGACCGCGATCCTTCACGCAGCCAATAACGCCTGTCGTGTTCGACACAGCAATGCACCATATCTTTCCGATCTGGTACAAGAGTGCAACCATCACTCAAGTCGGTGTTCCATTCCGTATCCCGTTTTGGCGCGCCAGTGAAGCGTCGATGTTCCCGGCGTATCATAAGATCAATCTCTTGTGAACGCGGCCACCACCCCCGCGACTGCCAGACCAGCGGAGACGATCACCTCCGCTTGGTCGGGGCCAAACGTCACACCAGCGGCTGTCAGAAAGCTCACGATCCCAAGCCATGTGCTCCGCTCTTTCAAGCGATCTTGTATCCAGTACATCATTGTAGTCTCCTTCAAAAGGGTGCAACCAACTCGCTCCGAGGATCAGGAGCCATGAGCACCTGGAGGTCGTATACTCTGGCTTCGATCCGAACTTGGACCTCTCTCAATTGGCCCAAACTTTCACTAAGCGCCTCTATGGACCGGCCGATCTCAGCAAGACCAACGACAGTGTTTGTATGCCCTGAAAGTTGATCGTGCTGCTCAATGTTTTCGAGTGCGCGGCGCGCGTCATATCTGGTATCCACAGCCCAAACCAACCCACCCGCGATGACCGTCGCCATTGCCACGGCCCCGCCAAGGGTGGGTAGGTATTTCATTTTTCATCTTCCGACTGACATGCCGGGCTCTCAAGCGCGTCGCCGATGACAAAAGCGTGGCAATTCAAGCGGAGAAATTCATATACCATCACCATCGGGATACTGAAATTTATGTGCTCCACAAGCTGCCATCCTGCCGCCCGCGCCTTAGAGGTCACGCCAATCAGCTCGTAATGGCCCGGATCAGCAGATCGATATCTGAACAAAGCCCCCCCGGACGAGCCATAGATAATAGGCGAACTACTGGCTATATAGCCATACCCATCAATCTCACGCGAAACCCGTGACAGGAGGCCTGTAGTTGCGAATGGTGGCTCACCAAGGCCCGCTCCCACCGCCCAGACCCGCTCAAACATATACAGTGGCTCGGCTGGGTCATGCATTCGAGCCACGGACGCCACTCCACTCTCACGATCACTCAAGCGGAGCAACGCCAGGTCAGCGAGTTGATCGAACGCCTCTATTGAGGCCCGCTTGCCCCGGTTGCCAATAGGTCGGGACAGATCGTTGTATTCAAAAAAGAGCACGTCAACGAGGCCCCGTCTTTCAACGTCATATTTCTCGCCGTCCTCGTCGCAGCAGATAGTCTGCCGCCGGATGGCGTTGGATATGACATGGTAGTTAGTCAAAATATACGTTGCCCATACCCCATCTTGCTCGGCCGAATAGATCACTGTGCCAGACCCACTCCCTTGACCTGTGCGAATCAAGGCCACATTGAACAGCATCTCTTCATGCATTTGCTGGATGCCCGGTGGCGGCTCGGTCGCAGGCAATGCAGGTGCTGCCAAGGAAGCCAACAGCAAGACACATGTGATAAATATCTTCAACCGCAAGATTAGAGCCATCTCATGTCACCTTCAATAGTGATGGGTCGTGATGTCACTGGTCGCCCCAAATGGTGAGATGTACGCGGCCGGTGTCGATGCCGGTGCCGGCCAGCATAGTGCCGCCGCGAGGAGAACCGCGAGGAGGGGGGCGCGCATGGCTAGGCCACCGCGCCAAAGATCGCGACGCTGTAACTGTCGCCGTCGATAACAACGTCGCTCGCGTTGGCTGAGCGAATCACTACCGAGCCGGCGGCCTTGCTGGAGACACTGATCTGGCGGGGCGTGGTGTCTTCAACCGTCGCCAGAACGGCATATGTCGTCGCGGCCATATTCGCCGCAAACGTGACCGTGTATACGCCGGTCGATGTCTGGGCCACCGCGGGTGCCCCGAGCACGCCACCGACGTCCGTGACGACAGGCGAGGCAACCCCCGTGAAGCTGAACACCGAAGCTGGCACGAGAAGATGATTCTTGATGGTATCCGGGGCTGCGGCCTTGTCGGTCGCTGTTCCTGTCGTCATTTCGGCGGCAGAAGCATAGGCCAGCGGCGCAGCAGCTGCCCGGGAATACGCCAACACCTGGACCGTGTTCGCCGCCTCGGCAAAGCCGATGAGGCGGTCGCCGGCGGCTGTGGTGATGTTGGCCCCGCCCGGCAGGTCGAGGGATGCGCCGTGGGTGAGCGTCAGCGCGCCGTCGAACTGGAGCATAAAGAACGTCCCAGCCGCAACCGTAATAGCCGAAAAGCCAGTCGTCCCAGTCACATCAAAGTAGTTGCCGTCCGTGTCCAGCACCAACGGCGAGGCGCTTGAAAGGTCTCCACCCTTGGCCCATCTCTGTGTTGCAGAGAAGGTATTGACGATGGCCGTACCTGCGGCCAAGAGAGTCGTAAGGGCGGCACCAGAATTGGAATCGTCCAACAAGGTCTCGATATAGCTCGTCACTGGAATCGTGCTGTCTCCCGTAGGCCCAGTGGATGCGATGATGTTACCCGAGGCATCGAAAGCCGCGAACTTCGATGCCCGCTCACTGTCGATGGGCAATTCCAAGTCTGTCGCCGTGTCGGTTTTGGGAACGGAGAGAGTCCGGCCAAGAAACTCCTCCTTTTGTTGAACCATCCGCACGATCTGGTCGATTGCCTGCTCAACGTTTGTCGATGGGAACGCTCCACCTAGCGGAAGCGCCGTACCTTGGGTGTCGGCACGCTTGCTCCTGATGACCAAGGTCTCGCCCGAAGCAGGAGTGTAATCCGTTGGGGATGTATCAACTGTGAGAGTGCCGGTCGAGCCGGCCCCACCTGACAAGGTGTATTGCGTATTCAGCACCCAGGTCGTTTCAACTCCAGCGCTACTCCGAAGGATGACCTCGATGTCCGTATCATCCCAATAGACAAACGTAACGCTGAACGAAGCCGTTGACCCATTGCCAGCGTAGCTGACTTTCGTGGTCGCAGATGCGAGAGTCATATCAATGTCCTATTGTGATGGAGGCACTATATCTTCCGGTTGAGGAGGTTGGTCTTCCGGTTGAGGCTGGAACAACGCTTCATATTGTTCTTTAGATGCGTCAGGAACTTGCTGCCCTCCGGTCCGTTCATCCAATGGGCGGGGAGTTATTTCCACACGGAGTTCTTCCTCACTCGGGTCTAACCATTCTCCCGAAAGACCACCTTCTCCAGTCAACTCAGCCACTACTCCTGCCATCCAAGCACCAAAACGCTGCCGATCTGCCGCGCTGGCAGGCAGATCGTCCAAAAATACCGCCTTGAACAATGTCTCATCTTGGATCGCATCGGCGATGAGCCGTTCGGCTGGCCGCCTAACCCCCAAGGCTTCCAACTTCGCGAAGAGCCCTGCCATAGCGCCAGGGGCCTGGATCGTACCTGTTTGCAAACGTCGCCCAATGGCTGCCCCAAGAACCTTTGCCAAGGTTTGACGAGCTTGACCAGCCCACCCCCCAGTCACACCCCCTTTGGCCACCTTGGCACTAACGGCAAGCTCCAAGCGACGTAGATGGCTAGCTATTTCTCGCAACCGCCCAATCTCATCTTCGGTAAATACCCCAGACACGGCAGCTCCAATCTTCCGGTCATCAAGCTGTCTCAAAATATTGTTTCCGGAAAATATAGGAGCACCGGTCACATCCGTCCCCACGCTCTTAGCCTGTTGCGTGAGATATTCAATCATAGAGGCTTTGAGGCCACGTCCTGCCCGGCCTGTTTCATCGTGGAGGGTCAACTCAAAGAGAGCCTTCATTCGAGCTTCGGGGTCCGCGTGCGCGATGACCTTGCGGATTTCCGCTCCTGGCTCGGCCCCAATGTATATGGCCGCAGCGGCGGTATTTGGTTCCGACATCGATTGGGTGACGCGTAAATCCATCCCCGTCTCCATCGCGGTTTCCATCCTCGCTCGCAGCTCGGGGAGCCTCGTCAAAACATCCTGGCGAAGACGCAAATAGGTAGCAGCTTTATCGGGATCAAGCACTCCATTGCGAACCGCGGCCCGGCGGAACTCGTCTACAAAGAAGTTCTCAGCGTGGCCTTTCAACGATGGCGTGCGGTCCAATTCCTTGGTCAACCTATCTAAAACATCATCTGAGGGAGCAGCTATGGCCCGATTAAGGGCATCGTATGCCTCCCGCCCCCGTGCCCCAGTTCTCCCAAGTGTGGTCTCCAATGTGAGACCCGCTGGTACTGCGGGGCCACCTTCCCATGCGTATCCAAGCGCCTTCCCAACTGGGCCTTGGGTAAATGTCTTATGGTATTGAAAGCTGAACGCCCTCGCCAAATCAAATGGCTCGCTTATAGCAGGGGAACTCAACATATCCTCGCCTATGGCTGTCGCGATACGGTTTGCAATCCGCGACTTGTTTAAGTTGCCGGCTGCGTGCGCTTGCCGCCCAATCTCCAAGAGCTTGGACCGCAGCCCTTGCGCTTCAAAGGCCGGTAACACGTCGTAGAATTCAATCCCATCCTTCGTGCGGGATTTTATCAATACGTTCATCGCGTCGGCCGGTATGTCTTCTCTCTGGGCTTTGGCCGTGACCTTCAAAATATCCTCAAGAGTGTCCCGGGCACTGGATGTCTCCATTAAATCCGTCTTTGGCACGGCTTCCCAAAGATCGGATTGCTGTTGTTTCGCGGCGCTATCAACTGCGTCTATCTCTTCCCGCGCCAGGATGTTCACCTCTTCGCGTGTTGCCGTTGGCCCAAGCTCGGCAAGCCGTTCTTCGGCGCGAGCAGCGGCGAGCTTCAATCTCGCATCGAGCAAAGCGCTCAAGTAATCCTTGGCGTCTTGAGGGTCCGCATAGCCGGGGCCAGCGACTTCGTCCAATGTATTTTTAATGGCTAAGTTGACCTCAGCGAGGGCGGTTTCTCTCTGGCCTTTCAACGCCATGGTCGCTTCCATGACTGAGCGTTCCAGAGCCAAGATATCCGGTGTTCCAACCCGCTGTGCGGGCGTGAAGCCCAATTCTCTTAGTTCGGGATCATCGATGGCGCGGATGGCTTGCTTCTCATCCTCCACCGTGCTACGCATCCGCTCTTTCGCAAGCCGCCTCCCTTGTCCAGGCGTGAACCCACCAACCATACGGGTCATGAACCGCACGCCCGACGCAACCGCGCTGAATCGGATCAAGCCCTTTACCGCCCGCAAGGCCAGACTCGTTGCACCCCCGGCACTAAATCCTGCTGTGATTTCGCCAAGAGCCCGCGCCCCAGGGGTATCGGGGTGTATAATTGCAGCGATTTCCCCCCCCCCACCGGCCGCACCACCAGCGACAATCTCGGTGGTTGCAAATGCTCCCGGAGCCCTGATCGCCGTTTCTCCAATGCCACGCAAGATGGTAGAGGCCACTCCGGTGCCAGTCACCGCTGCGCCCAAAGGAGCCAATGGCAACAGGATCGCCGATGACCCAGCGAGACGCGCAGCATGGCCCCAAACGCCCGCCTCATGGAGTTCGGCCTCCGTCTCCGCGCCAGGCGTTGGGGTCATTCCCAAGGATGCCATCCCACTTTGAACCGATTCCGCTCCCCCAAAGGGCCTGTCCGTACCAAGCCCAGCGAGACCAAGCATACTATTTACCACATCCACAGGGAGGCCAAGCAATTCGGCCATGCCTACGTTCATAAGACGCATACCCGTGCTAAGGTCGCTTCGGGTTTGCATTCGTTCTTTTGTTAGAAGTCCACGGTCCTTCAACTGGGCAAGCAAGTCCTTATCATCCTGGGCCTCAATTGCAAGGCCCCTATTTTCACTTTCGAGTAATAAATGCGCGCGGGATGGCATCACTATCGCTCCTCTTCTCTGTTCCCACTTTCCCTAACGACCGCTGAGTCTCATCTTTTGAGCATAAGCTGTACTGGCTTTTGTTAGTTCCTCGGAAGACAGACCCCCCTCTGTTTTCCCAAGTAACCCAGCGGCCCTCAGGAGTTGAGCGTCCGACATTTCAGCATAAGTGGGGGAGAATACCTCATGTCCTGGGCCTTTCCCTTCTTTTAGCAATTCTCTAAGTTCATCATCGCTCATCTCTTCAGCCTCTTCCCCTGGTAATATGTTGTATGGCAATTCCCTACCTTTCTGATCATATCCCGCTAACTGGAGGTAGTCACTCAAGTGTATGGCAGTTACATATGCCTGACTTCGATTTTCATGACTCAAGTTTTGGTCGAAGCGATCTACATTTGCTCGCGCAAGTTGTAGGGCAACAAATCTGACGACGCCTTCCAAGGAGGCTTTGTACGACTCTCTAGATTCCCACGCGTCCGGGTGACCCAATAGGTTCATAAGACGTTCTTGCTCTTTTATGGGATATCGTTTGTTAAGCGTCAACGCCCTTATGAGGTCTTGCGACGACGCCTTAATTGCCGCTTGGTACGTAATGGTTCTTTGGCTGTCCTTGCCAAAATCAACGAACTGGCCAATCGTTCTCATGCCAAGGCGGGTGAAGAACCCACTAAGACCAGCCACGTCGTTCCTATCGAGCATTTGTGTAATCGTCATTGTACTCACCAGGACATCTCGGGCATCAATCATTTTTTTGTACTGAATTAACATCTCAGGATCGGGGGCGATGGTCGTTTCCACAGCCGTCCCCTTTACTATGTTAGTCAGTATAACTCGCCCGTTTGGATCAACTCTCATTTTTTCCAAACCATCGACTATTGCCACCGCCCTATCGTGGGTTACGCCCCGGCCAACCCAATATTTGATTTGTTCATCCCTCACAGTTCCTTCTGGGTATTTGGGGAAGATCAACTCGGTCTCTCCTGTAGCGATGTTCCTTTCGACAGTGACGCCTTGTGGCATGTCTTCCCAGTTAACATTGGGGTACACATCCGCCAACATACCAGGGTCATTGATAAATTGAATAGTTTGCGGAATTGGTGCAACAGGGAATTTATTAACTTCCTCCCCCTTTTCGTTGGTGACCACTACCTGGTCATTTACCACGTGAGTCTCAAATACCCCTGGTCTTGCCACTACGTGTCGGGCCTTCTCTTCCCCAGTTAATTGATCGAACCCGAGAATTAAAGTAACTGGGTTGCCATCGTCGTCTGTCGCGGAGGCGGATTCCCATCTCAATGGATTTTGCTTCTCGACTGTAATTCTGCTCGCTACTACCCCCGTTTCCGGGTTAATCGCGTAAATCGTTGTCTGGTTTCCCCTGTCTACGGTGTAGATGCTAAGTTTTACGGGGCTTACAGCATCGACACCAAGGATTGCTAGAGTGACGCGTTCCACCTCTTCGGCCGTGGCACTCGGGCCAAGAGCTGCCGTCGCCGTTTCACGCGCCCTTCTCCCTTCGGATGCACCACTTCCTATTTCGCTGGCCATGGTGTCGATAGCTCTGTTCAAACGACCACGCGTGGCTGGCGTCAAGTCTTCATTCCATTGGGGATTATCCATAATGGCACGAGCCGTTTTTGGGTCTCCCACAGATAAAAAGGACTCAACTCGGGCTGAGATGATTTCCTCTCGACCTGTCTCCCGCCAAGCATTGGCTGCGTGGACGTTGAAACGGCCCTCATCACCCTGGGCGAGCCACTCAATCGTCTTATCGAGTGCGGCGAAGGCAGCTTCCAAAGATGACTGCCGGTCCTCACCCACACCCGCAACTATCGCGTTAATCTTCCTTCGAGCAGATGCGTCTAATTGGGTATTCCCGGCCTCAATATTACGCGTTGCCAGCGCCGATTGATAAATGTTTAGCCGTTGTTGTAACGAGTTCTCCAGCAAAGCGGTACTGGTTACGCCCCCGGGATGGCCTTCAAGCGCGGCCCGAAATTTTTGTTCTCCAAAAGCTTGTGCCGATTTTATAACATTTTTATCGGCTAGGTTTTCAGTCGCTATAAGATTATTAAGATGCTCATCAAGCTGTTGGGCAAAATCTGTATCACGAGCATCTCTGTCGATAACGGCTTCTCGGTCGGCAATCCGCAAGGCTGCCTCGGCCATTTGCCCAGCGGCCTCACCCAAATCTAGCAGGCCCGCCCCTGCCGTAGCCGCTAAATCAGGCACTTGGACGAGCCCAGGGCGCTCAATAGGAACTTGAGCTATTTGCTCAACACCAGGAAGCCTGGCCATAAAACTTCTCCTTTTCTATCTGCTAATCTGCATACCCAGGCCGAGTGGGTGTGGGGTCTTTCGTGGTGGTCTCCCATAGTTTGTATTCCTTCGCCTGTTCCCCAAACTTGCTGGCCCCACCAAAGGCCGCCGCGCCCGCACTAAAAAAGGCCATCCTTTTCCTAGCTGAGCCCAGGGTTTTCTGGTAATCCGCTTGTTGTTCCAACCCAATAGCCTGGACTTTCCCTTTGTGCAAAAGACGCTCCTTCATGAGCGCGATTTCGCGGTAAGTATCCTCTCTCACCCCGCGCGCCGTCCCTCGTTCTACATCAACACCCGACCCACCAAGTAGCGCCCGTTGTGTGGCAGAGACGCGACTCCCTTTTCGCCAATAATCCTCAGCCTCAATTGCGGCAGCTTTTAACCCATAATCTGCTTTTTGTTTCAAAAATAGTGCTTGCGCCTTGCTTTGGCGTTCCGCCGCGATACCCGATGTAATGTGGCCAGCCACAGAAATTGCAGTTTCGGCGATGTTCCCAGACATAGCCATCATCTCACTTGACATTTGCCATCTCTCCATTGAGTGGGACCAAGGTACGATCCACCAACGCATACCTATCGTAATCAACCCCTTCTGGCGTATAAGCGGCCATCAACCCCTCATGAACAAAGCCAAGCGCCTTGGCAAACTTGCGGCCCGCCCCAAAGTCGTGTCGGATATCAGCTTGGATACGGTGGAATGGTCCGACCTCAGCAATCTTGCGAAGACCCTCACGCGCTGTCTCGATCACGGCCCGTATCAATCGCCGATCTATCCCCTTGTCCACAGCCGCCCAAGCCACGCCTGAGCCCATGAATACCGGAACTACGCCCGCCGCGCCCAACAAGGTATCCCCATGGAACGCCGTTCGCGCGAACACAGGCATAATCATCTCTCTCAACACATCAATGTTTCCTAATGCCCCTCCAGCAACCGTATCTATTGCGTCTAAATCCTCCAAATAGAAAGCACCAAGCCGAACTTCATAGCGCACGGCTTATGCCATTTCATTCGTCTTCATCTCTGGCGCAATGGCAAGGAGCATAAAGGGCGCAGGGTCGCTCGATTCAAACACGATGCGTGAATCGTCCTCCCAATCTCCATCGAAATCGACGCTGCTCTCACCCGTGAATAGTGGCGCGCCAGCATCCATGGGGTCCGAAACGACGCGAAAATCATAATCCGTGAGGTCGTCAGTCGCCGGCCCGGCAGATAAGGTATGAGAATTTAACAGGACGAAGGTAATGGCGTGGATACTCTTTTTCTTGCCCACGGCCGTTCCCGCAGCAGCCCCATAATCCAACTTTAAGGTCTTGCCCCGGTGTGTATAAGAGAGCCCAATTTGCACTGTGGATGCTGCGTCATCGAGGGTGATCTGACCACTAGCAACCGTTTTGGTGGCTTGGACCGCACCATCAGCCCAAATCTTGACACTCTCCCCCTCTAGATGCGTGAGGCCAGTGATCGTGGTGGCAGAGTCGCCGTCATAGGTGATGATCGAATCGGCATAGTAGGCATCATCTTGGTCGTGGCCAGTCTCATAAGCCCGCTCTAGAAATTCGACATAACGCACTGTCGAACCATCAATAGTGCGCTTGACGACAACCCATACCTCATCACGAGAAATTGAATCTTGGACTTGGCCCGCTCCATTAGTGCCTGGAATAACAGCCACGCTTTCGACCACAGAATCACCAGACCCAAACGACCCACCAAGGATACATCGGAACCAACCAATAATCTTCTCGTCGCGGTTGTAGATCAAGCCTATCAACACGCCATCAGACCTCACGGCCCAAACGATAGGATCGGGCTCTTGGGCATAAGCCATCTCCTCAATACCACCATACGTGACATGACGAGCGAGGCGCGTCACATCGAAGCCACGATAGGAATCGTCCTCGAATGAAAAGCCAAGTTCTATGATTTTTCGCCCTGCACGTTGCAAAAACAATAGCTGATTGCCAATCAACAAGGGTTGTTTTAGCTTGGAGCCATACTTCGTGTTACGAGCCACCGAGATATCTGTAGGTGTCATGA
>Ga0098035_1001633_pt1 | contig 10782 bp, 8 predicted proteins | sample 3_EtaG_FD_75046 | JGI IMG/M metagenome (GOLD analysis project Ga0098035, IMG submission 75046) | Marine viral communities from the Subarctic Pacific Ocean - 3_ETSP_OMZ_AT15126 metaG | ecosystem: Environmental > Aquatic > Marine > Oceanic | place: Pacific Ocean | collected 2015-01-07
TTGCCATAGATTTCAATAAAGTTATCATTAACTTTATCTATACCATCACGAAGTGTATCACCCGTTCCGTCATTTGCACTTGAACCAATTCCTACTAGTTGTCTTGCCATTTATATTTTTCCTCTTTTTTATTTATCAACATTACTCACCAGTTATAGTACCACCAGCTTCTTTCCATGCGATAACCATTTGATAATGCCTATTTTCTTCATCTAATGGAACACTATAATAATTTCCATCAGTATCTTGTACTTCATAATTCATAGGATTATCTCCCAAATCTTTCATTAATGTTACACTTTGTACGTCATGCATATTTAACTCCTACATCTCTGCATCATATTTACCCCAACAAGCAATTGCATCATCATCACCAGATACAGATGCCCATGTACCATATGAACCAGTATCATTATTGTACCAATGTTTCATGCCCTCATTAGTTAGAAACTGAACATTGCTAGCAGCTAAATCCGCTGTATTTGCATCATTAAGCCTATAAACTCTATTTGCCGTTCCATTATATCCAGCATAAAACCATGTAAAAGTCGGTGTTACACGCATATAGACTGGAAGTTTGGGGGGAAGAACTCCTGTTGAGCCATAAGTAGGCATATCCTGTCTCATTTCCCAATAATATCTTTGACAATCTGTTAATGTTTCTCTGTGTGTTTTTCTAACAAAATCATTTGCTGTTGCACCAGGTTCTAATTGAACATCTGTTATATAAAGAAAATGCCCTGCTGTTGTATCCGTAACATCACTCCAAATAAATACTATAAGATTAGTTGCATCAGTTGTATCTACTGATATATTTTCTATTTTATATGTTGCCCATGAAGTTGTTACACTTAAATTAGTTGGTGTATTTTCAAATGTGCAATCAGTTGCTAATGTTGGATTTGTGTCCTCTACTCCCCACGCAGATACAACATCTGAAGTTACACTATCCATAGTTCCATCCCATGCAATTACTCCAGCTTTAACATTATCTAATTTTGATGCATCACTAACTTTTGCCTTAAATGACAAACTTACAGTGCTACCCAACAAACCACTACAATTTCTAAATTCAACTATTTGTGCAATCCCAAACTTCTTGTTGATTGTTTCTACATCTAAAGATATAAAACGGCCACTACCTGGAGATGGATAACTAGAACTTCCTTGACCTACATCTACTACATCATCTGTATCTGATAAAAGAATCCATCTGTCTAATGTATAACTATCATCTGCATTGGTATTAGTTGTTGCTGAAGTTATAGTCCCACCACCATTTCTTGTAAATACTGTCATATCACCATTAATAATGGCATTATAATTAGCACCACCAGCATAACTCCTTATATCCGAAGCAGGAATTTGTTTTGTTGTTGAACCATCAATAACGATAAATGCATCTGCATCAGCAAGTGTTATCGAAGATGTAGATTTAGCACTACCATCTAATAAATTTATTTCTGTGGTTGTTACGTTTGCGCCATCTAATATTTCTAGTTCTGTTTCATCAATAGCAGCACTACCAATAGTAAATCCTGTACCAGTTACAGTACCAGTTGAAGTGATTGCACCAGAATCAATTGTTCCAGCGGCAGTTACATTAGCACCACTAAAAGTAAGTGCAGTTGTTGTGCCTGATTTAACTATTAAGTTGCCTGATGTGTTTGTTGCACTACCAAAAGTAGTACCATCATCTTTAAAGAAAACATCACCACCATCAGCATCAAGAACGATATCTGTTGTTGCATCTAAAGTTATTGTTGAACCAGAATCTATTTCTGTAAGACTAGGTGGTTGACTAAATGTTACTACACCACCAGAAGAAATAGCTAATGAATCTGTATCACTAGCACTACCTATATTACCTGCATCTGGGATAACTATGTTACCACCAGTTGTTAATAATCCACCACCAGTGATTGCACTATTAAATGTAGCCGCTCCTGCTTCACTTCCGTCAAGAGTTAACATAGTGATATCGGCAGTAGCATCTGTTCCTTTAAATATTATATCTGTATTGTTAGCAGCGGCATCAATTGTAATATTTCCAGATGAAGTTGCTATACTAACAGCGGCATCACCAGTAGTTATATTATCAGCAAATACCGATGAACTAGCACTTAAATCATTAAAATTTGTTTCTAATTCGTTGATTGCACCGACTATATCGGTTGCTGAAGTTGTAAGTTGGTCACCTTGTGAAGAAGCGCTAACATTACCTACATCAGTTGCAAGTTCATTAAACTCAACTCTCCATTCTTCTAGTGTAGATGTTGTGGGTGTATTTCTTGTTGCCATTAGTAATTCCTTTTCCTTATATTTATAATGCTATGCCGAGTTATCATCATATTTTAATGCCCCAGAATCAAATGTATAATTAGTATTTGAATATCTCTCATTTAAAAATTTACCACCTGTAACATGACCAGGTACTTTCGCATTAACATACTCCGTATAAAATGCAGCTCTTGGTATTTTTGGTGTACCTGCCGTATTATCTTCTAGTTGTAAATAAGGTGGCGATGTTCCTGTTCCTGTTTCTAATTCTATGAAATTTATATCATCACCATATGAATCTTCTAAAAGAAATTCGCATTGTGTTGATATAGATTTAATAGTAACAGAACCAAATACTTGAAATGGCATAAACCTACTATGCCCATCAGTATTATCTGATACTGCCATTATTTGTTTACCTGCCCAATTCAATCCTATTGATGTTCCGTTTTCAAATATTACTTCATCTCCATCTTCATTTAACAATGCTTCATCATCTTCTAATTTTATCGTAAACATTGATGGTGGATGTGTAAATAATGATAATGGTATTTCTGATAAAGTTGGTTTTCCATATCCGAAACTTGCTTTTGTTGTTGTTCGTATTAATGGTAATTTAATAGTATGAGCAGATGTTAAAGTTACATCTCTTTGTCCTGCTGTTAATGCAGAATCAACACCAACTGCTGGACTTGAATTTGCTGTACTACCATCTGTACTTGTTCCAAGTCTTCTACCAAATACTGTTTTGAAAATAGTTTCAAATGTTGATGCGAGTTCTGGAGTAAATGTATCATCTCCTTCGAATCCACTTACATCAGTACCAGCAGGTGTTTTAATTCTTGCAGAAACCAAAGTTGCTAAAGATACTTTACCAAATTCTTGCCACCCAGCTGGGTGTGTTGATTTTTTAAGTGCATCTCTATATTCACTAAGAGATTGTCCAACTGAAATTTCATAAGAATAATCTTGATAATAATAACTATCTTGAATCCTAGCTGAATCTTCACTTACTTTACCTTTATCATTATAAGAAACTCCAACAGAAGTTGCGATACCACCAACCGTTGCAGTACCAGTTGCGTATGAAGCATGTGCTATCGTACTTGTTACACCTGACATTGTTACTGAAGCACCATCTCCCCATTGAACTTCATCTTCGTAAATCATTGTATCTTCATCTTCAAATAAAATATTATCTCCACTGCTATCTTCATTAACAACATTCATTAAAGAAGTTATCTTAGCTGTAAGTAATTGTCTATCACTATCATATGAAACGACTGTTCCGTTATGAGAAGTAAGTGCTGAATCAGCAGTCCATGTTCCAGAAACATCTTTTAAGATTGCATTCCTATAAAACAACATTTCTGGTGCAGGAATATTATTAGCAATTTTAATATAATTATCGTCTTCTGTTACGATATCATAAGTTCCAGTTCCACTTTCTGCAACCAATTGAAAATCAGAACCATATTCTAATCCATAATTTGTTATTTTTATATCTTGTGCTTGTCCGATAGTATTCGAGAAAGGTCTTACTTTACCACTTGTACCGCCAGATGAAGTAATAGATGAAACTTTTGGAAGTAATGAATAACTGTTGCCTGGATTAGTAATAAGAATATCTGTAATCTCACCAGATTGAGATGATACACTTAAATTTGCAAATGTTCCTGTTTCAATAACAATCTTATCACCACCTGTAGAATCTGTAACTGTTGTATAAGGTTCAAGAACAATATGGTCAGTTGCTTTCATTTTTAATTGTGCCACCGTGCCATCTTCTGGTGCAAATCCACCACCAACTACTCCAACCTGAGCAGCAACATTCGAACCACCTGCTCCTGTATTATTAAAAACAAGTGCGTCCCCGACTACATATCCAGTTCCAGCATCATCAACTATAAACCCATCAACTTCTCCTAAAGATATTGCATCAATAGTGGCAGTTGCTTCACCATTCCCAGCAGAACTTCCTGTTGGTATATGAACGGTTTGTCCATCTGTATGATAACTTCCTCCATCTGAAACCGTACCACCAGTTATAATTGATTTTACCGTTGCTCGAATTGTTAAATCAGTTGAATTTGATACCGCTATAATTTGTTCACCGATTATAAATGTTCCGACAGTTTGGTCATTATCTAAATCTAATTCCGTAAATGTAACACCACCTTCAACAAGAGTTTGTGTGGTTTCTACAATTGATGTTGCTTCAGATTCAACACCAGTTATTTTTTGTCCCCCAAATTCATATCCGTCAACACTACTGGTAATAGAAACACGCATAACATCTTTTACTAACCAACCACTATCAGAAACTCTTAACATTTTTTCATTAGGATAATTTACTTCTGAATCTTCGTCAAATAATAAACGCATTAAGAGTTGATGTCCTCTTGTTGTACCTTTCGCTTTATATAATTGTTTTATGTTTTGGATTAATTTTCTTTTATCGACATCATCAGCAAGATTATAAGGGATAGATTTCATGAAAGAATCTCTCATGTTATCAAGAAAATCGTATATTGTATTATCTGAATCTGCGTATTCTAAAAGTTGTTGAATGTTTTGTACTGGATTTCCACGATAACTGGCAACTGTTGCAGTTGAACTGGTAGTTCCACCTGTGATTGTTTCACCAGTTTTAAATTTTTGTTGGGCAGAAATGAATAATCTTTTTGTGCCTGCACTTACATCACTTACCAAAACAGTTGCAGTTGCACCAGATGTTCCACCTGTGATTGTTTCTCCTGATGAAAAAACAATAGTAGAAGATTCATCTACCATTCTATCACCAGTTTCAGCTAAGATATAACCAGTCGTATCTGTTTCTTGAATAATATTAGTGATAGTTCCAGTTAAAGTTAGTTCACCAGATTCTAAAAATTTATAATAATCTTTTACAAATTTTATGAATGTAGCATGGTCCGCTTGGACAAATTCAGGAGACTGTCCTTCTATAAGCGGAGAAATTTTTGTTTTTAGTGTGGATTCATTTTTTCCCATTTCACTTATTAACTATATGATGATGTGGTTGTATATGTGCTTCCAGCAGCAGAACTACCAGATGCAATACTATCAATCTCACCATTAACACTTGAATTTGTAAAATCTATTTCAAGTAAGTTATTCCTTACCGAAACAATATCATATGAATTCGGAACAACAACTAATCTTATTTTTGTACTTGTTGCGCCGTCAACATTACTTATAGTTGTAATATTAATAGAATTTATAATAACCTTACCAGTAGTATAATTTATTGTTCCCGCTTCATTATCACTATAAGTTCTAGTTGTTCCTACAAAATAATATCTTCTTACATTCCCATCGCCATCATCATCAAAGAAATATTCATTTGTTGTATCTCCAGAAATTTTAAATCCAGTAGAACTTAAAATACCACCAGCAGTTTTATTGTGTTCGGAATGTGGATTGTATAATGCGTTATTAAAATAAACTGTATAATTCGTTGCAGTAGATAATGTCGGTGTAAATTTTTGTGCAATTTTAACTGTTGTTATGTTTGACAAAACAGATGAATGTGTATCATCTATATTTCCTGTAACTTCTGAATGTCTAAACACACCATTAAATTGAGTTAATGTATTGGTATTATAATTCGTAAGTGTAGTAGTTACATCTGATTTTAATGTATCCAATGATTTTGTTGTTGCAGTAGAATCGTATTTAAAATTAGTTGTAAGAAAAACATATGTTATAATCGGGTCAACAACTACTGGAGTTACAGATGCAACTTTATAAGTTTTTAATCCATTTTCTATATTAGTCTTTTGTGTAGTAGTTAAATCATCTCCACTTTTTTGTTTGATTGCAACATAAACTTTACCATATACGGCAGATGAATCTGTATCACTTCCTTCTTCACCACCCCAAACTTGAATTGCTTGTGCATTAGGAAATAAAGTCTTTACATGAAGTTTATAATCTTCTGCTGTTACAGCACGACCCTGTGAAGAATAATCAAGTGGTGCATTATATTTTATTGATTTAAGAGTTTCTGCATCTCCACCACCACTCGCATTTGATACAGTTGTAACCGTTATATCGGTTACTCCACTAATAGCACCAGTGTTACTAAATGATGAAGCACCATTCGCTTCACTTGTATTAGTTACGACATATGAAAGTATAACGACATTCCCACTTGATGGTGCTTTACCGATTACCCCATCTCCAAAGTAAACTTCAAATTTTCCATCTTCTACTTCTTTTAGAAAATAATTAGTTGCAGTATCACTTACTGATGTAATATCTGTTGCTTGAGTATATGTAGATGTAGTTGTATCTGTTGCAGAAGTTTGAACTTTAACTGTAAGAGTATCTGTATCTGCTAAATTACTTGTTATAACAAATCTTTGGTCAACATTAGATGTATCAACGATATATTTTGTATTTACATAAGTACCTTCATAAATTTTTAAATCATCAAATCTTAATACTCCACTACTTGTAAGAGCAGTTATATCAGATACAGTTACGAAATTATATGTTGTATTATTTACAGTTGTGGAAAATTTTGTACCAGCACTTATTGTCGCACTTGAAAGTGCAGTATTATTTAAAGTAACATCTATTGTTGCGACTGGAGCTGAAACAGATGATGGTGTATAACCTAACATCTTTGCATGAGAAACTATACTTGAACGAAGAGCAGCACTATCAAGGAACATTTCATTCGCTAACATATTCATATTGAATCCGAGGTAATGAGTATTGTATGCAAGCAAATCTAATAGAACCGCCATACCAGAACCTTCAAAATTATAATCGGTAAATTCGTTTTGTGCTTTTAAAAAAGTTTTTAAATTTGCTTTGACATCATCAAAATCAAATTCTGTTACTGTCAATCTTTTATCGTTTGTTGCCATTTTATCTTATCCTTTCTAACATTAAATCTAAAGTTTCTAATTCAGTTGGTGCATTAACCACATAAAATTCCACAGTACAATTATATGCATTTCTATCTAAATCTTCCAATGATTTAACACCAACTAATCTTGCTCTTGGTTCAAAATTGGTTATAACTTCTTCTATTTGTTTTGTTAATAATATTGAACTTGATGGTGTCATTGGTTCAAATAAAGTTCCCAATATATTAGAACCAATTTCTGGGTGAAAAGGTCTTTCATAATGATTAGTTAATACAAGATTGCGAATCGACCTTTTAACTGCTTGGACATCTGTAACTTTATTTACGTCTTTATCAGAACTATTTTTTTGAAAAAAAAGATTTAAATCTTTATAAATCTTTGCACTACGAGTTGATTCGTTAGTCGTTTGTGCATCAGTATGTCCGCTCTTTATAAATGTTGTATAGTTTGCCATATTGTTGTGGAACTCCTATGTCTATTTATAACAATAATCCCAATTCGACTTAATCCTCTTGTATAAATTGGGTTATAACAGAAAGTCTTTCTATATTTTCTATTTCATATAAAGTATAAGTAACGAGTATCTCATCGCCTTTTTCTATATTCTTAATCGTATCGAGATACCAGCGATATCCTTCTTGTGTTTTTCGTGCATTTGGTTTCATAGAATGATTATAAAAACCACCTAATGGGGTTCTAAATATTTCTGTATCAATAAGCATATGGGATAATCCTAATCTAGTTCCTTTGGGTATATTATTAGTAGCAAATATTCCGACTCCATGTATTCCACTTTCTTTTATTTTTAATCCTTCCTTTAAAGGTCTATAAAATTCTGACATTGATATATCCCTACACATGAGATTAGTTCCCCGTATATCTTGTTTTTACCGTACCTAATTTTGTTTTTGCACCAGACTTTTCAATCGTTATAAAACTTTCCCAATCAGTTAATATCTTTTCAGTCCATTCGCCTCCCTCATTATATAATTTTTCTAATGCTTGTTTCTTTGCTTTTACTGCTCTTATTTTATTTGAAAGACTTTTTTTATCTCCACTTATTTCCGTATCTTCAATACCAGTTGGTCTATACTTTTTAATTATCGTATCTGCATTATCAATATAAGCAAGAAAATCATAAAATGGTTCATTAAATCTAACTTGAAAATCTATCTGTTCTTTACTGATATCAATTTCCTGTTCTTTCTTTATGTTTGCGATAAAGGTATCAGTAGATAATGTTTTCTGTCTTAAATTTTCAAATTTAAATTTTACTATCGCTGGGTGAGTATCAAAATTATCATCTTTTAATAAAGTATTAAATGTATCCTTATCTATAACTTCTAATTCTGATTTTATATTATCAGTAAAAGTTGTACCATCTGCACTTCTTTTAATAGTCATTGTAGATATTTGTTTATTGAATTCTGTTTTTGATTTATCTTGTGTCGCAGATACATCAGCAGTTATAGTAGTTGTACCTTCATTTTGTTTTGTTGTATCTTCACTTATTTCAGATAAATCTTCTTTCACAGCATCTGCTTGTGCTGTCAATGTCTTTTTTGCTTTTTCAAGTACATCTGTACTTCCACCAGATATTTCGAAATTAGGAACATTCTTTACAAGATTTTTTGTTAATCCATCTGTGTCGAAAGAAGAAAGACTTGATACATCTACACTTGATTGTACATCTGAAACCATAGATGTTAAATCCTTTCCCTTTCCAGATAACGCAGTACCAAAACTACTTTCAAGAGAAGATAATTTACTTGCATATGCAGTTGGATTAGATAAATTCAAACTCATTAAAGATGACATCTCGCCTTGCAAAGATGTTGTTGGTGTATCTGGAAGTTCTGGCATTAAACCTGATACAGTATTTTTTAAAGTTGTCATACTTGTAGTAGCAAGAGCTTTTACAGATGATGCAGATGAATCTGCATTTTCTAATACTAATTTTTTTACATCTTCTCGTTTTTCTGTTACGAGTTTTGCAGATTTATTAATACCACCAAATTGTGATTTTGGAAGTGGTGTTTTAAATTCAGGAAATGCCATTTATATTTTCTCCTATAATGCTGGAACATGTACTGTAATATTATCTGTACCTGTTCTAGTTGTTGTAGTAGTATAATCAGTTTTACCTGTTATTGCAGTAGTTTTTGTATCATCTTCAACTCTTTCACTTTTGACACCTTCAAAATAAAATGCTGAAGTGCTCTTATATTGTTGTATAGTAGCACCAGTGATTGCTGTTGTTAATGATGAATTATAAGTTTCTGTAATTGCACCAGTAATCGTTTCAGTTAAAGTTCCAGAAACAGTATGTGTTTCATTTGCTTCTGTTTCAATAGTTAAATTATCGGCAGCTTTAATATTCATTACATCTCCCGACTTCATACTTATTGCACCGATAGATGTTTGGAGATAACTTCCAAATGATGTTGATGACATATCGCCCATAACAAACGAACTATAATCTCCCATGATTGATATATCACATGCTCCGTTAATATTGCTAGTTAAATCTTTTTCTATTGTTTGTATATAATTCTCGCCGATTCTACTTATGTAATCTTCACTAATATTTTCTGATATGTTTCCTCTTATTTCTTGTCCAAGATTTCCACCAGATTCTCCAGCACCAATTTTTATATATTTGTTTTTATGGAGTTTTTCAGTATAATCGCCTTCTACTTCTAATACATAATCGCCTTTGATTAAATGTCTTACATCTCCTTCGACTGTTAGATTGACACTGCCTTTAATGTAGCAATAATCATTCCCTGCTGTTATTTGATAATTATCTTTAACAATTTTTGTTACGACAGTTCCGTCTGGGTGGATTTCTTCAAATGTTCCTGCTCTATGATATTTAAGTAATCTTTCCCCGCCTGGACTATCATCTATTTCATGGACATGTCCACTTTCACTTTCATGCACATGATTATATGGATATATTGTAGCACTATTCGATTTCGGATTAGGTTCATCAAATGTGCTACGTGTTTCTGCTTCAGCATAATCTTCTATCGTTTCAAGAAAAGGTTTTGTAGCAATTGGCAGACTTGTAAGTCTTGTAATTCTTCTATTATAAAGAGATGGGTGTGTTTCCCCAATAGCACCCCTTGCTAGTGAATTGGTATCATTATCCCCAATCACTTTAGGATAAATTCCTTTGGGGTCAGAAAATCCCTTTGTTGTATCTACATTATTTTTATTATATCCTGGCAATGTGCCGATAATAACAGGTTCTTGTTTAAGAAGAGCATCTTTAAAAAATCCAACTACCCAAGTTCCCTCAACCATGAATGGTGGAGTGTTTCCCATACCATTCATTGAAGGATTGGTAATCGGGTGCATAACTTCTGCCCACGGCAAAGTATCAGTTGGTATCTTATTTAAATCTTCTGTATGATATCCTAGACAACGAACACGAACTCTACCAAGTTTATCGGGGTCATCTCTATCTTCTACAACACCGACAAACCAAGCAAACCCGTCTTGGCCCATGAAATAATTTTGTTCCATATCTTAATCCGTAAAATCGGCGACATTAGTCGAATCTTCTGATTGTTCATTTTCATCATTATCAGAACAA
>Ga0098035_1001635_pt1 | contig 10774 bp, 9 predicted proteins | sample 3_EtaG_FD_75046 | JGI IMG/M metagenome (GOLD analysis project Ga0098035, IMG submission 75046) | Marine viral communities from the Subarctic Pacific Ocean - 3_ETSP_OMZ_AT15126 metaG | ecosystem: Environmental > Aquatic > Marine > Oceanic | place: Pacific Ocean | collected 2015-01-07
ATCAGTTCCTTGGCGTACTCGAGGGTTCTGCTCACGGACACTCCGGTTTTAGTTGTGTTTATGCAGCTCTTCGTTGAGCGCCACGGCGGTTTTGTTGGTCTGGCACTGCACCGCGCCGCTTACCGAATTGCGGCGGAACAGCAGGTCGGACTGGCCGGCCAGGTCACGGGCCTTGACGGTGTCCGCCACCTTGCCGTTCTGGTCCAGCACTTCCACCTTGGTGCCGGCGGTGATGTACAGGCCCGCTTCGATGGTGCAGCGGTCGCCCAGCGGGATGCCGGTGCCGGCGTTGGCGCCGAGCAGGCAGTTCTCGCCCAGGGAAATCACGATGTTACCGCCGCCGGACAGGGTGCCCATGGTGGAGGAGCTGCCGCCCAGGTCGGAGCCCTTGCCGACGAACACACCGGCGGAGATACGGCCTTCGATCATGCCCGGCCCTTCGGTGCCGGCGTTGAAGTTGATAAAGCCTTCGTGCATGACGGTGGTGCCTTCGCCCACATAGGCGCCCAGACGCACGCGGGCGGTGTCGGCGATGCGCACGCCGGCGGGTACCACGTAGTCGGTCATCTTGGGGAACTTGTCCACGCTGTTCACTTCCAGCACCTTGCCGTTAAGGCGGGCGAGAAGCTGGCGCTCGGGCAGTTCGTTCAGGTCCACGGCGCCTTCGTTGGTCCAGGCCACGTTGGGCAGCAGCGGGAAGATGCCGCTGAGCACCACGCCGTGGGGGCGCACCAGACGGTGAGAGAGCAGGTGCAGCTTGAGGTAGGCTTCCGGGGTGGAGGCCGGCTCTGCGTCGCTTTCCAGAATGGTCAGCACCACCGGGCGCTCGGATTCCTGGAACGCCACCGCGTAGCTGGCTTCGTGTTCAAAGCCGGCCTCGCGCCATTCCCGGGCGAGGTGCTGGATCTGCCGGTGAGTCAGTTCCAGGGCCGCGTTGCCGCCTTCATAGCCGACTTCCTCGCTGACCACGTCCACCAGCTTGCTGTCCGGGTTGATCACCGGGTCCGGGTAGAACACTTCCAGCCATTGGTCGTCGCGGTTCTTGCTGCCGCAGCCCAGTGCCATTGCGAAAATATTGCTCATGTTTGCCTCTCTGTCATTCGGTGCGGCGGAGCCGGTGGCTCAGCCCAGCAGTGTTTTCCAGCGGCCTTCTTCAAAGCCGGCTTCGATAATGTTGTCGCTGTGCAGAATCGGGCGTTTTATCAGGGACGGGTTGTCCTGTGCCGCGGCCACCGCGCTTTCCGCGTCCATGTTGTCGCGGGTGCTCTGATCGAGCTTGCGCCAGGTGGTACCGCGCCGGTTGATCACGGTGTCCCAGCCCAGGGCGTCGATCCAGCGTCGCAGCTGGGCTTCGGGCACGCCGTCCTTTTTATAGTCGTGAAAATGATACTCCAGGCCCTGTTCGTCGAGCCATTTCAGAGCCTTCTTCATGGTGTCGCAGTTCTTGATGCCGTAGACGGTTATCGCCATGGGGTCCTTCCTCCTGGGGCACGTTTACAGACGTTCGATCAGGGCGCGGATGCGCTTGGCGCCTTCCACGCACTGATCCAGTTCCGCGACCAGCGCCATGCGCACCCGGTTCTTGCCGGGGTTGCGGCCCTGCACGGTGCGCGACAGATAGCGCCCGGGCAGTACGGTCACGTTCTCTTCGGACTTGAGGCGGCGGGCGAAGGTTTCATCGTCCACCGGGGTTTTGGGCCACAGGTAGAAGCCCGCGTCCGGGGCGCTAACCTTAAGCGGCTCGCCGAGAATGTCCAGTACGGCGTCGAACTTGCTGGCGTACAGGGCACGGTTGGCGCGCACATGCTCTTCATCGTTCCAGGCGGCGATGCTCGCCACCTGGTGATGGTTGGGCATGGCGCAGCCGTGGTAGGTGCGGTAGCGCAGAAAGCGGCGCAGGATTTCCGCGTCGCCGGCGACGAAGCCGGAGCGCAGGCCGGGCAGGTTGGAACGCTTGGACAGCGAATGAAACACCACGCAGCGGCGGTAATCATGGCGGCCCAGCTCCGCGCAGGCCTGCAGCAGGCCGGCGGGGGCGCGCTCGCGGTAAATTTCCGAATAACATTCGTCGGACGCGATCACGAAGTCGTACTTGTCCGCCAGGTCGATCAGTGCCTTGAGCTGCGCGCTGCTCAGGGTGGCGCCGGTGGGGTTGCCCGGCGTGCAGATAAACAGCACCTGGGTGCGCAGCCAGGTGCTTTCGTCGACGGCGTCGAAGTCCGGTTGCAGGCCGGTGGCGTCGGTGCAGGGCAAATACACCGGTTCGCCGCCGCCGAGCAGGGCGGCGCCTTCATAGATTTGATAGAAGGGGTTGGGCATCAGCACCAGCGGGCTGCGCTGACGGTCCAGCATCGCCTGGGTGAACGCGAACAGCGCCTCGCGGGTGCCGTTCACCGGCAGCACCTGATGGTCGCTGCTGACCTGCTGCAACTTGAAGCGCCGGGTCAGCCAGCCGGCGATGGCTGCGCGCAGTTCCGGCAGGCCGGCGGTGCCCGGGTACTTGGCGAGCAGGGCGGTGTTGTCGCGGAGCGCCTGCTGTACGAAATCCGGCGCCGGGTGTTGCGGCTCGCCGATGGAAAACGCCACCGGGCTTTTGTCACTGGCGGGCAGGTCGGCGAATAACGTGCCCAGCTTCTCGAACGGATACGGATGCAGGCGTTCCAGATCGGGATTCATGGTGTTCCTTAAATACGGCGCAAAGGTAATTAAATGGTGACCGACATGGGGTCGGTTTTGCTGTAATCGTCCAGCTCCTGCTTGAGCGTGGCCTGCAGGCGCTGGCACAGCTCCGGGTCGGAGACCGGCTGGCCTTCCAGGTCGGTGACGAAGAACACGTCCTCCGCTTTTTCGCCCAGGGTGGCGATGCGCGCGTTCTGCACCAGCAGCTCGAACTGCACGAAGATACGGCCGATATGCGCCAGCAGGCCGGGGCGGTCGAGGGTCTGCACCTCCACCACCGAGCGGTCGTTGACGATGTCGTTGCTGATCATCACCTGGGTGGGCACATCGAAATGCTTGTGGCGGCGCGGCATGCGCCGGCTCACGGTGGCGCCGAAATTTTCCGGCTGCTTGAGCGTTTCGGTGAGCGTTTTGCGGATGTATTCGATGCGCGGCCAGTCGTTACCGATGGGCGTGCCGTTTTCGTCGAGCACGATATAGGTGTCCAGGCTGAAACCGTCCGCGCTGGTGATAATGCGCGCGTCCATAATGGTCAGCCCGAGGCTGTCCAGCGCGTTCACCGTGGCGGCGAACAGGTTGCGGGTGTCCGGCGTGTAGATAAAGATCTGCGAGCCACCTTCCAGATTGCCCGGGCTGGTTTCCGACTCGCGGATCAATACCAGCGGGTCTTCCTTGTTGGTGCGTTCCAGCAGCGCCTCGGTGTGCCAGGCGATGTCCCAGGGCGTTTCACGCAGGAAATATTCGTCGCCGATGTTGGCCCACAGCGCTTCGATGGCGTGCGGGTCGTGGTCGCGCTCGGTGAGCAGCTTGAGGGCGTCGTCGCGGGTCTCGTCGATCCAGTCCTGTTTGTCCTGGGGGTTGTTCAGACCGCGCCGCAGGGCGCGTTTGGTCTCCAGGTAGAGCTGACGCATCAGCGAGGCGCGCCAGGAGTTCCACAGCGCCGGGTTGGTGGCGTTGATGTCGGCCACGGTGAGCACATAGAGATAATCCAGATGCACCAGGTCGCCCACGGTGCGCGCGAATTCATGCACCACGTCCGGGTCGGAAATGTCCTTGCGCTGGGCGGTGACGCTCATGGTCAGGTGGTTGCGCACCAGCCAGGCCACCAGCTTGGCGTCCCAGTTGGTGAGGCCGTGGCGCTGACAGAAGGCGATGGCGTCGTCGGCGCCCAGCTCGGAGTGGTCGCCGCCGCGGCCCTTGGCGATGTCGTGGTAGAGCCCGGCCACGTACAGCAGCTCGGGCTTGGGCAGCCGGTAGAACACCTCGCAGGCCACCGGGAATTCGTCGCGCTGGTCGTCGTAGCGCAGGCGCCGCATGTTCTTGATCACCAGCAGGGTGTGCGCGTCCACGGTGTAAATATGGAACAGGTCGTACTGCATCATGCCGATGATGCGGCCGAACTCGGGCAGGTACTTGCCGAGGATGCCGTAGCTTTTCATGCGGCGCAGTTGCGAGAACAGCGCGTGCGGGCTGCGCAGCAGCTGCATGAACAGGGCGGTGTGGGCCGGTTCCTGGCGGAAGGCGTCGTCGATCAGCGGACGCGACTCGATCAGCGCGCGCACGGTGGCGGCGCGCACCCCTTTCAGGTCCGGGTTCTGGGCCAGCAGCACGAACACCTCGAGGATCGCCGAGGGGTGCTTGCGGAACACGTCCGGGGCGCTGATTTCCAGATAGTCGTTGCGCACCTGGAAACGGCGGTTGAGCGGGCGCACGTTCTCCGGCTCGCCGGCGCGCAGGATCACCTCGTCGAACAGCTGCAGCAGCATCTCGTTGAGCACCGAAAGCGCCAGTGCCACGCGGTAGAAGCGCTTCATCAATTGTTCCACCGCCAGGTTGGCGTCGGAGTCCTTGTGGCCGAGGCGTTCGGCGAGCTGGCGCTGGTGATCGAACAGCAGGCGGTTTTCGTTGCGGCCGGTGAGGCCGTGCAGCTGCCAGCGGATCCGCCACAGCGACTCCAGGCACTTGCTCAGCACGCGGTGCTCGTCAGCGGTGAGGAAGCCGGCGTCGACCAGCGCTTCCAGGCTGTCGGCGCCGAAATGCCGCTTTGCCACCCAGGCGATCATCTGCACGTCGCGCAGGCCGCCGGGGGCGTTCTTGATGTCCGGTTCCAGGTTGTATTCGGTGTCGTTGAACTTGCGGTGGCGGGCGGTCTGCTCTTCCCATTTGGCGGCGAAGAAGCGGTCGTTGGGCCACATGGCGTCCGGCCCGGTGAGCACCGCGAGATCCGCGCGCACCCGGTCGTCGCCGGCCAGGGTGCGTGCTTCCATGATATTGGTGGCCACGGTGATGTCCTGGCCCGCCAGGCTCACGCACTCGTCCAGGGTGCGCACGCTGTGGCCGATTTCCAGGCCGATGTCCCACAGAAAGGCGACGAAGCCTTCCAGGGCGGAGCAGGCCTCCGGGTTGGGGGCGTCGCGGAACAGCACCATCAGGTCCACGTCGGAGTGCGGGTGCAGTTCGCCGCGGCCGTAGCCGCCCACCGCCACCAGGGCGGTCTCGTCAAAGCGGTCCAGGCCGAACAGCGACCAGGCGGCGATCAGCACCCGGTCCACCAGCCGGGCGCGGCCGTGCACCAGCTCGGTGATCGGCGCTTCGTGAAAGGCCTCGTCGAGACGCGCCTGGCCGGCCTCCAGGAACTCCCGGGCGGCGAGCCCCGGCTGATCACTGTCGCGCAGGGTGTCGAGCAGCGAGTCTTGGCTCATCGGCGGATCCAGGTTCATAACGGGGCGGCCTCGGCAACGGCGTTAAAGACGGCGTTAGTACAGATCGGATTCTTCCTGACGGGCGGTGAGTACCTCGTAACCGTCGGCGGTGACCGCCAGGGTATGCTCCCACTGGGCGGACAGCTTGCGATCCTTGGTGACCACGGTCCAGCCGTCGGGCAGCACCTTATTATGGGCTTTGCCGGCGTTGATCATCGGCTCGATGGTGAACACCATGCCTTCCTGCAGCTCCAGGCCGGTGCCGGGCTTGCCGTAATGCAGCACCTGCGGATCTTCGTGGAACACCTGGCCGATACCGTGCCCGCAGTACTCGCGCACCACGGAGAAGCGCTCGGACTCCGCCAGTTTCTGGATGGTGTGGCCGATATCGCCCAGGCGCACGCCGGGCCGCACCATCTTGATGCCGGCCAGCATGCACTCGCGGGTGGTGTCCACCAGCCGCTGGGCCAGCACCGAGGGCTCGCCCACGTAGTACATCTTGCTGGTGTCGCCGTGCCAGCCGTCCTTGATGACGGTGACGTCGATATTAAGGATGTCGCCCTTTTTGAGCACCTTTTTCTCGTTGGGAATCCCGTGGCAGATCACATTATTCACCGATGTGCATATCGACTTCGGGAAGCCCCGGTAGCCCAGGCAGGCGGGGACGGCGTTCTGCTTGTTGACGATGTGGTCGTGGCAGATGCGGTCCAGTTCCTCGGTGGTGACCCCGGGCTGGACGTGCTCGCCGATCATTTCCAGAACTTCGGCGGCCAGGCGGCCCGCTTCGCGCATTTTCGCGATGTCTTCCGGGGTTTTTATGGTGACGTTCATGTTGATCAGAGAAACTCCAGCGTTTTCAGTGTCTTGGGCGGCAAATGCGGGGGCGGGGCGGTGTCTTGTATACCGCTTTTCCGTTGCCCGGCAGGGGCGCTTGTGGTATAAAGCGCGCGCCTTTGTCGCTCATGGGCGGTGCAACATTGTACCCGCTCGGTGTCGGCGAAGGGAAATCACACACGTTCCGTCACATGGCCCTGGGTGCCTTCCTGCTTGATCACTGTCACCGCGACGAAAGCGCGGCGGCACAGAGTAGAGGGGGTTGGGTCATGCGGGAATCGTGGAGGCCTAACCCAATTGGAGAAAGACCATGTCCAGCGTAACGATGCGCGATATGTTGAAAGCCGGTGTCCATTTCGGCCACCAGACCCGTTACTGGAACCCCAAGATGAAGCCCTTCATCTTCGGCGCCCGTAACAAGATTCACATCATCAACCTGGAAACCACCCTGCCTCTGTTCAACGACGCGCTGTCGTTCCTGAACAAGCTGGCGGCCAGCAACAACAAGATCCTGTTCGTCGGCACCAAGCGCGCCGCTCAGAACGCGGTCCGTGAAGAAGCCAAGCGTTGCGGCATGCCGTACGTGGATCACCGTTGGCTGGGCGGCATGCTCACCAACTGGAAGACCATCCGTCAGTCCATCAAGTGTCTGCGCGACCTGGAAGCCCAGGAGCAGGACGGCACCCTCGGCAAGCTGACCAAGAAAGAGCACCTGATGCGTCAGCGCGAGATGGAGAAGCTGGAGCGCTCCATCGGCGGCATCAAGGACATGGGCGGTCTGCCGGACGCTCTGTTCGTGGTGGACGTGGATCACGAGGACATTGCCGTCCAGGAAGCCCGCAAGCTGGGTATTCCGGTGGTTGCCGTGGTCGACACCAACTCCAACCCGGACGAAGTGGACTACGTGATCCCGGGCAACGACGACGCCATCCGCGCCATCCAGCTGTACGTGAAAGCGGCCGCTGACGCGATCATGGAAGGCCGTGAGTACGCCCAGACCCAGTCCGGCGGCGACAGCGAGTTCGTTGAAGTCGAGGACGCCGAAGGCGAGAAAGCCGAGGGTTGATGACGCCGGGGCGGGCGTGGCCCGCCCCGACACCGGGGGTTGTTCCCCGATTCAAAGATTTAAAGAGGTAAGCATGGCTGCTGTAACTGCTTCAATGGTTAAAGAGCTCCGCGAGCGCACCGGTCTCGGCATGATGGAGTGCAAGAAGGCCCTGGTCGCCGCTGAGGGTGACATTGAGCGCGCGATCGACGATCTGCGCAAATCCGGCCAGGCGAAAGCCGCCAAGAAAGCCGGCCGCACCGCCGCCGAAGGCGTGGTGATGGTGGCTACCACCGAAGACCGCAAGCGCGCGGTGATGGTGGAGATCAACTCCGAAACCGACTTCGTGGCCCGTGATGACAACTTCCTGGGCTTCGCCAACAAGGTGGCCCAGGCCGCCCTGGACGCGGACGAAGTGGACGCCGCCAAGATCGTGGCGCTGAGCCTGGAAGACGGCTCCACCGTGGAACAGGCGCGCGAGTCACTGGTTCAGAAAATCGGTGAAAACATCCAGGTTCGCCGCGCGGTGCGCCTGAACGCCACCGACGGCGTGGTCGGTTCCTACGTGCACGGCGGCAAGATCGGCGTGCTGACCGCGCTGTCCGGCGGCGAGCCGGAGCTGGCCAAGGACGTGTGCATGCACGTGGCCGCCGTGGCGCCGATGGTGGTGAACTCCGAGAACGTGCCCGAGGACGTGCTGGAAAAAGAGCGTGAAATCATCCGCGCCCAGCCGGACATGGAAGGCAAGCCCGCCGAGATCGTCGAGAAGATGGTCGGTGGCCGGATCAACAAGTTCCTGAAGGAAGTCAGCCTCACCGATCAGCCGTTCGTGAAGGACCCCAACACCACCGTGGGTCAGCTGGTCAAGGACGCGGGCGCTGCAGTGCTGGCGTTTGAGCGTCTGGTGGTCGGCGAAGGCATCGAGAAAGAAGAAGTCGACTTCGCGGCTGAAGTCATGGCGCAGGCTAAGGGCTGATCGCGACCGAAGCACCGCTTCGCAGCGCGATCAGCGACCGGCCAGGGATGGCCGGGCCGGGCTTTCCGAATGCGATGGCGTGGCGCCAGGGATGGCCGGCACGGCCTGGCCGGGTAAGCCGCTTCGCAGCACGACCAGCGCGACTGGTGGCGCCTGCTTCCGGCGCCGTTCCGGTAAAGCCGGTTGTGCGGAAGCCACAAAACGCCTCGCTGGCCTGACCAGCAAGGCGTTTTTTTCGACTTGCATCCTGCCTCCGGCGGGGTAGTGTGCTGAATGGATTGAGATGAACGGCGGGTATTCATGAGTGGCGGAGATCAAGAGATGGCCAAGAACAAGGAGCGCTCGCCGCGCTACAACCGTATTCTGCTGAAATTGAGCGGTGAAGCGCTGGCGGGCGAAGAGGGGTTTGGAATCGACCCGCGGGTGCTGGACACCCTGTCATTGGAAATCGGCCAGCTGGTGGGCATCGGCGTTCAGGTGGGCCTGGTGGTCGGTGGCGGCAACCTGTTCCGCGGCGCCGCCCTGCAAACCGCCGGCCTGGACCGGGTGGCGGGCGATCATATGGGCATGCTGGCCACGGTGATGAACGGCCTGGCGCTGCGTGACGCCCTGGAACGGTCCAATATCCGCACCCGGCTGATGTCGGCCATTCCCATGAGCGGCATCGTGGAGCATTATGACCACCGCAACGCCAACCGGCACCTGAAGAACGGCGAAGTGGTGATTTTCTGCGCCGGCACCGGCAATCCGTTTTTCACCACGGATTCCGCGGCCTGTCTGCGCGGTATCGAGATCAGCGCCGACGTGGTGCTCAAGGCCACCAAGGTGGACGGCGTCTACAATGACGACCCGGTGACGAACCCCCAGGCTGAGAAGTACGATCACCTCACCTACGACGAGGTGATTGACCGCAAGCTCGGGGTGATGGATCTGACCGCCATCTGCCTGTGCCGTGACCACGGCATGCCGTTGCGGGTATTTAACATGAACAAGCAGGGCGCGCTGCTCGGCCTGATGCTGGGCGGCAACGAAGGCACCCTGGTTGTGGCTGACAAAGAAGGCGAGGAATAAAGGTGATCGAGGATATCAAGAAGGACGCCCAGTCGCGCATGAAGAAGAGTCTGGAATCGCTCGACGTGGCACTCAAGCGGGTGCGCACCGGACGGGCGCATCCGAGCCTGCTGGACGGGGTGACCGTGGCCTACTACGGTTCGCCCACGCCGCTCAGCCAGTTGGCCAACATTTCCGTGGAAGAGGGCCGCACCCTGGTGGTGTCGCCGTTCGACCGCTCCCTGGTTCCGGAGGTTGAGAAAGCGATCATGACCTCCGACCTGGGCCTGAACCCCTCCACCGCCGGCACGGTGATCCGACTGCCGCTGCCGCCGCTCACCGAGGAAACCCGCAAGGACCTGGTGAAAGTGGTGCGCGCTGAAGTCGAGCACGCCCGGGTGGCGATCCGCAATATCCGCCGTGACGCCAACGGCGACCTGAAAGACCTGCTCAAGGAGAAGGAAATCTCCGAGGACGAAGCCCGTTACGGCGAAGAGCAGATTCAGCAGCTCACCGATAAAAGCGTGGCCGAAGCCGACGCCATGCTCAAAACCAAGGAAGAGGAGTTGATGACGGTATAAGTGGCGGGGCGCAAGGGCGCCCGCCGACCGTTGTCCAAACACACTGTACGGGTGAATTCGGGATGCGGGCCCACCGCAGCCCGATGTTTTTTTATGGAAGACAGCAAAGCCGACTCCTCCGCTCCCGATATCGACTCCCATCAGGGCGCCGTTCCCCGCCATGTGGCCATCATTATGGATGGCAACAACCGCTGGGCGCGCCGCCGTGATCTGCCCGGGGTGGAAGGCCACCGGGCCGGCGAGAATGCGGTGCAGACGGTGATCCGCCGGGCCGGCCAGCGCGGCGTGGAAGTGGTCACCCTGTTCGCCTTCAGTTCCGAGAACTGGCGCCGGCCCCCGGAGGAAGTGAACCATCTGATGGGGCTGTTCGTGCGCGCCCTGGGCGAACGGGTGGACGAGCTGCAGGAAAACGGCGTGCGGCTGCGTTTCATCGGCGAGCGCGCCGCGTTCGGCGAGGATCTGCGCCGGGGCATGGCCGACGCCGAGCAGCGCACCGCCGGCAACCAGCGAATGACCGTGGTGGTGGCGGTGAATTACGGGGGCCAGTGGGATCTGGCCCAGGCCGCCGCCGAGCTGGCGCGCCGGGTGCGCGACGGCGAACTGGCCCTGGAGCGGGTCGACGCCCAGGCCCTCGGCGCCGAGGTCAGCATGGCGGACCTGCCGGCGCCGGATCTGCTGATCCGCACCGGCGGCGAACAGCGCCTCAGTAACTTCCTGCTATGGCAAAGCGCGTACAGTGAATTCTATTTTACCCCGGTGCTGTGGCCGGACTTCGACGCCGACGCTTTTGATGCCGCCCTGGCGGATTACGCCGGCCGCCAGCGTCGTTTCGGTCGTTCCGGGGAAGAGGTGGAGCGCCTCAAGGGAGAACAATAATGCTTAAATTGCGGGTGATCACCGCTCTGGC
>Ga0098035_1001639_pt1 | contig 10759 bp, 10 predicted proteins | sample 3_EtaG_FD_75046 | JGI IMG/M metagenome (GOLD analysis project Ga0098035, IMG submission 75046) | Marine viral communities from the Subarctic Pacific Ocean - 3_ETSP_OMZ_AT15126 metaG | ecosystem: Environmental > Aquatic > Marine > Oceanic | place: Pacific Ocean | collected 2015-01-07
ATGGTGTTCTCGGCGTTCCGGCAGCTCACTCATCGGGTTCTTCCTGTTGGTCATACTCACACACGTCAGCCTGGCGTTTTCGCAGCGGCGAGGGCACGGTCTATCATTTCACCGAGTTCCTTCAGTTCGCTGCGAACACGTTCCCAGTCCGGCTCAGTGACTTTCAGCAGCTCTTCCAGTATACCCGCCTGTCGGGTCATCAGCGGATAGCCCATGGCACCCGCCGTGCCCTTGATCTGGTGGGCTTCGGTTTTCATTGCTTCACGATCTGCGTCCGCCAGCGCGGCATCCATTCGGGTCCGCCGCGCGGCAAGCCCATCAAGAAACTGTGCCACCAGGTGGGCAATTTCAGCGTCTTCGCCGGTATCCGCGGCGAAAACGGGGCCCGTGCCCAGCAGCCGATCCAGCAGGGCCGTCAGGTGGGACTGATCAATGGGCTTGTTCAGCACGCCGTCACAACCGGCCTCAAGCAATGCATCGGTTTCCTGCTGATCGCCGGCTGTAAAGGCAATCACCGGCCGGCGGAACCCGGCCTGGCGCAGCAACCTGGTGGCATCAACACCATCCATTCCCGGCATGTGACGGTCCATCAGCACCAGATGAACCGTATCGGACAATGCAGTCCGAACCGCGTCCTCGCCGCCGGTCACTGCCACGACGTCCAGACCTTCCCGGCGCAGCATACGCTCTACCAGCTGCCGGTTTTCGGTGTTGTCTTCGGCAACCAGCACCTTGCCCTGATAGCGTGAGGTTCGTTCATTAGCGGAGGCCGGCGTCACCGAAAGGTATCGTCCCAGTGTTTCATAGAAGCGCTGCTTGTCGATGGGCTTCGCCAGGTGTTCATTGCAGCCGGCCAGGCGATAATCGGCAATGTCCTCGGACATCACATTGGCGGTGAGCGCGATGACCGGCGTATTCACCCCGGCTTCGCGAAGTGCCGCCGTGGCGTCACGGCCGTTCATCACCGGCATCTGTATGTCCATCAGGATCAGATCAAAGGGTTCGCGAATCGCCATTTCCAGGGCTTCCGCTCCGTTGCTCACATGGACAAGCTCGGCTCCGGTTCGAGACACCAACAGGGAAACAAGCCGCCGGTTCACCTCGTTGTCCTCGGCACACAGGATACGCCCTGACAATCGCGGCGCGACAACCATGGGGATGGTCCGGCGGCGCTGGCTCAGCTCCGAGGCGTCGCGCAGGAAATGCACCTCATCCAGTGGCCCGGTCCGGATCGAAAGCTCAAACTCGCTGCCCTCGCCATAGGTGCTGTTCACCCGGATACTGCCGCCAAGCATTTCCGCCAGACGCCGGGAAATGCTGAGCCCGAGGCCGGTGCCACCATATTGCCTGGAAATGGCGGCGCTGCCCTGGGCAAAGGGATCGAACAGCCGCCCCAATTGCTCCGGCTTCATGCCAATGCCGGTATCCACGACCCGGGCCACGAGCAATTCCTGATCGCGATCACAACGGACCACCAGGGAAATGGACCCCTTATCGGTAAATTTAAGGGCATTACCACACAGGTTGATAATGATCTGGCGCAGTCGGGTGGGGTCAGTGCGCACCTGCTCCGGCAACGGGTATTCGCAGATGATGCTGAAATCCAGTCCTTTTTCCCGGGCTCTTGGCGCGAAGAAGGCGCGAATCTCGTCAAGAAGTTCCGGCAGATTGACCGATACGATGTCCACATCCAGTTTGTTGGCGTCGATTTTCGAGTGGTCGAGGATGTCGTTGACCAGGTCCAGCAGATGTCGGCCGCTGCGCACCACCGTCTCGGCACTGCTTCTTTTCTCCGGTTCACTGAGATCCGGATCAAGCAGCGTTTCTCCGTAACCGATGATGGCTGCCAGCGGTGTGCGGATCTCATGGCTCATATTGGCCAGGAACTGGCTTTTCGCCTCCGCGGAATTGCGGGCAAGCTCCTTCTCGAGACGCTCCTGCTCGCGCTCCCTCTCGATCCTCAAGCGATTGTGACTTTCGGTGGCGTCGATGCAGGTGCCTTCCAGATGGGTCGGCTCACCCTCGGTGTCATACACCGTATGCAGTGAGATGGTCGCCCAGCGCTCGTCACCGTCCCGGGTAAGGTATCGGGCCTCAATGCCCTTGACCGTGCCCCGGGCCTCCAGCTGCTCGATCACCAGCCGCCGCAACCGCTCGTCGGCGATGCAGGTTTCCAGTACGTCCGGGTTCCGCTTGAGCAACTCGCGGCTGCTGTTATAGCCCAGCAGGCGCGCCATGGCGGGATTGGCCGTGACAAATCGCCGGTCCGGCGACATCTGGAACACGCCCTCGATGGCGTTATCGAACAGCGACTGGTAACGCTGAAGGTTCGACAACGCCCGCTGGCTCCAGCCCAGGGCCTCGCCCTGGACCTGCTTGATCCTGTCTGCGAGGGCAAAAGAAAACAGGATAATCTGCGCGGTCAGACCAAACTGGGGTGAGTAAGCGGTGAAGGTGTTCAATGGCAGTATGCCCATCACCGTCAGGGCATAGATACCGAAGCCCACCAGCGCCAGTGTCCAGGCGAAAAAATAGGAACGGGCCGCCGGATTGTAATAGCGCCAGGACAGGTAACTGACCACGATCAAAATCAGGCTCAGCAGAATGGAGCCAACCACAATCCATTCCATGGCCACGTGGTAGGGCAGGAACAGCGACAGCACGAAAGTGGCAACCACCGAATACAGGCACAGGCGGATGACCTGATCAAGATCGGCCGACCGTTCCCGGGGTTCAAGCAGCGACCTTGCCATCAGCAGGCCCCAGAACCAGGTCAGAATGCTCTGGAAGTGCAGGAACTGCTTGTCGAACAGAGCGGGCCGGCTGTCGAGAAGCTGGATACCGTGAACCTGTTCGGTGAAGATAAAGATGGCCGCAAAGACCAGGTAGAGCACGTAATAGATGTTGCTCCGCTCGCGAACCGAGACCGCGACGAACAGGTTGTAGGCAAGAATGGCCAGCACCGAACCAAGCAGGATGCCCCGCACCAGCTCATCCACCGAGACTTTTTCGATGTAGCTGTCCGGATGCCAGAGGCTGATCGGCAGACGGAAAGTATTGGTGTTGACCACCCGCAAGTAGACGTGGCTCAGGGAATCCGGTGCCAGTGAAAGGCGGAATGTCGGGTTGGGGACAGCCAGGTCCCGTTCCACCCAGTTGTCCTCATAACCCGCCTGTCGCTGATCGACCAGATCCCCGTCGCGGACCATGAACAGGGTGACTTCATCCACCAGAGGCAGGGCAAGCTCAAGGATCCATCCGTTCTGGTCCGGATTGCCCGCGGAGCGGAGATCCAGGCGCACCCAGTATGCGGATTCCGTGTAGCCGAAGTTCAACACGCCGCCTTCGTGGCGGGTAAAGGCACCCGATTCGAGAGCGCGAACCTCATCGAGGGTCAGTTCCTGCCCCGGGTCCTCGAGATACCAGATGCAGCCACCCAGATCACGGATACTCTCGATACCGCCGTCCAGTACAATCTCGCCATCATGGCAGGGCCCGGCCGCACTGGCCGACGCCGGCATCATGGCCGTGACCAGGAACAGCAGGACCGCTACCAAAGACGTCACCGCTGGAAGCGCCAATTCAAGCCGTTGCCGCAAAATGTGATCTCCGCGAGGGTAGATACCGGTTTTTTGTTTTACTGTCAGTAGCCACGCCGGGGCTATACCGTCCCGGTGACTCACTTTAGCCGTTTACACCGTTTTTCGCATCCCGGGGCCATCTGAAATGAGACATTCCTGCATTTTCGCCGCTGTTTCCATGACCACACTTGTCCTGAGTGGCTGCGGACTTGAGGATACCGGACCTTCCGCGTTCAATCCGGCGACCAATGTGGATCTGACGTTCTCGAGCTTCAACCTGGAAAACACGGAGGTGGCACCGGACAACCTCGGCAATACCCGTTTCTGGGACTTTTACCGGGGCATCCAGCCGGCAGCAGACGATTCCGACGACCTGCAAACCACCGGGGAAATACGCAGCCACATCGAGGTTTTCATCCGCGCCACGCCAACGGACGCCGGCACCAGCTATGACAGCGTGCGCAACCCGCTGGACCTGATGAACCAGGTGCTGGCCTCCGGCGAAGTCACCAATTTCCAGGAAGGCAAACGATACATCAGCCAGAGGATTGCAGATGGTGTCGCAGGCACCTACAACAGCCGGGGCAACGGCGCGCAGATCCGGTTCACAGACCAGTCGGCGGTGATTGCCAATCTGCCGCTGAACGACCAGCTCTGGATCTACCCGACGCTCGACTGGCGTTACCTGCCGGATGGCCCGGAAGGCTCGGACCTCGACAACAAGGTATATCGCACGATCCAGTATGTCAGCCGCAGTGTTGAAGAAGAGGAGCAGGCGGCCCAGCCGGAACTGGTCAGCGTGCTGGCAGGCAGCCGGTTTGATGCCAACAGTTTCATGACACTGGGCTACAGCCCCACCGAGTTTGCAACCGCGGACTACCTGAGTCGGAACCATGGCAGCATTGAACTGCGCCAGGATTTCATTGACGAAAACACCGACACGCTGTTTATAAAGAATGACGAATCCGAGGTGATCACACTCGATCGCTATCCAGGTTATGGCCTGGGAGACAACAGCCCGGACTGCCTGAGAGTCGAGCTGGATTACAACATGGATCTGGTGAGGATTTTTGCCTCGAACGGCGAGCCAGCGCGCATTGACGACCCTGACTCAACCGACGGGCAGGACACCATTCCGAATCCGGCCAATTGCACCTACCAGGAAGATGCCGACGCGATTACCAGCTGGACAACAGTGCCTGTCGCCGGCCGCTAGCCGGCGCCGCCATCCCTGAGGTCCCAGTTCTGCAGGAAGCCTTTCTTGCGGTCGATCATGCGTTCATAGGTGGAGATCATGATGGCCGCGTGGGGTGCTTTGACAAGACGCAGGGTTTCTATTCGGCGCTCCAGCCGTTCAACTTCAGAGCGCACCTGCTGGTGCACATGATTGCGAACGCTGTCGTGATGGTCCAGCTTGACCTCGCGGGAGGCGGGCTGGTTACTGGGGGGTGTGGGCTTGTCCATTCGGCTTCTCGTCCAATGAGTCGTGATAGATCCTTTTCCCATCACGCAAGTCTGCACAACTGTCCGACATAGTGCAATTAAAATGAATAGAGTTTCATTTTTATTTTCAGCTCTGCCGGACCACCTGTCATCCAGACGACAGAACCCCTGCTATAGTTCCCTGTAGAGACGACATTGCCCACCGACAGGAGCTCCCATGACCCAGACATCCGTGGCGGATACCCTCCGTGAATATCTGTCGCTACTGGAACTGCTGGACGATGCCTACTGGGAAGCCAGCAGCATTCACCACAAGGACATGCTGTACGACATCATCAGCATCTTCAGCCAGGAAGTGGCCGAGATAAACAAGCTCAGTATCCAGGACCACCACTACCCCTATGAGGTAATTACAGAAGGCATACGCCGGGTTGTGCCTAAGCTTGAGCGACTTGATGAAAACCGGGAAGACGTCATCCAGCGCACCCAGACCCTGACGGATTTCAGGGACATTCTGTCCTCCGTGCTGGGCATACTCGAAGCCCAGCTCAGGACGCTCTGAACCCTTTGCCTCAGGCGGCGATCAGCGGTCGCCGGTGCTCGGGTATGAGCGGAAAACGATTGCCCACGGTATAGACGAACTTTGCCAGTGCCGGCAGGTGATGACCGACGATCGGGATGCCGGTGTTCAGCAGACTGACCGAAATATCACGGGCCGCATCCGCCCAACACAGCTTGTTGATCAGACCGACGTGACCGAAAGCAAACCGGCTGTTCTGACCCCAGAGGCCCACCGGATTGCCACCCAGCATCATGCCGGCACTGAAGCGCATGGGTATCATCATGGTGCGGTCTATCTGTAGCGAACCGAACTGTTGAATGGCCCGGCGGATTGTGATTTCGCTGCAGATACGACGGCCGTTCCAGAGCCCGCCATTCAGCATCATCTGGAAGAAGCGGCCCATTTCCTCGGCGGTGCCGCACAGATTGCCCGCAGGAATCACCGCTTCCTGGAACCTCGGGTCATTGGTAACCCGCTCGACGGTCCGGATATCGCCACCCAGCGCGCGGTTAACAACCCAGGAAACGGGGAAACGGGGCGTTGGTCCGGTGGCGTAATTGCAGGCCAGCTCATCGAGATGCTCCGGGGCAATGCCATAGGTAAACCATTTCATGCCCATGGGCCGACGCAAATGCTTGTCGAGGTATTTTTCAATGGTGTCGCCCGTGACGCGTTCCAATACCCGCTGCAGGACAAAACCGCCGGTGATGGCGTGATAGGCCACCTTGGCGCCGTCCACTTCCACCGGTCGTGCAGCACAGAGCAGACGCCAGATTTCATCGTTATCCCACAGCACATCAATCGGCGTTTCCCGTGGAATGGCAGGAATGCCCCCGCGGTGAGAAAGAATCTGGTGAACGGTGATGGTCCTTTTCCCGTTAACCCCGAACTCCGGGCAGTAGTAGGAGACGGGATCCATCAGGTTGACCAGGCCCTGTTCCGCCAGCATGTGCATAAGCAATGCCGTCACCGCCTTGGAGGCGGAGAAGTAGCAGATTGGGGTATCAGTCGTCATCGGAACCTTGGCGGCGTCGCGCGGGTCATGGGGGCCATTGCCACTGGCATGGCCAATCGCCCGGTGCAGAACCTACTCACCCTTGTGGCGGATGGAAATCTGGATACCCGGGTGCACGCCGGTCCGGTAAAGGCTCTGGACGCTGCGCCACAGGGCATCAACCGTTTCCTGACTGACACCGGCAGCTGCCGGATTTTCACCGGCATCATCCCGAAAGGTGACGGATTCGAGATCCTCGGGAATCTGACTGCTATGGAGGGCACGGCGGGCAAGTCGGTTCATCGGCTCAAACCTTTTTCAGTACGATTGTTGTTTTTCTATGTTCAACAGAACCGGCCCGGGCCACATTGGCCGGGCCGCGGCAAAGCGGACGTCACCTCCTCCACCTGCCGGGACACGAGTCTCACTACTGATTATGGACCTGGTCGTGCAGGTGCGCCATGGCGACACAGTTGCGGCCCCTGTCCTTTGCCAGATACATGGCTTTGTCGGCGGCGGCGCAGAGTGTCGAAGCAGTCTGCCCGTGATCCGGGTAGACCGCAACGCCCACGCTGATGGTCAGGGGCACCGCCTCGCCATTCCCCAACGGCTGCGGCTCTTCCGCCACTTTGCGCCGCAAACGCTCGGCCGTTTCCTGGGCCTCCTCCAGATCCATTTCAGGCAAAACAATCACGAACTCCTCTCCGCCAAACCGACCGATGGAATCGACGCTGCGGCCGCTGGCCAGCAACAGGCGGCTGATAGCTCTGAGAACCGAGTCACCTGCAGCATGGCCGTAGGTGTCATTCACATCCTTGAAATGGTCGAAATCCACCCAGAGCACCGCCATGGGTCGCTGGTAACGTCGGGCTCTCTGAAGCTCCTCATCCAGCACCCGGGACATTTCCCGCCTGTTCAGAAGACCGGTCAGGGGATCCCGAGTGGCCATTTGCTCAAGCTCTGTCTCCAGCACTTTGCGGTCAGAAATGTCCAGAATGATGCCTTCAAGGTGGAGCGAGCCATCGTCCTCCTGAACGCCTCGTCCCCGCTCCCAGACCCAGATACGACTGCCGTCTTTTCGGGTGACCTCGTATTCCAGGGAAAACGATTCTTCTTTTTCCAGGGCCACTCTGACTTGCTCGAACAGTTGCTGATTAGAAGCGTCGCTGACCAGCGCCGCATAGCTGGTGACGCGGTTATTGACCAACTCGTCCGGTTCATAACCAGTCAACTTGGTACACCCCTGGGAGACAAATTTCATCGTCCAGTCGGGATCATACAGGCAGCGATAGGCCATGCCCGGGAGATTGTCCATCAGGATCTGGAGCTGCCGCTCGCGCTCACGGAGTGCTTGCCGTTGTCGGTGCTGGAGGTTGAGCAGGGCCCGATCCTTGGTGAGTTGGCGGAGCAACACGGAAAAGAGAATCACCCCGGTTATCAGCACAAAGAAAGAGCCTTTCCAGGTCTGGATGACGGAGAGGGTTTTCGGATCGGGAAACCATGCTTCCGCGAGAGTGTCGGAAAACGCAATCCAGGCAAAGCCGGCGACCAGATAGACCACGGCAACCCAGCCAGCGCGCCGCAGGGGTGTGCGGTTTTCGTTCAAGCTTTTCATTCCCTGAGATTTCGACGACGAAGGCTCCATGAACACCGCCATCGATGTTTGAATAATTATAATGTACGAAAAATAGTCATAACGGCGCTTTAAGTCGAGCGTCAAATGTCATGCCCGGTAAAATCCACCCGGGAATCGGGTTTTGCCTCCACGCCAGACAGTTGTTGTGATGCCGCTTAGCTGCTTTAATTCCCGGTTTCTGCCGTCTTTCAGGAGCCCAGCATGACGCCTGGCATCAACGCTGCGCGCAAAGCCTCTGTACCCCATACCATCCATGAGTACGACCACGACCCGGCCAGCGAGAGCTATGGTACCGAGGCCGCCGAGAAAACCGGCGTGGATCCCGCCCGGGTCTTCAAAACACTGGTTGTGGCCATCGACGGCAAGGAGCTGGTGGTTGCCATTGTCCCGGTGACCACCATGCTCAATATGAAACTGATCGCCCGGGCCTCAGGTGGGAAAAAAGCCGGGATGGCAGACAAACAGTTGGTCGAGCGCACCACCGGCTATGTCCTGGGTGGTGTCAGCCCCCTGGGCCAGAGAAAACAGCTGACAACCTTTATTGACGACTCGGCATTGGGCTTCGACACCATCTTTGTCAGCGGAGGGCGAAGAGGGCTGGAGATTGAACTTGCGCCCCGGGACCTGGCCCACCTGACCAAAGGCTCTTTCGCTCCGCTGCATTCTCCTCCTCACCAGGAGTAACCCGTGAATCACGCAACGGATCTGCTACTGATCGGCGGCACCATGCTGCTGGCCCTTGCCGCACACGGCATCGGCCAGCGCATACACGTGCCCAGGGTCACCCTGTTGCTCTTGCTTGGGGCCCTCGCCGGACCGGAACTTCTGGATCTTCTGCCAACGGGTGCAGACGATCACTTCGGATTCATTACCCAGTTAACGCTTGCCATGGTCGGCTTCCTGCTGGGCGAGCGCATGGCTGTGAAGAATCTGGCGGAAGGCCGGGAGGCGGTGATCGTGAGCATTGCGGTCACCCTGGTAACGGCAGCCTTTGTTGCCGTCGCAGTCTGGCTGGTTACCCGGAATCTTCCCGCTGCGCTGCTCCTGGGTTCCATTGCAACGGCAACAGCGCCGGCAGCAACACTGGATACCTTGAAGGAAGCGGGTGCCAACGGCCCTCTGACCCGGCTGGTGTTTCAGGTCGTCGCCATTGACGATGCCTGGGGCGCCATCCTGTTCAGTATCTGCCTGGTCGGCGCACAACTGCTGCTGGGCGATGGCGGTACCGGGCTTTCAACCCTTGGAATCGGTCTTCTGGATGTCGGGGGGGCGGTTCTTCTGGGCATTGTCCTGGGTCTGCCCATGGCCTGGCTCACTGGCCGGCTGCGGCCCGGGGAGCCGATGTTGCTCGAGTCCGCCGGCTTTGTTTTTGTGGCCGCCGGCATCGCGTCGTTTCTTGGTCTCTCCTATCTGCTGACCTGCATGACTCTCGGCATCGTGGTCGCCAACCGGGCAAGGCATCATGTGCGCCCGTTCCGTTCAATTGAAGGGATTTCCGAGCCGTTCCTGGCCCTGTTCTTCTTCATGGCCGGCTACCAGCTCGAGTGGGCCATGCTGCCAACCCTCGGTGCACTGGGCCTCGCCTATGTTGCCGCCCGGATTGCCGGCAGGTTGGCCGGCGGACGGTTCGGCGGCTATCTGGCCGGTTCTACATCTCATACCCGGAAACGGATCGGCGCCTGCCTCATGCCCCAGGCCGGCGTTGCCCTGGGCCTGGCACTGCTGGCCACAGAACGGCTGCCGGAACTGACGTATATGCTGCCTCTGGTCATTGGCGCAACGGTGATCTTTGAACTGGTGGGACCCCCACTCACCCTGATTCAGCTCAGGCGAGCCGGCGAAACCGGCAAAGGCTATCAGGACGAACCGGACAAGGAATGAACGCCCGGTATACAGCCATAAAAAAACCGGAGAACCCGCCAGGGTTGTCCGGTTTTTTTGAGGGCATCCGGCTGTTGAACCGGATGCTCACAGGCTGACTTACTTCACGGATGCGCGAGCTTCTTCGAGAATCCGGTTCAGCGTGGCGCTCGGCTGCATCACTTCGCAGACCTTCTCCATCGGCGGGTGGTAGTAGCCACCGATATCCGCCGGGTTGCCCTGAACCACCGTCATCTCTTCCAGGATCTTGTCCTTGTTCTCTTCCAGCCGGGCAGACAGCTTGGTGAAGAACTCCTTCAGCTCCTTGTCGCTGTCCTGGTTGGCCAGTTCCTCTGCCCAGTAGCGGGCGAGGTGGAAGTGGGAACCACGGTTGTCGAGCTCGCCAGTAACCCGGGACGGAGACTGGTTGTTTTCCAGCGGACGCTCGGTGGCCTTGTCCAGGGTCTGACCCAGCAGACGCGCGCGCTCGTTGTTCTGCTTCTCGCCCAGCTCGTCCAGGGAGACCGCAGTGGCCAGGAACTCACCCAGAGAGTCCCAGCGCAGGTGGTTTTCCTGGATCAGCTGCTGCACGTGCTTGGGTGCGGAACCGCCGGCACCGGTCTCGTACAGGCCACCGCCGTTGAGCAGCGGAACGATGGACAGCATCTTGGCACTGGTACCCA
>Ga0098035_1001640_pt1 | contig 10758 bp, 12 predicted proteins | sample 3_EtaG_FD_75046 | JGI IMG/M metagenome (GOLD analysis project Ga0098035, IMG submission 75046) | Marine viral communities from the Subarctic Pacific Ocean - 3_ETSP_OMZ_AT15126 metaG | ecosystem: Environmental > Aquatic > Marine > Oceanic | place: Pacific Ocean | collected 2015-01-07
CATCAGCAAGCTGCTTGGTCATTGTTTCGCTAATGCCCTGCAAAATCTTCGCGTTTTTAATACCAAATGGCCCGCCAAGAACAGCGGCAAGCGATACATAACCTTCCTTCCACCTTTGCTCCCCAGGGGTGCCTGGTTCCAAAGGCGTGTTAAGTAAATCTTTCGTGCTTTTTATTAACTTTTTGGTCCGCCTTAAATCTTCGCGCAGATTAACCTTATGCCCCTTGACTCGGACATTTTCCAGCCGCTCAGTCTCCTGGTTGCCCAAATCTCTACTCTTGAAAAGAGCGTCGTTCAGCAAGAAATCCAAGGCATTATCCTGGCTGGATTGTCCATTGAGGCTACGTATAAGCATATCCTGAACTGTAGGATCGCTCGTATCCAGACCTAATGCGTTGGCAAGCTGGAGTGCTTCAGGTTGCTGTCTTTGCAGACTGACAGCGTCACCAAGCATCCCGGCCTCAGACAGAAGCGGCCCTTGGTCGGCAATCATATCCACAAGGCTTGAGTACTCTGGGCGTTTCGTGAGAGAACCGATACCCTCTTGCCCCGGACCTTGAATGTTGTCCAGCGAGAACTCCTGCGGCTGCGGATCGAGCATTTCGGCTACCGTGTTCTGGGCGGTGGTCTGATTTTGCAAGTTCTGAATCTGCAACTCGACAAGCTGCCCAGTCAGTTTCGCCTCTTTCTTTTTGCGGGCTGTGTCATCCGCAGCAAATTTAGTTCGTGAGAACGCATCAAGAAAGTTTCCCACAAAGTGTCCGTCAATAGGCATCTATTTCTCCCCCAATGACTTGAGCCCTGCATACGCGCCCATACCTTGACCAAGCGCCCCGGATTTACCTGCCGACTCCGCTGCCCGCGCCTGTGCAAGTTGCGCCTGTATCAGTCCCGCATTACCGCCGGCTTGGATAGCATTCCCAGTCCCTGTGTTAACTAGCTGAAACGCACGTTCCATTTCGGCTGCGCTGAGTGCGCCGGTATTGCGTACCAGATCGCTCGCTCTTTGCCCTTCAAGCTGGGCCAGGGTCGCCGCCAGTGGTCCGCCCTCCGGGGTGTTAGCAATCAAGCTGTCTTGCGCTCGACCAAACTGCGATTCGGTAACGTCCTTCATCGCTGCAAATTCAGGACTAGCGGACAGATCAAACTTGGCATTCGGGTCTGCAATATATCCTTGACCTAGACCTCCAGCGTTGGGGTTAATCAATTTGTTGAAGGCACCGCCTTTAAATCCACCACCACCACTCGAGTAAATCGAACGGCCAGTTCCTCCAAAACTGCCCCTGCCACCTGGGGCAGGTTTGACGCCCAGAAAGTTCATCGAGTTGCCGATCAGCGCATTACGCAGTGGTGAAGTCTCTGCCATCAACTGCTGCGCTAACTGTGCTTGCATTTGAGCGGCTTTATCGGCACCACCACTACCACCACCACCACCACCTTTACCGCCACCCATTTTTAAACCTCATCATTTTCAAACCTCGATAAATAACTAAGCACGGCAGAATCCCGTTCTCCCGCGTATGCGTTTTGCAGCATCCCCGGAACTACACCCATCCGTACAAAACCAAGTCGTTTTATGTATTTAAGAGCCGAACCATAGCCAGACGGCGTAACCCCAAAGAGTACATCGAACAGCGGATCGCCGCCCTGGTTGCGAAACTTTTGCCAGTAATCAATAATCTGCTTACCGGCCTCGACCGTATCCTTTCCCCACGAATCTTTGAGAAAACAGAAGTGTGCAAAGGCTATGTTTTTCATAACCCCGTTGAGCCACGCAAACCCTACTGGCCTGTTTTCTTTAAACGCAAACACCGCTATGTTCGATTGCAGCTTCATCATTGCAAGGAAATCAGGCGGAGTGCGAATATCGCCCTCGTAGAAAACGTGCTGGAACGTACCCTCTTCCTGTGTCTTCTGCGCCATTGCGAGAAGGAAGTCATCTGGAAGTGTCCAAGTGCCGTTTTCGTTTACATACGGTACAAGCGTGTACTCACTCAAACTCCGCTGCGTAGACGGTTGCGGGTCCTGTTCCTGAGATTCTGGTGGCTGCTTTGTTTCCATTTCCGACTCCTACCAATCGGCGCTTTGTATTTCGACTGCCAGTAATTGTGTGAGTCTGGTGACTCGCCCCATCAAGCATCAATTCCCCGGCAGCAGTCGAACCGATAGGGACATCAACGTCGTATTTGACCCATCGCGGAAAATGCTTCCGGGTCTGTAAAGTAAAATCTTTGCTCTGTATTGACCAATTGATAGCTGTGCCGGAATCATCCGTATTTGACTTGTCCTCAATAACCCGCACAAACCCATGTGCATCACCAACAATTATCCGATCATTCGTTATATCGGTCGTAATAGCCGAAATCCGCACATCGGAGCCGTCGTTGTAAGCGTAATAGGCCAGCCGGTTCGTATCAAGATTCAGAACCAGAATATTCTCCGGTCCGATGGCAGAGGTTGTTGAATAACCGAAATACAGGTGATTCTTGTAAACATGGAGCCAAGACTTGGTGATATCACCAACGCCCGGTAAACCTTCCACCGACTCGCCGCGAAATATGGGCTCCAGGTTGCCCTCCGTAACCTTCTGATCCGTACCGGAAAACAAGTAAATGCCATCAGGCCCCGTGTGGTAAATACCCTTGCCGTGAACCGACACAGCGCCGTTTTGCGACTGTGCGCCTGTTTTGGCCTTCATCGGCAACGGCAGGAACACGCCATCCCCGGTTCCCTGCACATAGTAAATATCGTTCTTACTCAGGACATACGATTGCCCGTTATGGAACACTCCGGTTTGCAGGACGAATTGTGGTGGCCCTACTTCGATGAAATAAAGCGCCGGGAAGTATTCCGGTTGCTTCGGCTTGCAATAATGCAGCTTGTTCCCGTTCAGGATAAAACAAGTCCCGTCATACGCGGGACCAAAAACGAATGAACCTGCCGGCGGGCGATCATGGTCTGTATGTAACTGTGAACCAAGTGCGGAATCCGATGTATTAGAATCGAAGTCGCCAAGGGAAGCCACCACTACCGAATCAACAATCGAATCGTCACGATCCTTAAACAATTCCTCCCATGTAAAACAATTCTCGCTATTGTGTGTGGTGTCCGCTGTCGTAAACTGGTTGCCGGTCCCTGATATGTATGCAGCCGTTTCCTCCCAATCAAACGTATAACCGTAAGCATAGGTGACATCAATCGCAATTTCCTGGTCGTAGTAATAAATCGACCCGCCGGTAAGGGTGCGGTACACCCGAATATGCGTTACCTGCGAGTCCGATGGTTGAGTAACATCAATCGCCAGAGACTGTCCAGCCAGAACTTGTGCAGTCGGCGCTGCGGCAGACGCATTGCTTTCTGCAACAACCGCGCTGCCGACTTTGCGAACATAGGTATATTTCGCGTTGTATTGTCCGGTGAGCATACTGCCACGCCCTACACCAATCGTCGGTGCAGTCGTAGGAGCTTCAATGCCCCACTCAGCTACTGTTGAATCCTCGACACGCTTGCGATCAGTGCCGTTCAATGCAAACACGTTCTCGTTCGTATCGTTGAACGAGTTGTACTGCACCGCTGCCCACGCCGCACTTGTCAGACCTGTCGCTATGCTGACCTCATTCTTGTAAATGGCAGTCCCGGCAAACGAATATCGGTCCCCGGCCATTTCCTCAACCAACCAAACCGGGTTCTTTAGTGCAGTGGTATTCAATTTCACTGACCCGTCGCGTGTTTTTCCCTTGCCGCGCTCGTTCAGGCGCACATTCTTGCAGCGAACCATTTCACCGGACGCTAAATTATGCCCGTCCGCCTGTTCAGGAAGATCACTCGCATCAACGGCTACATTCAAGGAACCTGAAGGATTAAATCGAACACTCATGCGGCAGGGTACTCACTTGGCAATCTGGGATGACGCCGACCCCTCTGGTAGCGCAGCCCTTTTGTTGTCATTCGATAATCCCGATCCTGGCGACGAGCCGATCTGAACCGGGTAATCATCTTCACGCCGGCCTCGTAACGAATCTGCCAATACTCAGATAAGCTCCTTATTCGTCCATCAGTGTTCGCACCGTATGCCCGCGACAAAACTCCAAAACGGATATATTTCTGGGCAAACAACGGAAAGTCACCAGTATCAGACAAAAGTGTTACATCAGTCGGATTCACGGTATACGCCATGAATACGTTGTTTGTGGTGTCCACCAAGTCAATAGAAACGCCAGACGTATCGGTTGGGGTGCCACCTGTACGGGTAGCAACCTGGCCTGTTGTCGCATCTTCCGAATCGTCCTCTGCATAAAACGCGATCCCCTCCCCATCGATTTCATCCACAAACGCTGTCGATGGACGCGGGTAAAGAACAAAAGAGTTGTTGACCTCTTCATGCTGATAGTAAGCAATCGGCTCGCCTTCCTCGGTTATGTGGGAAGGATTTGCACTTTGGATACGCTTACGATCCTCAAATATCAGTGGTTTCTTATCGTAGGCTACGAATTTCATGGAGCCAAAATTGGCCGGGTACTGGATCGGCACCTCCTTGGCCGGGGTCTGCCCCATGAACGCTTCCCACGGGTGCGTAAAATGCACCCCGTAATCGGTCACATCCGTGCTTATGCCTGTCACTTGCTGCGGTTCCCATCGGTGGCAGAAAACGCCATTGTCATGTTGCTCAAGGCATTGATAAAACCTTGAATACTGGGACGGCAAATTACGCCACTCCCAGTCGTACAGATACGAAACATGATACAAACCCGGAACCCGCTGTATGTGTATCTCCTCAAGCATGGAGGTACGTTGCTGCAAATCTTTCTGCACATCGTTGTAGATATGCAGCAACGCCTCGTTTGTCCAGATATTCCCATCCGGGTCACGCAGGAAGCGACGGATTTTTGTACGCTCTGTCGCCCAGGTCATGCCGTCACCGTAGGCCACGGTTCTTTGAGCGTGTTCTGCCCTGATATATACCCGGAGGCCGGCAGGAACTGGTGTTTCAGGCCCAGTGCATCCAGGTACATAATGCCGTATGTTGTTGCTTCCTTCGCATCGCCGCGAGACGCCCAATACTCCCCAACCGCATAATGTACGGCGGCGAACTGGAACGAATCTTTCAGTTTCACCCGGTCGGCGCCATCCTCGTACTCGGCAGGAATCTCGACAACGGTAATCTCAACCACATTAGTATCGCCCGATGGTTTCGGGTAAAAACCGATCACCTCTTTGCCAATCGGTAAATAAGCCTCGGGTTCCCCGGAATGGATCATCCATCGAGGGTCATGGACGGTTAGTCGCAACAAGTCAGTCTGCTCCAGCCGGTATTGGCGATTGACCGACCAGACATCCGTAATCCAGCCCAGTTCACCGTTAGATAAGCGGAACCTGTAGAAACCCACATCCTGGCGTAACGGAATGTAATACTTCCGCTTGTGTCCGCCCGTGACCAGGGTTATTTCCTGTATCGCATCATTCAGAGAATCACGAATCTGCGCCATACCCTCAGAATCATCAGTAAACACATCAGGCGAATCTGGATTCTCCCCGATCAGTTCCAGAACTTTTCGCTCTAATATATGCATTGAAGGGTCACTCCCGGCCCGTCGCAGGGTAGGGCTGCAACGTGATTAAGGTGCTTCACCGACCGAGAGGCCCAAAATCGTTCAGTCACTTGCGCCCCCCTAATGGAACACGAATCTTATCGGCCAATAAATCCTCGTTGGCCTTTAAATAATCCAGATGATTCTGATGGGTAACTATTCCGGGGTCACCGATATGCCCAAGACGATAGGAACCATCCAGCCAAACCTTGTAGCCCTTTTCCTTTGCCTTGACGCAAAAATAAATATCTTCGCCGCAGTTATCGAACTTGAAATACGGGTACTCCATTCCTTCCAGAACATCGAGCTTCATCAGCAGTGCGCCGAATCCAACCGCGTCAACTTCTGCCAATCCAGGCGGCGCCTCGATCATTTGAAAATGCCGGTACTTGTCGAGCGTATCGTCTTTCACATACGCGACCGGGAGTATCTTTCCCATCCTAGCGTAGTACAGCGCCGACACCATATCCAAATGCTGGTTCCGAGCTAGGTACAAGGCCAAATCCGGGTTAAATACATGGTCATCATCCAGCCAGAGCAAGTGCGTAAACTTCTGCCCGGTAAGATGGTTGAGAGTTTCCAGACTGCTCTTGGCAAGCTCATTCCTCGCCCAATGCACGATCATTCGTTCAGTACCGCCCATCTGGTAAACCTTCAGGCCGTGCATCCACGAATACGCAACCATGTTCACAACAGCGCGGGTGAACTTGAACGAGACCTCGTAATCTCCGCAGGGGGTGACGATGGCAACCGCCATGTCCTTGTAACCCTTACGCTCACTTTTTGAGGGTACGAACAGATCAGACATCAGGCGGCTCCCCCGGAAATTCCGCCGGGAGCGTTTCCGGGTCTCCTCCCCAATCCCATACCCTCGGGTGACGCCATATTTGGACAAGCTTTTCCCACAACGAAAGTCTGGAAGGCGACAGCTTGAGTCCGCCGCACTTCGGACACCCATCGCCGCTCACAATGTCCCACTTGCTAACGACAGTCGCGCACAACTGGCATCGATAGAACGTCAGTCCTTCTTGCGCGAGCAATAAATCGTCGCGTTTATCTGAATTGTTCATCCGCATCTCCTATCTTGCGAAATTCAAAACGCCCACAGTCAAGGTTCAGCAGAACCGGCTTATCAGCTTTTCCCATCGCTTCCCTACCTCTTGCCACGATAGAACTTTTGAATGCCGTGCTTGCCAGATCATCTGGCGGTGCCGACCCTCGTTTTCCAAAACTTCAAGCACCTTGCGGATGAAATCGACCTGGTAAACCATGTAATCTTCGGTTTTCCAGTCGGTTAACATCCCGTTGCGCTTGTGTTTCACCCATTCAGGCGTTGCCCCCAGTCCCCCGGTTGTTATAACCGGCGTTCCAGAAGCAAGTGCCTGTAAAATGATGTTGGAACATATCTCTGGATAATTGGTCGGCATCAACAGAAGACCGGCCTTACCCAGTTCTTCAGCAAGCTCTGCCTGTGGCACTGGGGGACAGAGGGATACCGCTGAGTCCTCCAATTCCTTGTAAATTAATTCAAACCCGTCCTCGTCCCGAACTTCTCCTGGGTGCAGGGACTTCATATTTGAGTACGCCCTACACCGCAACGCGGCTTTCGCCCGGAGGCAGTCAAATATGAACGGCAACCGCTTTAGTCCACGGTTAGGCGCACTTGCATAAAGCAGATACCCGAGATTCTTTTGCCTCGGATAGAAAATTGTCTTGTCTACCCCGTTTGGGATAAACGCTGATCGTCCTATGTCGTGGAAGAAAGCCCGCCATACCTTCTCGGCATACCGAGACATGAACACCGTGCAGTCAAAAGCGCGAATCGTCTTCGGTTCTGGTATGAACCCGCTGTGAGGCAAATCGTGTGTCCAGAGTATTCTGGATTTCGCCTGAATATCCGAGTACCCGTCACCAACCCCACGGTTGGTTATCAGGCAATCGTATTCGCCGTATGCCTCATGCGACCACTTAACACCGGAACGAGTTGCTCCGGGACTGGCAATATCGCTCAGTACCGTTACATCGTGATTGCCGGCAAGATAATCCGAAACCTTGAAAAGACTCGACACCATCCCGCCGCGCCCGCGACGTTCCAGGTCCGTAACCGTCTCTAACTTGGTAGAACGATCAACAAAGATAACGCGCATACCACCCCCTAACGGTGATAACGAAAGGCCCTACCCCTCTCGATTGGGCTTATAAAGCCCGGACAAACACCGCAGCAGTCGTGTGATACTGCGAACTACCAGAGGCCGTTACAGCGGCACACATAAAGCCAAAGGCTTTGGCAACGGCTGACGATGCGCCAGCAGCAGTCGGGGTAACACCCCACTCGCCGTTGATTACGTTGTAAGTCGTGCCAGCAACGGACGAACCCGCAGAACTATAAATATAGGCACTCGACCGATATCCGTAGACCTGTAAGAGCCCATACGCATCATCCGCAATATCGCTGTCCGCAATACCTGCATAGGCATTCAGATCGGCTGTGTCGGCTTGGGTGACCCGTACACCGTCCGCGCTTGCGCCGACATCCCACACAACATGGTAGCCAGCAGTTACGGTCGAGCCGGAAACATTCTTTGCAACCAGAAAGATCGTTTCAGCAGTTGACCGGGAGATTCTTTTAAATAACATTTCTTTATACCTCTTTTAGTGACTGACAGAAGGCCCTACCCCTCCCCGTTTTGTTAAGGTTTTACGCTACGATGTCCTGGCTGATGCCATACAACACGCCGTGCTTCCTCAGATTACTGATCGCGGCATTACCCATGAACAGAATCTTCGCCGTTTTCGCAGTCTGGTTCTCAGGCTCAATAAACGGAGTCGTTACAACGTCCGTTTCTGAGTCGATAATCAGACTGTAAAAATTGGTGTTTAGGAAAAGCGCATTGCCCTTCGTAATCGCAACGGTCCCGGTATCGATGTCTGGAACAGCCTCGTCCCACACAACAGTCGCGCCACGGAGTTTGATGTTGTCAAATCCCATGTCGGCCAGTTCCGTGTTCGTATAACGCACTTTATCGTCCAGTGCGTTCTCATAGGTCTCGTAAACAACCTGATCTGCTAAAACCAGATTTGGAGACCCGCCTGAACCGCGTGAGCAGTAGTTGTACATCCGGCGCAAAGCAACGACCAAACCCTTATACGTTGTTACATTCAAGGCGAAATCATTGCCGGTATCGGGGCTCGCATTGTCCGCAACGGCAGTGTGATGCCGCCACCAGGAATTGCTCGACGCGATATTTCCAACATTTCCGCCCGTAGTTGGGTCAGTAGAGTTGACCTTCCGCAGGAAGTAGCCCAAAGGATATAAATCCTTCGCACTGTTACCAGGAACAAATGTCGCGCTTGAGACAGTACCCTGAACGAGTTGCTCGTTCAGTTCCTCACGCATAGACATTTCCGCCTGTTTGATCTTGGATTCCAGAAGTCCCAAAATCGCCGCCTCACCGGAGTTCTGACGCTCTTCCTTGCGAGAAATAGAGATTGTTCCACCAATCTCTGACCACTCGTAGAAGGCCGTTGTCATCCCGTCCTGGGGGGTTGTATCCAACGTGTCAAAATCCGAATAGGATTTGACCGTGGAGTTTTTTCCATACATCAGCGGCGCACGAATACGCTCGCCTCCGTTCTGGAATTGCACAGCATCCGACTGACGCAACACAGCCATGAATGCACTATCCTTGAAGATGTTGTCAAACATCGACCCGGACCCAACATACGCATCAAGCGTAGTGCTAAGGAGCGCATCATAATAGACTGTATTAGTACTCGGGGCGCTGGTATCACCAACAGTAGCCATAATTTACCTCGTTTTATACATTATGCGAGTACCACCCCCTGATCGGCAAGTCGCTGTTTTGCAACTGTGACAGCCTGATCAAGAGAAAGCGGCCCGCTTGGTCCCTGAGAAGTTTCTTGAGTCCGCCTCGCTCCAGAGACTTTTCCGGCTTCACCCACGCCTTTTATCTTGGCTAAAGCTTCTTTCGTTGCTTTCGCCTGTAAAATCTCGGATGGAACCGAAATCTGGTACAGCTTGTCTGGATCGGATGCGAGACTCGGATGCGCCTGGAGATTACTCACCATGTCATCCTCGTACACACGCCAATCAGCATAGTTGCTGTCCAGATACGTCTCTACGTTTTGTTTCTTGAGGTTACGAACTTCATCCAGCACTGGCCCCATGTCTCTCAGAACTTCGTTCCTGGCGCGACTCATAACGTCGCCCCACGAGTTTGGTTGCCAATCCTCGGAATCAGTCTTGCCGTCGCTCGGTACTACTTTGTAACCTTGTTGAGCGGCGATCTGGTGAAGCGTCCCTACTGGGTCGGCCAAAAAACCGTCGTATGCATCAATCTTGGGTTGATTACCCTTGACCCCTTGCATGGCTTTTGTGAACCGACCTTGCATATGTTTGTACGCAGACTGTAGTTCCGGTTTCCCCTCAAGGTCTTTCGGATCGAAAAAAGACTCTGCATCCGTCTCGCCAGGTCCAATAGAGGTTGTCTGACTCGATGTAACAGGATGTCCTTCACTCGCTCTGGGTGCTTCGACGGTTGTTCCTGTGGAGTCCGTCTCGACTTGTCCTTCGCTTGCGTTGGGTTCTGTCATTGGTGCCCTCTGGGGCGATGCCCCAATAAAAAAGCCCCGTGAGGGGCCTTGATAACGCCGCCATATGGCAACGCTATTCGCCTTTCGGCAAATTCTTATAAAGTTCTATCGTGGAAAGATACCTGTCGCAAACTGAGCCAGTAACATCCGCGTTGACCAGTGGACGTTCGCGTTATATGACCAGTAGGCAATAGGAATTTCTCGCGCCTTCAAATATTTCAATACCTGTTGCAGCTTGGTATACGGCATACGCCCGTTAGGGTGACCTTCACCGTCCCACACAAACGCAACAATTGGTTTGTCGTGTATCGTCGATGCCATCGCAATGCGGTAGTCCATGCGTCGCCGCCACATATCCCAACCCTTCCCCCAATTCCAGTAATTCCAGTATGCGGATATACCTGCGTGACTTACCGTCCCGGTTACTGCCGCCAGAGCAGTCTCCTGCCTCGCAAGTATCTCTGCCCACTCGCTCCCTTTCGTTACCATGTTGGTGCTGTGGGGCAATGTGTAAAACATATACTGAAGGTCAGGGCGTACCGCGTGTATGCGATTA
>Ga0098035_1001647_pt1 | contig 10740 bp, 10 predicted proteins | sample 3_EtaG_FD_75046 | JGI IMG/M metagenome (GOLD analysis project Ga0098035, IMG submission 75046) | Marine viral communities from the Subarctic Pacific Ocean - 3_ETSP_OMZ_AT15126 metaG | ecosystem: Environmental > Aquatic > Marine > Oceanic | place: Pacific Ocean | collected 2015-01-07
AAAGGTAGTGCCTGATAAGTACGGTTCTTCTCTCGGTCCAGTTAGGACTCTTCCGGAGACAGACCAAGAAGTAGTGGATATGTTAGATAGAAAAGAGCTTAAGGCTGTAGCTCTGGAGAAAAGAGCAAAAGAAAAAGTAAGAAGAAATTTAGAGCGGGCTCGTGGTAGACAACAGGAAGCAATTAGAGGAGAGGGCTTGCCCACAGAACCTCAATTTGCAGCTACACCAACGAAATCTCTTGAAGAACAAATACGTGAAATTGAAGAAAAACTCGACGCAGGTTTACCTGAACTTGATAAAGCACTGAAAGAAGCAAGAGACGCTAGAGACGTAAGAGATAAATTTGAATATGAAGATCGTACGAGAGCTCCTTCTGAAATAGTGCAAAGACAGTTAAGGACAGAAAAAAGGTTTGTGGACCTTAAAAAACAACGTGAAGAACTTATAAAACAACGTAAAGAACTTATACAACAACGTGATAAAGATCCAGGATTATTTGCGGCTACTCCACCAGGACCGCCTACAGAAGCTAACGTTATTAATCAAGCAGGTAAGATACCTGAAACTGATGATATTGATAACGCTAATAAAACCTCTACACAAAAAGTTAACCCTCAAAATATTAAAGAATTAATAGACCTTTCAGGGCAAGTTGTTCAGTCTCAACCTATCTACAGTAAAGGGTTAATGCAGGGTATAAGAGATACGATCTCTAAATTAACTTCATGGGCGCAAAAATATTACATCACGTTTCTTTCACTGCCTCAGATACAAGAATTATTTCCTGAATTACCAGGGGTTAAATTATTACAGGATAATCTAGAAAACAGAGCTAATGATCTATGGAAAAAATCAGAAAACTTAAACGAGCAAATGAAAGCTATAAGAGAAATAGAAGCTAAGTACAGCCCGGAAATAATAAAGAAATGGACTATGATAACTTTTGAACTATCAAATCAAAATGTAAACCCAGCTCTTGCTAAAAATAGAGATCATGGTCTTGTACAAGAATTTAAAACCTTACCTAGAGAACTTCAGGGTTTAGCGTTAGGTATGCATAGAAATTATATGCTTCGTGCTAAAGAAACTTTAGACGCGCTAGAGAAATTAACTGGTAAGGATGTAGACTATTTAAGACGACAGTTTAAAAGAAGAAAGTTAGAGTTTTATCAGCCCTTTATGCGTCAGGGAGACTATTGGTTTGACTATGAAATACAAACCGATGAAGGAACAGAAACAGTAGTTATAGCAGCGCAAACACCAGCAGAAAGAGAGCGTTTAAAGGAAGAAGCGCAAACTAAAAAAGATTTTGTTAGGTTTACTAATGAAGCATATTCACGAACTGAGGCAATTAAAATCCCCGCGCCTAATAGAGAATTATATAATTTTACTAATGAGGCATTAGATAAAGCTAATATACCTGCAGATGTAAAAGAAGATTTGCAAGATAAATTGCATGAACATTTCTTAAGTTTATTTAGAGTTGATAGTGTTCAAGCTGCTGGTAGACATAGGCATGGGTTTCCTGGTTATATACAAGATTTAGTATATGCTTATGGTAATGCATCTTATAGAGCTATAAAAAATATAAATGACTTAACCTATCTTCCTGATATTAAATCTTCTTTAAATGAAATAAAAACAAATGTAGATAAAGAAGGCACAGCTAAAGGATATGCGAAGGGTGTGTATGAGGCTATAAATAATAGAGCTTCTTTCTATTTAAACCCAACCGCTGAGAAATGGGCTTCTACAGCAGGATTCCTGAGTTATGCATGGTACATTGGAGGTAATTTATCTTCAGCTTTTGTTAACTTAACGCAGATGCCTATTGTGGTAGCACCTATGTTAGGGCTTGAGTATGGAATGGGGAAATCTGTTTCTGCATTAGATAACGCACGTAAACTTTATTTTAACGGCAACATGGAGAGTAAAGCTAGTCTACGTAAAAAAGAAAGTTGGAGAACTGATGATATACCTGACTATACAATGGTGGAAGGGTTTAATGCAGAACAAAAAGAAAAGTATGGCAATTTATTTAAAAGAGCTGATCAAACTATGACATTAACTCGTGGGTTAATACATGAAAATATAGATTTTAATACTGATACTAAAGTAGGACGAACTACTAACTTAGTTAATCAAGCATTGGGTTGGACATTTAAAAACTCAGAACGAGCTAACCGCGAACTTACTTTAGTAGCTGCATTTGATTTAGCTAGAGAAGCTGGTGACTCTGAACAAATAGCTATAGAAAAAGCTATAAAGCTAACAGTTAAAGCTCATTCACATGCACTGCCTGAAGTAGGTCCTTTAATATTTCAATCTGGTATAGGTAAAGTAGCCTTTACTTTTAAACGATTTGCCCAGGCACAAATATATTTAGTATCTCAACTTCTTCTAAGGTCGTTTAATCTTCAATACCATATTAGTGGTGGTAAGTACAGAAAACTAAATGATAAAGAAAAAAATATAGCGAGGTCACAACTTTTAGGTATCTCTGGTATGGCTTATATGTTTGCTGGAGTTCAAGGGCTACCTTTTTACGGAGCTGCAGATATGTTAGCTTCGTTACTAGCAGATGATGAAGAAGATCCATTCTTATTAGACGATTGGGTTAAACAATCAGTAGGTCAAGTAGGTTATAAAGGGCCTTTAAGTTATGCTTTTAATGTTGATATAGCTTCTAGAACTGGATTCAGAGGGTTAATGTGGCGGCCTGACAGAAGGCGGAGAGAAGAAGTAGGTGAAGCTGTATACATAGCAGAACATTTCTTAGGCCCAAGCTGGTCAATATTAACAGGTATTGATCGTGGAGCTGGAGATATAAATGAAGGGAATACTATGAGAGGCTTAGAACAAATGACTCCTACGTGGATTAGAAACCAAATTAAAACATTTCGATTTGCATCTGAGGGAGCTACCACCAGAAAAGGACTTAAGATAGTGGATGACCCAAACGCCTATAATTTGTTTATGCAGATTTTAGGTTTCAGTGATAGTGATTTAAGTGCTGCTTATGAACGCGTATCTATTATGAAATTCAAAGAGAAAAAAATTGAAGGTTGGAAAGAGAAACTATTATTAAATTACTATCTTGCTACTAAAGCTGGAGATAGTAATGGGATGAATAGGATACAAAAAAAGATAAATAAATTTAATAAGAAAAATCCTGAGGTTGCAATTACGGGGGAAACATTAAATAACTCACGTAAAACTTTTGATAGAAAAGCCCTTGAAGCTGTACATGGTGTAACTCTAAACCCAAGATTAAAAGATCGTTTAATAGAAGAAAGTAACTATTATGATGAAGATGAAGATGATTTTTTCTTTGGTGACTAGCTAAGTCGCCACGCTCTCACACCTTTCACTCCATTCTCTACCACTATTTTATGCACGAACTTAAACTCCAAACGTTCGCTTTCTTTTTTTAGCGCCTTAACAGCTGCTTTTACATCAATAGCCGGAATAAAAATAGAAGAGCCTGGTTTAAAGTCAGGCCACATGATTTGGTAATCAACACCGTTAGTTAACATTTTTGGGAATATCTAGGTCTAAATTTTCTGTTTGTATGTCTTCAAATGTGGAGTTATCAATCCATAAACATCTAACCGCTGGCGCGCTGATGTCTAATCCTTTATGGAGAGTTTTATTTTGTGATGCTCTTTTTAATACGTCTTCCTTTTTTAATCCTTTAATAAAATCATTATAATCTACTTTAATATTATTAGTATACTCTCGCATGATAGAAACCGGTACGTAAATAGTATTAGTGTCTGGTTCAACTCTAACTTTGAGGTCAAGTGTGGGTCTTAGTATCGGTGCTTCTGATACTCCGGCTCTAGAATCAATCTTACTATTTATAACGAGTGTATTGCTCTTACACTCGTTCAAAAAATTACCCAGTGTTTGTAATGCATCGAAGTCTCTTTCTTTTAAATCTATCTTAGAGTTACGTAGTTCTTTAGCTATAGCTTTATACACCGGCATAATAGGTATGTTATGAATACCTAAACTTTTAGATATAATAGCGCCTAGAAAAACAGCAGCTAAAGTAGCTGAGTATTTTCTATCCTCACTCTTAATATTTAATTCTTTATCTATTTTTCTTTGTGTTTGTTGTAGTTCTATTTTAACTTTATCTATATTAGCTATTAAATACTGAGCATATACCTCTCCGGCATGACCATAGTTGTCAAACAATTTACCAAAATGAGTATCAGCTTCTTCTTTAGTTAGGGTGGTGTCTTTCTCTATACGCAGTTGAATAAACCGTGCCATCTCTCCACTGGACTTAGCTCTGTCTGAAAACATAACACTACGAAAATCAGTATTACTGGAAACCAAACATATGAGATTAAACACAGTATCATTAGCTCTTTCTCTATTCACACTACCGCTGGTTAACCTATTCTTACCACGTCCTGTTGCCATAAACTTAAGGAAAGTATGAAGCTCACTAGATTTAACGTCTGTAAACTCATCAACAGCAGCGGGTAAGTTATTCATGTACCCCATCCTATGCACGATAGAGTTAGCTGTATCACCCCATAGCTGAATAAGCTTAGCTGATAGATCAGGGTTACCATAAACGCTTGTCATTGCCTGAAGTATAGTAGTCTTCCCCTGCCCTGTTTCTGGATGATATAAGTTAATAACAGCTGACTTTTCTCTGGAGTCAAAGAAAGGCATTAACAAAGAACCAAATGCGCAGAAGAAACCAAAGGCTCTAAGCTCCATACCTGGTCGCTCATATATACTTATAGCTTTTTTCCATATGTCATAGCTCCCTTGCTTTTGTAGAGTTGGGTTAACTTCGTTCAACTCATCAGCTATAGGAACATACTTTATCCCAAAAGCACTTATCTCTCTGTTACCTATTAAAATCTTATTTTTAGATTCAACAGGCCCCGGATTCCATCCATATTGTTTATGCATAGGAGAAGCTTCTTTTGCGCGTTGTTGTGTTTGAATAGCGGTAACAATATAGTTAATAACGCTATCCATTTGTTTACCATGAGCTATCACCCCTATATCAACTAAAATTTGCCGGGCTTTGTCTTTAGTCATAAGCTCAGAAGTTCTACCTATAAATTCTCGTACAGCGTCTTTAGGCAGATGTAATTTAAACCATGCGCATTCTCCTAAATTAGGATCATGTAATCTCTCTACAAGGTAAAAGTCATAATCATAAATTTTAATGCCATCTTCATCATCGTCCGGCATGACTCTGTATACCCCACCATTTTTACCTCTAAAATAAGGGTATGGGTATTCCGGCACTTGGTAAGTAACCATCTCATCTAGAGCTTCACTTTTAGCCTCAATAATATTATCTGCGCCACGAGCTCTGGCTATGATCCGTCCAAGTTGAATAGGGGAAGTGATTTTCCCTTTATGTGGGCAATTTTTACAGCCAGGAGGACGTAATGATTCAAATTGTTTACAAGTGTGCGGAGCGGGAATCTGATAAGCTTTTTCTTCAGTCTTTTCATATTCATAGTCTGAGTGGAGTTTGGATATACTGTGAATGGCTATTGACTTATCTTCACAATGAACTGCTATAGATAACCCAGATCTCCATAAAGGCTCTTCTATTTCTTGCTGCTTTGTCATTATATGTTCTAGTTGCGCACAGCCATCATCTATTTTACAACGCTCTATAATTTTTCTAAATCTAGATGAGTGATTACCTAATAACGCTTTAGTAGCAGCATCTGCTTCTCTTTTGGGTGTAAATTCTTTTACTACTTGAACAGGAATTATAGATGCAAGGTCTTCAAATGGGGTTGGTTTACCAATCTTTATAGTCTTAACATCTTGCGGATTATCTATATCTTTAAAGTTCTTAGTGTTGGGTATTCTTAGTATACGAGTGACATCAGCAGTGCACATGGGGTCTGCATGGAAGTCATGCTTAACACATAAAAACTTAAGACCTTGAGCTACAGGAAGCCAAACTACTTTATCTACAGGTTCAGTAAATGACCAATAGCAATGTATACCCCTCCCGGAATCTACTAATGTAGGCGCGGGAAGTTTAGTCTCTTCGGTAAACTTTTTTAAAGCTACTAACGCATCTTCTTTAGTCCGATAATCCTTCCACTTACGTTTCTTTTCATCGTAACCGCAGTCTATATCTAACCATAAGACACGTTGTTCTTTAGCGTTTGGTTTTTTTCTATCAGTAGGTTCAACCCACGTAGAGCAAGCAAAATAAACGTCTTGTTTATCTTTTAAAAGTTTAAGCGCTTGTCTTTCTACTTCGTCAATAGTTTTGACAAATTTAGGGTGGATAATATTTTGTTGATCTTTACCTACAACGCAATAAAACCCTTGCTCTGACCACACATGTCGTAAAAATTCTTTTATATGCATGGAGATGCATTATTTAAGTTGCGCAGTTAATTCATCTATTAACTGATTTATTTTTTTAGTGTTGTTTTTAGTAGGGGCAGCTTTGCCACAAAACCAATCATAAATACACTGCCTAGATTTTTCTAGTTTTTTAGCTACCTCGTCTACAGGATACATAAGTTTAATACATAATTTACCTAGTTTAACGCCGGGTGTTATAGGCTTAGCTTTTTTATTATCAATAATTACTTTTTGTGAATAACCTCTCATATTATTTTTACTCCCAATCAGATACTAGATCATCAAGACTCACATCACCTGTGTCTTGTACGGGTTTGTCCTCAGATTCTTTAAACATATCTTTTTGGACTGCTTCAGTTTTAACTTTCTTTTTTCTACTTGTTTTCTTTTTAGTGGGTTCCTCTACAACTTCTTCTTGTTGCGTTTTAGCTTTTTGCTCCTCTGTTAACCTGAAAGCCTCAGGTATATCTTTTTCGTTTACCTCAGGTTCTTTCTTAACTACAGTTAAAGTAATAGCTCTTTGAGCATCTTCAGTAGCTCCTTGGCTTTTAGAAACTTCAAACTCTTCATCAGATAACCTAGAGACCGGCGAAAACTTAACCTTAGTACTAGAAGAGTTTTCATCAAAAGACATGCGAGTAACTACTGAGCCTACAGCTTCTTTATTTGCTTTCACGTAATCCGCATATTTATTTAATGGTTTACCAGTATCATCACCAGTCCCAAATATAGATTGAGCCGGGAGAGTCAGTTGATATATATCGCCTTCTAAATTATCAGCCATCACAACAGCTATACGTCTACTGAATCTACACGCTTTAGTATTGTTAGGACCTGAACCTTTTATGTTTTGTGGGCAACTAGAACAATCTTTATGTTGTGGTTCTACAACTTCCTGATCAGGAACTTGAGCATTAGAACTCCAACACGAAGGAGGAGATAATTTAGCTCCTGGTCTGTAAGCTTCTGGGTAAAACATTCTATGCACAGATGGAGAAGCATTCACAATAACTACATCTAAGTGTCGTTGATTGCTTTTGCTAATTTCTTCCCCATTAATAATTAACCTAAATAAATTATTGCGTATAGAAATCCTTTTGCTTGTAGATGAGCTGCCCGTTATGTTATGAGAAAACCCATCCTCTCTATTACTTTTAACCATTTCTGTAGGTTGATTTTGAAATACATCTATTTCATTTGTCATTATTCTTTCTCCTCGTAGCTCCTGTTTTTACGAATTGATACCGTATATTCAGAAGATGTGCTTAACCCTGGTGGTAACTCATCAGGATTTTCAGCTATGTATTCTTTTATGTTAGTTTGGTTTAATCTTTTTTCCATGAACTCTATAAGGTCTTTTTCTTTGATAAACTTATACATGCTCGGCCAATCTGTAGTCCAATAGCGTTTTTTAACTCTTCTGGTGAGTGTTCCTACTTCATTTTTAAGACTGTCCGACTTTAAAATACGGCAAGCTTCAATAAGAATAGCTTGACCTTCTACTCTTTCTTCTTTGATTTCTTTTATTTGTTTTTCAAGAGCGGCTATCTTTTCACGCATATTAATGTCGGCTGTCATTAGCCGTTCAATGTCTTCCCCAGTCATAGATTCGATTTCAATCATTTCCACAACTGTTTTTACTCCTTCGCTTCTAGTACTTGTCATTATTTCATTCACCTTTATTTACCTCGTTTTGATTAAAAACAAATCATATCATGTATCTTTATATTGTCAAGACTCAATTTCCTCTTTATATAAATTAACTAGCTGTGTATGTAAATCTATTTTGCCTTGCAGCATTTTATACATTCGTTCTTCTACAGGGCTACCTTGTAGATGAACTACAGTCATAGGGTTTCGTTGCCCTGCTCTATCAACCCTGGCGCAACATTGAATGTAGGTTTCTACTGACATCACAGGGGACCAGAAAACTACTACGTTAGCTGCATGAAGTGTAACGCCATGAGAAGCGGCTTGAGGTTGAATAATTAATACCTGCGGGTCCGGAGTTTCTTGGAACTTTTTGAATATGTCTGACCTAGCATTCATAGACACGCCACCATGAATGACGTCACAGCTTATAGCACTAGAATCAAGTTCCTCTTTAATCCTAGCTATACTATGTCGAAATGCGCAGAACACTAATACTTTGTGACTGGCCTCGTTAATAATTTCTTTAAGCGCTGTCATTCTATTTTTTATATCGAACTCTATAGTTTCCCCATCATCTGAATAGATAGACCCTGCGCTTACCTGTAATAATTTAGTTAACATAACACCTGCATTTACTACAGTAATCTCTTCTCCAGCCGCCTGCATGTACATATCCTTTTTAAGTTTTTTATAGTATTTATTTTGTTGTGGTGTTAAATCTACTTCTCTACAAGTGTACAACACGTCTGGTAAGTCTAGGCATTCCTCTTTTGTGTGGCGTATAGCAGGCTGTAATGTTTTAAATACTATATCCTTAGCGTTGTATCTAGGTATCCATTTAAACTGACCAACCTTTTGCATAACCATATCTTTAAAAGTACCTGCATAACGTGGTACAGAAACGGGGTTTACCATCTTAGCAAGACCATACGCATCAAACGGTGATTGCGCCGCAGGTGTCCCTGTTAATAACCACACCCATGTATCAGGATTAACTAATTTATTAAGTGATTTCCATCTCTTTGTAGTTACTGTCTTAATGTAGTTAGCTTCGTCCACTACAATTAAATCAAACCCACCTTTTATTAGTTCTTTACGTACAACTTCAATACCATCGTAATTGATAACAACAACGTCAGTATTTTGCGCTAAAATTTTCTTTCTTTTTTCAGCGCTTCCATGTGCTATAGCTACAGTTCTGTGCATAGCTGTTTTAAATAAATCTGCTTCCCATGCAGCTTTCATTATTGAGAGAGGACATATAACTAGCATTCGTTTAATTTTACCTTTATTCATTAAATAATCAGCTGCCCATATAACTCCTGAGGTTTTACCTGTACCTGCTTCACTCAAACAGTAAGCACGTTTATGGGCGGATAAAAATTCTGCTGTTTCTTTTTGGTGGTTAAAAGGTTTGTATATCCCCGGCCATTTATAGTCTTTAGTTATTGGTGAAGGCGGAAATTTAACTAATTTAGATAGTGTAATTACCTCGTCAATACCCCAGTTAACTACAACTTTAGATACACCATTTTCATAAGATTTCAGGACTTTACTTTTAGGTATACTCGATAGTATAAGGTTAGGGTTTTTTGTGTTTACTATTAAAGCTTTGTCTTTATATATTTCCATCTATAGCTCTTCATCTGTAAATGCTATGTTCTCTAGGAAGCAAGGTGTATGCTCGCCCACATAAGCGCCTCTTTGATTAAACTCAAAATACTCCACTGCTTCTTCATATGTCATACCCATGTTCATATTCTCTTTAATAACTAAATCATAGCTGTAACATAATTTGTCTGGTATACCTGCCCCAGATATTTTTCCAATTAGGCAATTGTTATATCCGTCCATTTTCAACAAATTTTCTTCACTCATCTTTAACGCCCCTCTAGTTGACTAATATAATCTTCATCCCAAGTTTCAGTTATTTGGTCTAAAGAAGTAGTTGGTATTTCTTCTTCAACTTCTTTAATATCACTTTCATATTTAAGCTCAATTAAAAATAATTTCCACAAACCTGGTGGCATTTTGTTTCTACCTGTCTCCCATCTGGCCCAAGTAGCCTGCGCCACACAACAACATTTAGCCGCTTGTCCTTGAGTTAATTGAGCACGTAGTCTGTGCCCTCGTATTTCTTTTTCGTTTGGTATATAAAAGTCCTCCATTTATACCATAGCGCCTTCGCGCATTTTTAGAACTTTACATTTAAGTTCAAATAATTCCCAATAAGCTAATGGCATATCGCCGTCACCTCTCTCCCATCTTTGGAAAGAACGCGGTGTTTTATGAATTAAGTTAGCTGCCTGAGCAACTGTTAACCCACTATCAACCCTTAAATCTTTTATCTCCTTAGGTGTAGGTGGTCTTAAAATATTAGTGTCTTTTATATACTCCATTTTAATTCTCCAAAACTGCACGTAATTTATAAGCTACCTCAGGCAAAGGTTCTTCCTCTGCTAGTTTACAAACATGATCTCTATACTTATTAAACGAGCCGTAAAAAATTCTCCCATTCACAATCCCAAACCAAGTATTGTTTCTTGCTTTTAGTAATAGAGTTCTAAACTTTTCTACTTTAATTTCAATTCGGTTCGTCGTTTGAGGGAAGGCATGATACGAACCGTTAGCCCATTTAAAGTAAGCTGTGTAAAATACAATGCATAAACTATCTAGCATAACCTCCCCCTAACTACCCCCCCTATGAC
>Ga0098035_1001649_pt1 | contig 10738 bp, 7 predicted proteins | sample 3_EtaG_FD_75046 | JGI IMG/M metagenome (GOLD analysis project Ga0098035, IMG submission 75046) | Marine viral communities from the Subarctic Pacific Ocean - 3_ETSP_OMZ_AT15126 metaG | ecosystem: Environmental > Aquatic > Marine > Oceanic | place: Pacific Ocean | collected 2015-01-07
CTTTCTCACCGATGACTACGCAAACATTGTCAATTCCGGGGTGCGCCAGAAACGCCTCAATGCTTCGCCGAAGAACGGATTTCCCCGCAATTTCAATATATTGCTTTGGAGTGTCAAGTCCGGTCCGGATGCCTTTTCCGGCGGCGACGATAAGGGCGATGCTTGTCATGAGGCGACAATAGATTGCTAATTCGCAAGGTTCAATAAAATTGACCGGCCGGCAATGAATCTGTTGCAGTGCAATAAAAACCTGCCTATATTGCCTAAATTATAGTCATAATATTTATTGCTTAAAAAATGATCATCACTCTTGGCGCCATTACAATTGATCCCCCGGTGTTTCTCGCGCCGATGGCCGGAATTACCGATCTCCCTTTTCGCCGCCTGGTGACACGATATGGCGCGGGGCTGGTCTTTACCGAAATGGTTGCGAGCAAGGCCATGGTGGCAGAGACACGCCGGTCGCTTCGCATTGTCCGGTCTGCGAATGATGACCAGCCAATGGCGGTTCAGCTTGCGGGTTGTGATCCCGACATCATGGCGGAGGCGGCAAAGCTCAACGAGGACATGGGCGCACGGATCATTGATATCAATATGGGCTGCCCGGTCAAGAAGGTGACCTCCGGCATGGCCGGTTCCTCGCTGATGCGCGATCTTGATCATGCGGCGAAGATACTGGAGGCGACGGTGAGCGCCGTGAACATTCCTGTCACGCTCAAGATGCGGACGGGCTGGGATGAGGACAGCCGCAATGCGCCGGAGCTTGCCCGGATTGCCGAGGATGTTGGCATCCGCATGATCACTGTGCATGGTCGCACCCGCTGCCAGTTCTTCAAGGGATCGGCGGATTGGCGGTTTATTGCCAAGGTCAAGGAAGCGGTCTCGCTGCCCGTGATTGTCAATGGTGATATCCAGTCGGTGGAGGATGCCGCGATGGCGAAAAGCCAGTCCGGGGCAGATGGCGTGATGATCGGACGGGGCAGCTATGGGCGCCCCTGGTTTGTCGCGCAGGTGGCGGAATATCTGAAGTCTGGTGTCAAGCGACCTGATCCGGATTTTAACGAGCAGAAAGCCGTCCTGCTCGAGCATTATGACGCACTCATCGGATTGTATGGGGAAGAGGTCGGGGTCCGCGTCGCGCGGAAGCATCTCGGATGGTATTCCGAAAGGCTGCCGGGCGGAGAGGGGTTCCGGCAAAAAGTCGTCCGTCTTACCGATCCGGATGACGTTCGCGGCGAAATTAAGTGTTTTTATGAAGCTTTGCAGTTGAAGGAAAGTGCATAAGATGGCTCTGCCAAACCCATTTAGCGGGACGAAACGCAAGAAAACGGAAGTTGATGCCCTTGCTGTATTGAACGCCTTGCCCGATCCACTGATCGTTATTGATGACGACGGCTACATCTGCTTAACAAATCCGGCCGGAGAGGAATTTTTCGGCCTGTCCTCGAAAAAGCTTCTGCGCATGTCGGTCAACGAGATTGTGCCGTTCGACAGCCCGTTGCTGGGCCTGGTGGAGCAGGTACGCACAACGGGCGATTATGTGTCGGAATATAGCGTAGATCTTGGCACCCCGAAAACCGGGATTAAGAACGTCAATCTCCAGGTTTCTCAGCTTTATGGCACGTCCAATGTCATGGTCCAGATCGGGGAGCGGACCATTGCCGCCAAGATGGACCGGCAGCTGACCCATCGCGGCGCCGCTCGCTCTGTTACCGCCATGGCGGTCATGCTGGCGCATGAGGTGAAAAACCCGCTCTCGGGCATTCGGGGGTCGGCGCAGCTGCTGGAAATGAACGCCTCGGATGCAGACCGGGCGCTCACCCGGCTGATCTGCGATGAAACGGATCGTATCTGTGCGCTCGTCGATCGGATGGAGGCGTTCTCAGACGATCGTCCGATTGATCGGGATGCGGTCAATATTCATGAAGTATTGGAACATGTCCGCCGGGTCGCCGAGGCGGGATTTGGCCGCAACATTGTATTCCGGGAGCAATATGATCCGTCGCTGCCCTTTGTCTACGGTAACCGGGATCAGCTTGTGCAGGTGCTGCTCAATCTGATTAAGAATGCGGTTGAAGCGGCACCCGACGATGGCGGAGAGATTATCCTCAGTACCGCCTACCGTCATGGCATCCGCCTGGCCATCCCGGGCGCGCAGGAAAAGGTGCAGCTACCGCTGGAGGTCGGGGTGCAGGACAATGGTCCGGGTATTCCGGAGGAGATCTTACCCCATATCTTCGATCCATTCGTCACCACCAAGGCAGGCGGCAGCGGACTCGGACTGGCCCTGGTGGCGAAAGTCGTCGGAGATCACGGCGGGATCGTCGAATTTGATTCATCGGTAGTGGGCAGCAAGGTGCTGATCCGGCTGCCGGTCTATAATTTTATTAAAACGGATTTGGAATAGACATGCCGGGAACAATTTTAGTCGCAGATGACGACCAGAGTATCCGCACGGTCCTTGAACAGGCTCTCTCCCGTGCAGACTACAATGTGCGTTCCACCAGCAATGCCTCAACGCTCTACAACTGGGTCATTGAAGGGCTTGGCGATGTCATCCTGACCGATGTCGTGATGCCCGATGAAAACGGGCTGGACCTGCTTCCGCGGATCAAGAAGATCAGGCCGGAACTGCCTGTGGTGGTCATGAGTGCACAGAACACGCTGCTGACCGCGATCAAGGCGACGGAGCGGGGCGCGTATGACTATCTTCCCAAGCCATTTGACCTCAAGGTCCTGCTGCAGGTTGTAGACCGTGCACTCTCCAAGCCAAAGAAAGCCGCGAACCGGTTTGGCAAGCCGGAAGAAGAAGAGACGAAAACGCCCCTGATCGGCCGCTCTCCGGCTATGCAGGAGATTTATCGGGTCTTGGCGCGCCTCATGGGCACAGACCTTACCGTTCTGATTTCCGGTGAAAGTGGTACAGGTAAAGAACTCGTGGCCCGTGCGCTTCATGAATATGGCAAGCGAAAAGCAGGTCCGTTTGTCCCGATCAATATGGCGGCCATCCCGAAAGAACTGATTGAATCCGAGCTGTTCGGGCATGAGAAAGGCGCGTTTACGGGCGCTGATTCACGTGCAATCGGTCGCTTTGAGCAGGCTCAGGGCGGCACCCTTTTTCTTGACGAGATCGGGGATATGCCGATTGAGGCGCAAACGCGGTTGCTGCGCGTGTTGCAGCAGGGCGAGTATACGACGGTGGGCGGCCGGACGGCGATCAAGACGGATGTCCGGATTATTGCTGCGACCAACCGGGATTTGCGGCAGTTCGTGCGGCAGGGACTGTTTCGCGAGGATCTTTATTACCGATTGAATGTGGTGCCGCTTCGCTTGCCACCACTCCGGGAGCGGGCAGAAGATATCCCGGACCTTGTGCGTCATTTCCTCTCCCAGGCGCAGGAGGAGGGCCTGCCGGTCAAAAGCATCGACAAAGAATCGCTCGAAGCCATGAAAAAGCATAAATGGCCGGGCAATGTGCGGGAACTTGAAAATCTGGTGCGCCGTCTCGCTGCGCTGTATTCCGATGACGTCATCAATCTCTCCGTAATCGAGCAGGAGCTGCAACCGCAGGAAATAGGGAGTTCCGAGGAAAATCCCGGTGAAGACGAGAACCTCGGTATGGCCGTGGAGCGCCATATAGCCAAGTATTTCGCGGCACATGCGGGCAGTTTGCCTCCCAGCGGCCTTTATGAGAGGGTTATCCGCGAAGTTGAGCGGCCGCTTTTAACGCTTTCCCTGGAAGCCACGAATGGAAACCAGATCAAGGCCGCCGACCTTTTGGGCGTCAATCGGAATACTTTACGTAAAAAAATACGGGAACTGGATATTCAGGTTGTGCGCGGCATGAAGTGATGCTTAAATGCCACAATGTGGTATTTTGAACAAATGACTGACGTCGGCGACTTGGACCGGCAGACTGAGGTCGCATCGTGACCCGTGCGGTCGGAGGATGTTGTGGCAGAATCACAGCAATCTAATGTGAAACGTCCATTTTCCTTTGTCCGCTGGACAAAAAAGATCGGGCTGGGTCCGAAGACCTCTTTCTTCGTCGCCATGCTGGCCATCGCGAGCGGTATCGCCACCTATGAATCGCTGACCATAGAGAATGCCGCTTATACGCGCGTTCTTCTCATCATTGACGTGGCGATTGTCGTCATTCTGGCGATTATCATTACCCATCGGTTGATCAGGACCTGGCGAAAAGGTCAGGTCGGCGGCACGGGCAGCATGATGCATCGTCGCATTCTGCGACTTTTCTCATTGATTGCGGTCGCCCCGGCCTTGATGGTCGCGCTTTTCTCGGCACTGTTTTTCAACATTTATTTTCAACGGCATTTCTCCGATCCGGTGAATATGGCGGTGTCGGAATCGATTGCGGTGGCCGACGCCTATATCAAGGAGCATATCCAGAATATCCGATCCGATGTCCTGGCGATGGCCGGGCAGATTAACCGTGCGCCGACACGGGTTCTGGAAAATCGCAGTCTGTTTGATTCCTATCTCAGCGATCAGGTTATCGCCCGTAACCTCAGTGAGGCTGTAGTCGTGGACGGCAACCAGAATATCATTGCCCAGTCTGACCTCAGCTTTGCGCTCGAATTTGATAAAATCGCCCCTACGCTTTTCAGCGAGGCACGCGAACGGGAGATCGTCATCACCACGAACGACGGGGATGACCAGGTGCGGGCGTTGATACGGCTCGATCGCTTGCTGGATGGCTTCCTATATGTCGGGCGCTTTATCGAGCCCAGGGTTCTCGCTCATATGGAGAGAACGCGCGCCGCGGCGGCGGAATATGAGCAATTGAAGGAAGAAGGCTTCGGTATCCAGATCCAGTTCGCGGTCATTTTCTTTCTCATTTCGCTGATGGTGGTCCTGGCTGCCGTCTGGTTTGGGCTGGTGATTGCCTCGCGCCTTGTTGGCCCGATCGAGAGCCTTGTTCGGGCGGCGGAGCAGGTCCGTTCCGGCGACCTGACGGCCAAGGTGGATGAAAGCCGCGCCTATGACGAGATGGCGACATTGAGCCGCGCCTTCAACCGGATGACGGAACAGCTGTCTACGCAACGACAGGAACTCGAGAAAACCAATACCAAGCTGGACGAGCGCCGTCGCTTTACCGAAGCTGTTCTATCCGGCGTTTCCTCTGGTGTCATCGGACTGGACAAGAAAGGCGTGATAAATCTGCCCAACCGCAAGGCGACAGAGATTTTGGGCCATTCCGAGGCGGAGCTTATTGGCCGACCATTTTCCGAAGTACAGCCGCAGATGGCGGCACTTCTGGATGAAATCCGGGAAAAACCCTACCGTGTTGCCGAACGCCAGATCCAGCTTCAATCCACTAGTGGCCATCGCCATTTGCTCGTGCGCGCGGCAGCGGAAATCTCCGACGGCAGCATTCAGGGGTTCGTGGTGACGCTGGACGATATTACGGATCTTGTTTCGGCACAGAGAATGGCGGCCTGGGGTGATATTGCGCGCCGAATTGCCCATGAAATCAAGAATCCCCTGACCCCGATCCAGCTGTCCGCCGAACGGATAAAGCGCAAATACGGTCGGCAGATTCAGGAAGATGTCGATATCTTTAATCAATGCACGGACACGATCATTCGGCAGGTCGGGGATATCGGCCAGATGGTGGATGAATTCTCGGCTTTTGCGCGGATGCCGACCCCGGAATTCAAACCGGAGGATCTGGGAGAGCTTGTCGGACAGGCTATTTTCCTGCAGAAAATTGCGCATCCTGAAATCGAGTATCTTTTTGAGGTACCGGTGTCCCCGATGACCTGTGCCTGTGATGCGCCGCAGGTGAATCGCGTTCTGACAAATCTCCTGCAAAATGCGGCAGATGCGATTGAGGGGCGGGACGCGGCGGGCGGCGAGCTTCCAAGGGGCCGGATAGAGGTATCTCTTGCCGTCACGGCGGATGAAATCTGCGTCGAAATCACGGACAACGGGCGCGGTCTGCCCGAAGAAAACCGCAGTCGGTTAACCGAACCCTATGTCACCCACCGGGAAAAGGGGACGGGTCTTGGTCTGGCGATTGTCAATAAGATCATGGAGGAACATGGCGGCAGTCTCGCCATGACAGACGCGAAAGAAGGGACGGGGGCCTGTGTCAGGATCTCTTTCCCGGTAAGTAAAGCGAACTTGAAAACGGGGAATGACTAACGATGTCAGCAGACATTCTAATCGTCGATGACGAAGCCGATATACGGGAACTTGTGGCCGGGATCCTGGAAGACGAGGGGTATGAGACACGGATGGCAGCGAATAGCGACCAATGTCTTTCCGAGATCGCTCATCGGCGACCGAACCTGGTTATCCTGGACATCTGGCTGCGCGGAAGCAAGCTCGATGGGATAGAGATATTGCAGGCCATAAAGAAGGATCAGCCCGATCTTCCGGTTCTGATGTTCTCTGGGCACGGCAATATTGAAACGGCGGTCCAGACCATCAAGCTGGGTGCTTATGATTTTATCGAAAAGCCATTCAAGGCAGAGCGGCTTATCCAACTCGTTGACCGGGCTCTGGAGGCTGTGAGACTGCGGCGTGAAGTGGCGGACCTCAAGACCCGTGGCGGGGGGATGATGACGGAACTTATCTGTCGGTCCCATGTCATGATTCAACTGCAGCAGAGTATCGAAAAAGTGGCACCCACAAACAGCCGGGTCCTCATTTCGGGTCCCTCCGGATCCGGCAAGGAAGTGGTCGCTCGTCTTATCCATGAACAGTCCCATCGCAAAACCGGTCCGTTTGTGGTCCTCAATGCGGCTACATTGGCGCCGGAACGGCTGGAAATTCAGCTATTCGGCGTTGAGGATGGCCGCATGAATTCAGTCAAAGGAGAACGCCGAGGCTTATTGGAACAGGCGCATGGCGGCACGCTTTTCCTTGACGAGATCGCGGATATGCCGATGGAAACACAGGGCAAGATATTGCGGGTGCTGGTTGACCAGACGTTCCAACGGGTCGGCGGCACGGAGAAAATCAAGGTTGATGCACGCGTCATTTCCTCCTCCAGTCGGGACCTGCATGAGGAAATGGCCAACGGACGCTTGCGCGAGGATCTGTACCACCGTCTTGGCGTTGTCCCGATATCCGTACCTTCCCTGAAGGAGCGGCCGGAAGACATCGGTCCGCTTGCCCGTCACTTTGTGGAGAGGTTTTCAAGAAGCGCCGGACTGCCTCCGCGGAAAATTGGGGAGGATGCAATCGCGACATTGCAGGCCTCTTCGTGGCCGGGCAACGTGCGTCAACTCAAGAATGTGATAGAGCAGATCATGATTCTGGCGACCGGCGATAAATCGGCGCCCATTACCGCGAACATGGTGCCGGCGGACGCCGGGGCGGCAAAGTCAATCATGATCGGGCAGAACGACAATACGGAGATTATGGCGCTTCCCTTACGTGAGGCGCGTGAAAGGTTTGAAAAGGAATATCTCGAAGCACAAATCAACAGATTCGGCGGAAATATTTCGCGTACTGCGTCATTTGTTGGTATGGAGAGGTCAGCCTTGCATCGGAAGCTGAAAACGCTTGGCGTGAGTAATGGTGAGCGAAAAAGGTCGTCAGATTAGATGCGTAACTTGGGTAGGGGGACAGAAAAGCGATGAAGGTAATCGTTTGCGGTGCGGGGCAGGTCGGCTCCAATATCGCGCGGCAGCTTGCCCGGGAAAACAATGACGTCACCTTGATCGACCAGTCCCCTGAACTGGTGCGCAAGATAGGGGACGAACTGGATGTGCGGGCCATGGTCGGTCATGCGTCTCATCCCGATGCGCTGGAACGGGCAGGGGCCTATGACGCGGACATGATCATCGCCGTGACCTATAGTGATGAAGTCAACATGGTCGCCTGCCAGATTGCGCATTCGATCTTCAATATCCCGAAGAAGATCGCCCGAATTCGCGCACATCAGTATACGGATCCTCTCTGGGCGCATTTATTCAGTCGCGAAAACTTGCCGATTGACGTGATTATTTCTCCGGAAGATGAAGTTGCCCATGCGATTGAACGGCGCCTGAAAGTCCCCGGCGCCTTCGATACGGTTTCCTTCGCGGATGGCAAAGTGCAGGTAATCGGCGTCCGCCTCGATGAAAACTGTCCGATCGTCAATACCCCGCTCAAGCAGCTGACCGAGCTGTTTCCGGATCTGAATGTTGTTGTCGTGGCCATCTATCGTGACGGCAAGATGATCGTGCCGGCCAGCGATGACCAGATGTTCCCCGGCGACGAGGTCTATTTTGCCGCCGACAGCGCCCATGTCGCCCGTGCCATGCCGCTTTTCGGTCATGAGGAGCAGGAGGCGCGCAGTATCGTCATTGTTGGCGGTGGTAATATCGGTTTTCATCTTGCCCGGTATATCGAAGAGAACATGCGCAAGGTCTCGCTCAAGCTGATTGAGACGAACCGGGAGCGGGCCGAGAAAATTACCGATGAGCTCGACAGGACGGTCGTGCTGCATGGCAGTGCGCTTGATCCCGAACTGTTGCAGGAGGCAAATGCGGCGCAGGCCGAGACAATTGTTGCGCTCACCAATGATGACCAAGTGAATATTTTGGCGTCCTTGCTGGCCAAGGGGCAGGGGACGGAAACCGCCGTCACGCTGATAAATAACCCGGTTTTCGGTAATTTGGTCACCTCCCTCGGGATTGAGGTCGTAGTGGACCCGCGGGCAACCACCGTGTCGGAAATTCTTCGCCATATCCGTCGAGGCCGGATCCGGGGACTACATTCCTTCCGTGATGGTGCGGCGGAAGTGGTCGAGGGGGACGCGCTGGAAACCTCCTTGCTTGTGGGTAAACCCTTACGGGACATCAAGCTCCCGCATGGTACCATAATCGGTGCGGTCATCAGGGGGGATACGGTTGAAATTCCACGAGGGGATTCGGTCATTCAGGCCGATGACAGGGTCGTTATCCTGAGCCTTCAGGATTCTGTTCAGAAGGTTGAGGAAATGTTTTCTGTCGGCCTTGAATTTTTCTAGAACCGATGTTGTTCGCCCCTGTCTTTTCATTTGTTGGCTGGTCGCTCGGGTTTATGGCGATGTTGATGGGCGTGCCGCTTCTGTTCGCCCTGGCCCAGGGGCAGACAGAACTTACCCTGAGTTTCTTTGTTTCGGCCATCATAACGCTCTTTTTTGGCGGCGGTATGATACTCGCGGTGCGGCGGGAAATAACCATTCTCGGGCGTCGTGAAACCTTTCTGGCGGCAACACTGATCTGGATTATCGTGCCGGCCTTCGCCGGCCTTCCTTTCTATCTAAGCGATGCCATCCCGTCGGCGACCAACTCGTACTTCGAGGCATTTTCCGGATTCACGACAAACGGGGCAACCGTTATTGATGATGTGGATGCTCAGCCTAGAGCCATTATCCTGTGGCGCAGCCTGATCCAGTGGGTGGGCGGTTATTCAGTTATTGTCTTCCTGGCGATAATGGCAAGCGCCTTCAATTTGCCGCGCAGCAATCCCTTGACGCGGGCCATCGCCAAGAGCAGCAGACGGCGCATGTCCCGGCGAATCGCCTCCGCCGTGCTGTCGCTGCTGAAAATCTATAGTTTGCTGACAGCGATCTGCATTGTTGCCCTGTGGTTTGCCGGCATGTCGGCTTTTGATGCCATTTGTTATGCCTTCAGCACCCTGTCTACCGGCGGCTTTATGACATCGAATTCAGCCGGGACGGCTTTTGCCAGCCGCGGGATTGAAGTCATCCTGATGATTTTCATGGTATTCGGCGCGATTAATTTTTCCCTGCATTGGTCGTTTTTCAATGGGGACCGGCTTTCCTATTTCAAGGATCCCGAATATCGCTACCTCATGATCGCCATCGTTCTTGGCAGCCTTTTTGTTTTCTCCCTGATGATGACACAAACGGATATGTCGACCGGGGATACCATGCGGTATGCGGTCTTTAATACGGTGTCTGCTGTGACGACAACGGGTTACAACCTGCCGCTTGTCTCCGAGACCGGACAGTATTACTGGCCGATCGGCGCGCTTTTTGTAATTCTTGTCCTGACGACGATCGGTGGTTCAATTGGCTCATCCGCCGGTGGAATCAAGATGATGCGCATCGCCATTCTCCTGAAGGTGTCCAATGCCGAGGTCAACCGCCTGAGCTTTCCAAGCAGTATCTTTCCCCTGACCTATGGCGGACAGCGCATCTTGCGTGAACAGATTACGGCGGCCTGGAGCTTTTTCGTGCTTTATTGTCTGGTGCTTGTCGCGGCAACATTGCTTCTGGCCTTTGACGGACTGGACCTGCAGTCATCAATCACCCTCGCCATCACAAATCTTGCCAGCGCCGGCTCGGCAGCGCAGCCATTGATCACCGATGTTGTTGTTGGAGAGGAAAATTTTATCAGCTATGAAGCCTTACCCAAGTTTTCTAAATGGGTATTATGTGTCACCATGCTCGTGGGACGATTGGAATTTTTTGCGGTCCTTTCCCTGTTCAATCCGGCCCTTTGGCGGCGTTAAAATTATAGGAAAACAATGTCCAGAATTGCATATGTAAACGGCCAGTATCTCCCGCACCGGGACGCTAGCGTCCATATCGAGGATCGCGGCTATCAATTTGCCGATGGCGTGTATGAGGTTGTCACCATTGTCGGAAGCCGGATGATCGATGAAGAGGGACATCTGGATCGGCTGTGGCGGAGCCTGGGCGAGCTTAGAATCGACGCCCCGATGAAACGGGAACCGCTAAAAATGGTAATGCGAGAGGTAATCCGGCAGA
>Ga0098035_1001650_pt1 | contig 10732 bp, 8 predicted proteins | sample 3_EtaG_FD_75046 | JGI IMG/M metagenome (GOLD analysis project Ga0098035, IMG submission 75046) | Marine viral communities from the Subarctic Pacific Ocean - 3_ETSP_OMZ_AT15126 metaG | ecosystem: Environmental > Aquatic > Marine > Oceanic | place: Pacific Ocean | collected 2015-01-07
ATTCCTTGATTGAAAAAGCAGATGTCTTTATAGAAGGGTACAGGCCTGGCGTCGCGGAGCGGCTCGGGATCGGGCCGAATGACTGCCTTCGAATAAACCCCCGGATCGTTTATGGCCGGGCAACAGGTTGGGGGCAGGACGGACCGCTTGCAATGTCGGCCGGTCACGATATCAACTACATCGCGCTAACCGGCGCGTTGCATTGTATCGGAGCGAAAAATGGCCCCCCTGTCCCGCCCCTCAACTTGCTAGGTGATTACGGCGGCGGTGCGTTATATTTGGCTTTCGGGATTATGTGTGCCGTGTTTCAGGTAAAGCAATCCGGCGCCGGACAGGTCGTGGATTCGACAATGATTGATGGTGTCACAAGCTTGTTGACCGTTTTCCATGCGTTTCAACAAATGGGGGAAATGAATAAAGAGCGAGGTTCCAACCTGCTTGATGGCGGAGCGCCATATTATGGCTGTTACGAAACAAAAGACGGGCAATATATAGCAATTGGCGCCATTGAAGAACGGTTTTATAAAACCCTGATCGAATTGATAGGGCTTAAGTTTGAGGACCTTCCCGATCGCAATGATCGGGCCAACTGGCCGGAACTTCAAGCACGGCTCGCGACTATATTCCTGAAGAAAACCCGTGACGAATGGTCAGGAATTCTGGAAGGAACGGATGCCTGCTTTTCCCCAGTTCTTTCCCTTGAGGAAGTAAACAGCCATCCGCACAACAAGGCGCGATCATTGCTCGCCGACGTCGATGGTGTCACGCAACCCCGACCAGCGCCTCGTTTCTCAACGACCCCGGGCGAGATCCGGTATCCCGCGCCAAAGCCTGGGCAGCACACGATTCAGGCGTTAAGAGAATGGGGAATTAATGAAGAGATTCTCACCGAGGGTCTCGAGTCGGGAGTGTTCTTTTCCAGATAAGACAAACAGCCATAAATGAAATTGTGAAGGCCGTCGCGAAGGCGACCTCTCACTGTAGCCCACCCGAGCGGCAACATATTTCGAATTCACAACAATATGCGCCGTCTCGTTAAATCAAATCACCATCCACCAAAAGACAAACCGCCGTTTACACTGATTGTTTGCCCGTTTACTTGAGCTGCACCGTTCGATGCAAGAAAGGTGACTACTTGTGCGACCTCACTCGCGTTCGGGGGTCGGCCACTTGGAAAGCGATTAATCGCCTTTTCAAATAGTTTGCTGGAAAACCCCTCTTTGGAAAAAATTCTATCCCAAGAGGGAGTATCTGACGTAATGGTCATCGCAACGGTGTTCACGCGAATATTCCAACGCGCGAATTCTTTGGCAAATGATTTTGTTACCAGTATCACCGATGCCCCGGCGGCCCCGACAATGCCCTCCCCCGGAGTAGGGTGTCTGGCAGCATCAGTTGTCAGCATAACAATGGATCCGGAGCCGCGCTCGCGAAATGCCGGGAGAGCCGCATGCACAGGGAAAATTCTGGGGTAAAATCGAGTTCTGAAAGTATCCTCGATATCTTGGGCGCTCATTTCGCTGAAGGGGCGAGGTCCCACGAGGCCTTCCGCGCCGGCACTTATCAGAATGTCAATCCCGCCAAGCCTTTCCACCGTATTATTAACAACCCGACAGACATCGTCATAAACATTCAGATCTCCCTTTTCAAAATGGGACTCCGGTGAGAGTTCTCGCAATCGTTCAAGAGCTTCATTGCCGCCAGCTGTCGACCGGCCATTGACAACGACTTTCGCACCGGCAGTCGCCAGTATTTCCGCGGATCGCAATCCGACGCCACTTGTTCCTCCGGTAACGAGAGCAACTTTTCCTTCCACTCCGGAAAGGTTGGAGATTCCCTTGACGTCATGAAATTCCGCCATTTGGTTGGACATCTAAATTTTCTCCTAAATCTATGCTGTGTCGCTTTTACCAACGACAACGCTGTTTATCAGAACATCCATTCACTGCAAATATGCGGTATTAGTTTTTGCATTGCAAAATTTAATTCTTTTTTATTTATTTTTTGTGCCAAATGAGATATCCAAGTACAATGCAAACTCGAGCTACGAAATAGGCAAGGCAATGAATATTGAACAGGTGTTCGGCTCAGAAAACATTCGATATTATCGGGAAAAAGGAATATGGGCTGACGAGACCTTCACTGAATTACTGCACAAACTGGTAAACTCAGATCCTGAAAAGGAAGCGATCACCGATGGACGGACACGATTAACTTACCGTGAACTTGACGACGGCATTGATAGAGTTGCGGCTTTACTTAGGCGTGATGGACTGGGTGAAGGTGATTTCATTGCTGTCCAGATTCCAAATTGGATCGAGTTCGTTTTGATCTACTTTGCCATTGAGCGTATCGGAGCCATTGGCATTCCCATAAGCGTCGATTTTCGAAGCCGGGAAGTCGAGTATGTTTTAAAAACGGCAAACTGCAGAGGTTTTATTTGTTGCCGGTCATTCAAGAAATTTGATTATTTGGATATGATCAGAAAACTACGCCTCGGCCTTCCCCACCTCACTTTTATCGGCGTCGTGCGCGGGAGCCTTGAGGCGGATTCCGATGCAGTGGAAATTGATGAAGCTATTTCCGCGACATCCTCGCCCGCGGATTATATCCCGATAGCAACCAACCCTGATGACATCATGCGCATGATGTTTACATCCGGGACTACCGGAAACCCAAAAGGCGTGACCCACAACCACAACACCTCCCTGTGGCCAGCCCGAATGTTAAACAAAGACATGGCTTTAGGGTCTGATGAGGTAATGCTCCTTTATTTACCTCTCGCATTGAATTGGGGATATCTGACGGTAATCCAGTCTGTCATGGCTGGCTGCAGGCTTGTGCTCATGGAAAATTTTGATGCCAGCAAAGCATTGGAAATAATTGAGAATGAAAAGGTTACCTACATCCCAACCGCACCGGCCGGGATTGTCGCTCTATTAAACGCTCCTAATCAGGAGAAGTATGATTTATCGTCTTTAAGAACTGTAATTACCGGTGGGACGTCTTGCCCGGTTGAACTCGTCCGTAAATTTCAACGCCGCCTGGATGGCAATTTAATAGAGCTCTATGGAATGCTGGAATGCGGGGGATATCATACCTATACCCGGCGAGAGGACGATCCGGAAAGCGTCGCCGGCTCGGTCGGAAAACCGGGAACGGAAATGAAGCTTCGGATATGCTCTACAGGCGGATCTACCCCGGTGGCCGATGGTGAAGTCGGCGAAATCCAGAGCGCGGGCCCGTCTATTCAGCTCGGTTATTTTGGTGATCAGGACGCCAATGCCAAGTCATATACAGACGATGGATGGTTTCGAAGCGGGGACCTTGGCATGATGGATCCGGACGGCAATCTCAGAATTGTCGGCCGTCTCAAGGAAATGATAAACCGCGGCGGGAAGAAATACTATCCACGGGAAGTCGAAGAAATCCTGTATACACACCCAAAAATCCTGCATGCTGCCATTATCGGTCTGCCGGATGAGCGTTTAGGCGAAAGCAACTGTCTTTGCATTGTTGCAAAAAATGATCAACAAAAACCCAGTCTCAAAGAGATCGTGGATTTTCTGAAAGATACGATCGCAACCTACAAACTTCCTGAAAGGTTGGAATATTTCGATGAGTTGCCATTTACCCCGACCGGCAAAATTCAACGACATGTTCTCCTGGAGCTGGTTCAGTCGCGGTAACCTACAAACGATATTATCTTTTCCCGCACTTCAATTCAGATTGAACGGGGCGACGCGAGAAATGCAAATAAATCCGCGACTTCCCGTACAGTTGCCGCGCGTCCCAAGGGGTATTGCCCGAGTAACTCAGCATATCTGTGTTCATCCCCCCACTGTTCCACCGCGCGGGCCTTCATGATTTTTACAATTCGATCCGTCGCCACCGGGCCTGGGTTAATGCCGAGTACGCGAATGTTATCGTCAAGGCTTTTCCCGCCAAGCGCCCGAGTGAACGCCATTAACGACGCGTTGCCCGTCGTTCCGGCGATATAGCGGAAATCAAAATTTTCACCCCCGTTACCAATATTATTGAGGATAACGCCCCCGCCTTGTTGCTTGAATTTTGCATAGAATTCCCGACAAAGGTCTATGTAGCCGAATACCTTAACTCCCCATCCCTTACGCCAATCATCTGCGTTAACCTGCCAAAGATCGCCTCCCGGGATCGCACCGGCATTATTAATCAGAATGTCAATATCGCCAGCATCAGCCGTTATTTTCTGGGCCGCGGTAGGATCGGATATATCACAGCCAATGACCGAAACTCCGACCTTGCAATCAGCAGGCAACCGATCTGCCAGATCATCCAGCTTTTCCTTTGACCGGGCAACGAGACATAGCTCGCACCCTTCCTCAGCAAAAACCTCTGCAAGACCGGCGCCGATGCCCTGGGATGCCCCCGTAATTAAGTACTTTTTTTCCACGCAAGAAAAGATCCAAGGTTTTCTCCTATCTGTTTTTTACGGCCAGCTCAATTTCGTCAATGGATTCAGGATTAACGATTGAGGAAATATCGCCTTTCGGCATACCGGAGTAAGCGCTGCGAATGACGCGACGCATTATCTTAGAGCTTCGAGTTTTTGGAAGCTGAGGAACGATGATAACAGCACTTGGCACAAACGGTTTGCCGAGCTGTTCCCTAACACGCATCGCCACCAATTGCTCGATATCTGCGACCTGCTTGAAGCATACAATGAATGCAACAATTGCCTGCCCCTTTACCGGATCGTCCACACCAATGACGGCAGCTTCCATTACACCGTCAATTTCGATGAGAATTTCCTCAATTTCAGCTGGTCCAACGGCTTTGTCAGAGGAAAATGCTTGAGCTTGGATGAAGCAGAATTTACGCTTTAACAATGAGAAATCCATTTCGTTATTTCAAGACTTCGCCTGCAATTATCCGTCTAGCTGTGATGATGTATGTCCGATATCCATTGTCACTGCGCCAGGTTAAAGATTTGCTCAACGAGCGAGCGATTGATGTCAGTTACGAGACGATACGTTCTTGGTGGAATCGCTTCGGACCATTGTTTGCAGCCGAAATCAGAAAGAAACGAACGATGTCTTCTCCTCATTCACCACAATGGAAATGGCATTTGGATGAGGTTTTTGTCAGGATCAATGGCGAAATCCATTATCTCTGGAGGGCTGTAGATCACGAAGGAGAGGTTTTGGAGGCCTTTGTTACCAAAAGACGGGATCGTAAAGCTGCTCTGAAATTCTTGAAGAAAACCATGAAGAGATATGGCAGTCCAAAAGTGATCGTAACGGATAAACTCCGCTCATATGGCGCTGCGATGAAAGTAATCGGTAATCAGGCCCGTCAGGAAACTAGACAATGGCTAAATAACCGAGCCGAGAATTCTCATCAACCGTTCCGACGACGGGAACGAGCGATGATCAAATACAGAAGCGTACAATCACTACAGAAATTTGCTTCAATCCATTCGTCAATCCACAACCATTTCAATCACGAGCGGCATCTCAATAACCACATAAACTTCGCACTCAAACGTGAAGCTGCACTTGCAGAATGGCGTCAGCTTGCTGCATAAATAATGGCGCTTTATCAATTTTCATTGCTTACCGAATTTCCTCTGACAATGCCTGAACGGCAGAACATCCAAACAGGTCTTCCTTGCAGAACTGCCAAAACACCAAAAAGAAAGGAGGAAAATACAATAAAAGCAGCTTAAACTACACTAGACCAGAAGCGGAAACTGTCAACCAATGGCTTTGTCAGAGGAAAATCACTTGAGCCGTGTTGAAGCTGGATTTACGGTCGGCCAATGAAGAATCTATTTCGTTATTTCAAAACTTCACCCGAGATCATTCGCTTGGCCGTGATGATGTATGTCCGTTATCCATTGTCACTGCGTCAGGTTGAAGATCTTCTGCATGAACGGGGTATCGACGTTAGCTACGAGACGGTGCGCGCCTGGTGGAATCGGTTCGGACCAGTGTTTGCTGCAGAAATTAGAAAGACCAGATCAGCGACGATGCGGATAGGATCTCAATGGAGATGGCATCTGGATGAAGTTTTCGTGCGGATCAATGGCGAAGTCCATTATCTCTGGAGAGCCGTCGATCATGAAGGTGAAGTTTTGGAGGCCTTTGTCACCAAGAGACGGGATCGCAAGGCTGCTCTGAAGTTCTTGAAGAAAACCATGAAGAAAAATGGCAGTCCGAAAGTGATCTTAACGGATAGGCTGCGCTCATACGGCGCTGCAATGAAAGTGATAGGCAACCAGGCCCGTCAGGAGACTGGGCGATGGCTCAATAACAGGGCAGAAAATTCACATCAACCTTTCCGCCGAAGGGAACGAGCAATGATCAAATTCCGAAGCGCAAAATCGCTACAGAAATTCTCCGCAATTCATTCATCAGTCCATAACCATTTTAATCAGGAACGTCACCTCAATAGCCGCAAAACCTTTAATCTGAATCGCGAAACGGCACTTGCAGAATGGCGGCTACTTGCGGCTTAAACGGCAACTCCTCAATTCGTCTCATCGCTTATCGACTTTCCTCTGACAATGCCGCCGGGAGCGGTCTTCGCCGACAAATGTGAAAGCGCCGTTTCTGCTGAGGGGGCTGGTCTTTGACGAAGCGGGAGAACCACTCTATCAGGCCCAGGCCAGCAAGGACGGCAAGCGCTATCGCTATTATATCTCGAAGCAGCTGGCGCAGGATGCCAAACCGGATGCCGGAGGATGGCGGTTGCCGGCTGCGACACTGGAAGAGGCTATCCTCAAACCCGTTCGGGAACTGCTTTACAATCAGAGCCGATTAATCGATGTCCTGCATCTCAAGGACCAGAGCTTGCCCGACTTGCAACGAATTAATGTACAGGCCGTTGAGCTGGCCGAAAAAATTATGAGCGATGGTACTATTTCACGGAAGGAGTTGTTAAGGGCATTCATCCATCGGGTTGAACTTAGAGCAAATTCTATCTCTATTGACTTGAGCCGGAAAGCTTTGGCCAGATTGCTGGAAGTACAGCGGGGTGCGGATCACGATGAGAGAGACGAAACCATTACACTTGAAATTGCCATCAAGTTGCAGCGTAAAGGTGTCGAGGCGAAGCTGGTCATTGCCGGTGCGACGAAAGCCCATCAACCTGACCCTGATCTCTGTCAATTGATTGCGAATGCAAGAAACTGGTTTGATCAGTTGGCGTTAGGTGAAGCCCAATCAGTGAAGGAAATCGCCGAGCGTGAAAAGGCCTTTGCTACGGAAATAACCCGGATACTTCCGCTTGCCTTCCTGGCGCCGGAAATTATCGAAGATATTCTGGCCGGGCGTCAGCCTGCAGGATTGAATGTCAGAAGACTTTCGAGGCTCAATCCGCTGCCAACAGACTGGCGCGAGCAGAAAAAGCGGCTCGGCTACCCTGATTAATCCCCACATTATATCCATAGACTGGACGCTGAAACAGGGCGTCAGAGACGAATGCCGAATTGCGGCTTATTCACTCTCATGTGAGCGTCTCTGTTTTGATCGGATATCGCCGAAGCCCCCGGAACTGCGGGGTTCAGGGGCGAACCTGGACTGGATCCAGGTTCGCCTCAAGATTAGTGGTGGAGGAAGCAGTCTCATGCGAACCCGTCTCTGTCAGTTTCCCTGTTTAACAGGGAAAAAACAAGGAAATTTGACGAATTTAGGCTGATTTATATATGTAATAGGTCCTAATCCCATATTTTCGTGATGTTTTTACCCATACTTCCTCTGAAAGATAACAGGGAAATATATTCAAAGAGCAGGGAAATATACTTTGAGAACAGGGTAACTATTTTCGTTTTATATTTCCTCACCTATCAGATACCAACTAATGAATTAGGGCCAATTCTTTCTGTTGTTTATTAGAAGCCAACAACTTTTGAATGGGAAAAGGGGCGCCCACTCGTGAGGTTTGCCCCAATCTCGGCAATGCTTTTAGCATCAATTCCATAATGCCGGTACAGGTCGGCGACGGTTCCTGTCTGCCCGAAATGCTCCACGCCAAGACTGATTGTCTTATGTCCTGCTACTCCGCCGAGCCACGACAATGTTGCTGGATGACCATCAATTACCGTTATAATCTTGCAATGGCTAGGAAGCGGGTTCAGTAATCGTTCGATGTGACTGGTTGCATACTGTTTTCCTTTTGATCGAGATCTCTGTGCCGACTGCCAGCCCGCATTCAATCGATCTGCAGAGGTGACTGACAACACACCGATATCTCGTCGCAAGCCGCCGAGCAAAGCGGCCGCCGCAATAGCTTCTGTCGCGACAGTCCCCTGATAAGCAATCACTATTTCAGCGTTAGGGCCAGGTTCCTTTAACCAAGTCGCACCATCGATAACCTCCTCTGAAAATTGTGGATTAATCTTTCTCGCGGGCTGTTCAATCTGCCGTGTAGACAGACGCAAATAGACAGAACCACCTGTTTCGTCCCGGAGCCATGTCCGCTCGTCTGGATCCCCTTCCCCATCACGCTGCATATAATCAAACGCCCATTGCATAATAATGGCCAACTCATCTGTAAACGCTGGCTCAAAACTCGCAAGGCCATCTTGCGACATTCCTATAAGGGGTGACGCAATAGACTGATGAGCACCGCCTTCCGGCGCGAGTGAAACACCGGAGGGTGTCCCCACAACCATAAACCGGGCATCCTGATAGCAAGCATAATTAAGCGCATCTAGCCCACGGGATATAAATGGATCGTAAAGCGTCCCGATGGGTAGCAACCGTTCTCCAAAAAGCGAATGTGACAAACCAGCCGCACCCAGCAAGAGAAAGAGGTTCATCTCGGCAATGCCCAACTCAATATGCTGCCCATCCGGCGTGAATTGCCATTTCTGTGTGCTAGGAATGCGCTCTTCACGAAATGTATCGGACAGCTCACCCCGCGCAAAAAGATGCCGTCGGTTTACCCATGGACCAAGATTGGTTGAAACCGTCACATCTGGGGATGTCGTGACGATACGGCTGGCCAAATCGGTTTCGGTTTTCGAGATATCATCCAGTATCTTGCCGAAAGCGGCCTGCGTTGAGTTCGTAGCCCCTTGCGCTGTCGGGTTTTCTATTACTCCCGCCGGAATTTCAATATGGGCAGCAGAATGCCGACGACGGCCTTTTGCAAAGAATGGTACGTCGTTCAAAAACCGTCGTAGCTTCGCGGCGCTGGTTCTAAGACCCTCAAAAGGATCCCATTCATGACCTAACCGGACATTCATATGAGAACGAAATCCCGTTATTTGCGCATCGTTCATCAATCCTGCGTGATTATCCTTATGACCCGCAAGTGGCGTGCCCATACCTTTCACTGTGTAGGCGATAAAAGCAACTGGCCGGTCATGATCGATACTATTGAAAGTCTCACGGAGTGCTTCAAGACAATGGCCACCGAGATTGCTCATCAACTCCGAGAGTTCAATATCCGATCTCCTGTCAAGAAGCGCTGTCGCGTCGCCCTGATCACCAATATCATCCATCAACCTCTTACGCCAGGCGGCACCACCTTGGTAGCTGAGCGCGGAATAAAGCTGGTTGGGGCATTTATCAATCCATTGCTTCAATGTTTCACCACCCGGCTCATTAAAGGCCGCGCGTTGCAGGGCACCATATTTTAATGTGATGACGTCCCAACCGAAGGCCTTGAAGACAGGTTCGATCCTGTCGTAAAGCCCTTCGCGAACAACGCCGTCGAGACTCTGGCGATTATAGTCGATAATCCACCAGGTATTGCGCAGATTATGCTTCCATCCCTCCTGCAAACATTCATAGATATTTCCCTCATCGAGTTCAGCATCCCCGACAAGAGCAATCATCCTGCCTTCCGGAGCCTGAGCTTTTGCCCAATCTTTTGCACGGATGTAGTCTTGGACAAGCGACGAGAAGGCGGAAATGGCGACGCCGAGCCCAACGGACCCGGTCGAGAAATCCACATCGTCTATATCCTTGGTCCGGCTGGGGTAAGATTGCGCGCCACCATAACCTCTAAAGTTCTCTAGCTTTTCCCGTGTCTGGTTCCCCATAAGGTACTGGATTGCATGAAACACGGGCGATGCATGCGGCTTCACGGCAACCCGATCTTCCGACCTGAGCACGTCGAAATACAACGCTGTCATAATCGAGACCATTGACGCAGAAGATGCCTGATGCCCGCCAACCTTAACGCCATCAATCTTGTCGCCACGATTTGCCTGATCTATAAGCCAGCAGGAAAGCCAAAGGACTTTTCGCTCCAAATCTCTTAAAATTTCAGCATTTTTCTGACGTTCAGCTTGAATTTCCAAAGTTTTTGTTTTCACCATTTTTGAAAATCCCAATAGTTAATTTCAATCACAGAACAATGTCCGCTTTCAATTTACGTACTTCAGTTTGGCCTGCGACAGTCACCCCGGAAAGTTTTTCAAGCGGAAGAATGATGCTGCAAAGGTCCTTCTCTCCATATCCCATGCTCTGTGCTTCAAGAAAGACTTGACGGGCTTGCGCTCCCAGCAATGTGCGAGCGCCTATGTCTGCCGCTGTGTTCAAGATACAATCGAGATCTTTTGCCATGAGATTTACCGTCGCCGCTGGTTCGAAATTGCGTTCGAGTACAAATCCCTTCATTACCCGCTCAAATGCAACGCTATATCCCATAGATTCTTTGACGACATCATACATTTTTTGTGCGTCCAGCCCGGCTTTGGTACCAAGTACCATTGCTTCAGCGCAAAGCGCCTCCCCTA
>Ga0098035_1001651_pt1 | contig 10728 bp, 10 predicted proteins | sample 3_EtaG_FD_75046 | JGI IMG/M metagenome (GOLD analysis project Ga0098035, IMG submission 75046) | Marine viral communities from the Subarctic Pacific Ocean - 3_ETSP_OMZ_AT15126 metaG | ecosystem: Environmental > Aquatic > Marine > Oceanic | place: Pacific Ocean | collected 2015-01-07
AGTGGGCAGAGAAAAATATCAAATCAGCCCTTACACAAGATTACGACAATTTTGACGTTATATATGTAAATGATGCTTCTACAGACGAAACTAAGAAAATTGTAGATTCAACTTTTCAAAATTTGGTTAAAGAGACGTACGCTGATTCTAAGGTTATGCACAATGAGGATAACAAAAAAGCACTTTACAACATCATAACCGCTGTTAAATTAGCTCGCCCAAACAGCATTATTGTGACATTAGATGGTGATGATAGATTACCACATAAAAACGTCCTAAACTCACTAGATGAAGTTTATTCTTCACCTGACGTATGGATGACAGCTGGCTCGTATGTTGATTCTTTAACTGGACTTATTGGTAACCCACAAGTCGATGAATATTTTTGGCAAGGAAACATAAGGCATAAAGAGTGGGCTTTTTCGCACCTTAGAACATTTCGTAAAGAATTGTTTTTGAAAATTGAGGAAGCAGACATGACAGACAGAGATGGAGAGATTTACAAGTACACCTTCGATCAGGTCATGATGTTCCCGATGGCTGAAATGTCCGGACCGGAACATTGTATCTTTATAAAAGAGCCTTTATATGTTTATAATAGGGATAACCCAATATCAGTTGATAGAGTTCACCGAATAGACCAGCTAAGAATTGAACAAGCAATTAGAAACGAGAGACCTTATTCAAGATTAGAGGAAATGTGAACAAGAAAAAATTAATCATATTCGCTCCTAATCCTTCTTTAGGTGCAGCCCCAAATTTAGTAGAAGCTATAAATTTATACTCTAAAAAATACATTGCCGAGGGTTTATATACTGAAGAAATCCCTTATGATTTTTTAAATGAAGAACAAAAAAAATGTTGGAGACGCCTCTTTATCACCGAAGATTTAAATTATATAATGGAACAGCTGCAGAGCCCGGATGTATATTTTTTTGGTATTAGTGGGAGATCTATCGAGATGCTTTCACATATGTTTCTGATCCACTATTGTTTATCAAGTGAGAGAAGGGCAGATCGGATAGAATTTTTAGATGAATTCTCATATAAAGGAGAAAAATCCGCAAGTCCTGCCAGTTTGTCTCGAGTAGAGTTCATGCAGCTTATATTATTTGCATTTTTGGGTGGACAAGGTAGGATAAATATTGCAACTTTTATGTCTTTACTATTACCAACGGATAATTCATCTATAGCGGGAAATATGTTCATGGATTATTTGTCACATAATAAACTTTATAAGAGAGTGGCATATTGGTGGACAGATTCAGCATACAGGCAAGAATCAGAATATTTTAATAGCATAACAGATGCATGCAAACTACAAACTTTTGCAATGCTAGACTTGCTAAAACTAAATGACAAATCTTTGCCATTAATGCAGACTTATAACTTTGATATAAAAGAAAAAAAATATGCGGATTTCACAGTTGTCCACACGCCCGGACACAGGGAATCGCGCAAAAAAGGCACCGACGTAATCAAAGAAGTGGCCAATAAGTTACAAAATATCGAATTTAATATATATGGAAAAAAGAATTTTGTGTCAAATGAACAAATAATTGTTGAAAAAATGAAATCTCATGTCTGCATTGATAAAATAACTGAAGATAGTCTGCTGGGGACTCCGGGAGTCTGCGGCGGGATCGGAAAATCAGCCCTCGAGGCTATTTTTGCAGGAGTTCCAACAATTTGTTCGATGCAAGATACTCCGTCTGATGGACTTGGCAGATATAATAATCATCCGGCAATTGACATTAGAACTGCGCCTGAGCTTGAAGAAGAACTCACAAAATTAAGCACTGACAAAGATTATTATAATGAGATATCAAATAAAACAAAAGAGTGGGCTAAAGTTCTGACTTATAAGAACACCGTCAAATATCTAGATGAGGTATTATACAATGGATAAAATATATTGTATAAAAGAAGGGTATGTTTGCAGAGAAGAATACAACCAGAATGTACAAATCGAATCAGGTGATCAATTTCAAGATGAGGTATACCAAAGAGCTAGACAAATACTCGACGAGCACAAATATAAAAAAGTGCTTGACATTGGATGCGGCTCGAGCTTCAAGCTGATTAAATATTTCAGAGATAGACCCTTTGTCGGTTTGGATCTTGAGCCTAACCTTTCATGGTTGAGAGAAACATATCCTTATTTCGATTATAGGCTTTCAGATTATGATAACCCTCCTCAAGATGAATTTGATTTAGTTATCTGCTCTGATGTTATTGAACATGTGTTGGAACCGGATCTCATGATTGATTTTATTAACAATATAAATTTCAAGCGGCTAGTAATTTCTACTCCGGAACGTGATATAATACAACAGGTGCAAAGGGAAATGAATTGGAATGTTAAAGAAAACGGCCCGCCTGCAAATATATGTCATGTAAGAGAGTGGACAAAAGGTGAGTTTGCTGAATACATTTCTCAGACGTTTGATATAGAAGAGCACTTTATAACTCCAATTCAAGTAGAGTGTCAGGTGATTGTGGCGACTAAGAAAAAATGAATATATTTTTAGATAATGTAACACCTGGCTCGAGCACGGGCCCAAATCACTTTGGTGCAAAGCTATCAAAGTATCTTAAAAGGCAAGGACATAGATGCTATACGATCCCTATCCCAGCTTCGGAAATACAGCTTTCATTCATTGAGGCCGGCCCCAACAATTTAGATGTACCTATTGTGCAACGATTGGATGGGATATATTTTGATAGAACTAAAAATCATGCGCTGCAGAATACAAATATTTTGGACACCTATAAAAAAGCAAACGGCGTGATATTTCAATCAGAGTATAGCAAGAATTTAGTATTTAAATATTTCGGAGAGCATTCGAATTACGAAATAATTCACAATGGCGCGGATTTGGAATTAATGGACACAGTGGAACCAGCAAATAATAAAGAGTTAGAAGACTATGAGAATGTTTGGTGTTGTGCATCAAATTGGCGCGGCTGGAAAAGAATGCCCGATAATATTAGATATTTCCTAGAGTTTTCTGGAAAGAAAGACTGTCTTATAGTGGCCGGCCTGCCAAAGCCATGGGAAATAGTTGAACACGATAGAATATTTTACGCTGGGCAAGTGAGCCCTCTTACTTTGTTTTCGTACATGAGAGCTTCAAAACATTTTATACATCTTGCACGATATGATGCATGTCCAAATGTTGTTATAGACGCCCGCGCAGCAGGGTGCCATATAATTTGTTGTTCAGAAGGGGGCACAAAGGAAGTTGCAGGCAAAGGCGCAACAGTTGTCGTAGAAGAGCCATGGGATATGAACCCCATTGATGTAGATAATCCACCAAAATTAGAATTTAACAATATTGTAGAAAATAGTATAGTATCAGATATTGACATGTCGAATGTTGCTGATAGATATTTAGATTATTTTAAAACTGTTATGGAGAAGAAATAAAAATGATTGTACAACAATACGTCGGAAATTTTTTGATGAGCTTAGACTTAGAAGACAATGGTATCTCGCGAGTCTTATACAGCGTTGGAGAGCGAGAAAAGGCCTTTATGAGCATATTAAGCCAAACTGTGAAGAGAGGTATGGTTTGTCTTGATTTAGGCGCTAATATTGGATATACGACGCTCTATATGCTGGATAATGTTGGCAAAGATGGGATGGTGTATGCAATTGAACCTGGAAAGCACAATCTAGAATTATTGCAAAAGAATGTCGAACAAAACAACTTTGAAGATATTTGTGAAATTACAGAAGGCGCGATATCCTCTGAGGATGGAATGTTAGATTTCTGGTTAGCTGATGCCCCAAATTTGCATAGTTTTGCAAAAACACACAGGAGCACAGATAAAGTTAGCGTCGAGGCTTATACATTAGAAACGTTTCTGAAAAATAAGAAATTTCCAAACTTTATTAAAATGGATGTCGAAGGGCACGAAGTCGATATCTTTAAAGGTGGTCTGAATTACTTTAAGAATAATCCTGGTCCCACAAATATATTGGTAGAAGTACATCCGTCACTATATAACGAAGAAAATGATTTTGCAGAAATATTAAAAGAATATTTTGCTATTGGATTTAAGCCCAAATATGTCGTTACGACTCCGATACCACAACCAAGGTTGTTTAAAGAAGCTGGATATGTACCCGTTAAAGCAGTTGAAACAGACGGTTTTCATAGAGGTATTTATGAGAATATTTCTGAAGAGCACCTCTTAGAATTTGCATGCAAAGAAAACCCTGAAGGCAACAGCAAAAAAATAGTTAGAAGCTTTATGATAACGAGGAGCTGATGAAAAAAATCAAAATAAATTATTTTGATCTAGGTCTTCACACAGCTAATGAACTTTTCGATATGTGCATTTTTTTGCATGAAAATTATTTTGATCATGATTGGAATACATATGGTTTTGAAGCTTGCGGTTTATATCATGACTTTTGCGAAGAAAGGTTTAAAAAAAGCAATCCACGTGTAAAGATCGTTCATGGGGCAATATCCAACTCTGAGAATTTCATGAAACTTTATTACGCAGACAATGCATTAGGGCACTCCATTTTTGAATCAAAAAATGAAGAATTAGATGATAATTTTGTTGATTTTAGTGAAGATAAAGATGCAGTACCTGCCGTTAATATACCTTTGATGTTTAATTATTGTTTCGAAGATGATAGTTACGAGAAAATCGTACCCGGTCTTTCATTGGAAAAGCTATATCTTTGGGTGAAAAAATGGACTAGCACATTAGGAGCGAGACCGGTTTTATTAGCGAAAGGTAAAGATGGCAAACACATAGAGGTAGACAAGACAAACATTGTTCCATGGTTCTCAGACATGTTTACTTTAAAGGCGCCTTCTATACCAAGGCCACAGTATGAATACACAAAGGGTATAGTTTTTTCAAAATGGCTTAAAGAAAATGTACCAGATTTTGAGGACAGCTTTAATATATTGAGAGTTAATATAGAAGGTGCAGAAGTACACTTATTTGAAGATTTAATTAAGAATGATTTGGTTAAACATTTTGATATGTTCTGCGGGACAGGTAACGATGTGGAAAAAATCTCAGAACATTCTGCAGACAAATATTATAAAATGTTGGACGACAGTGGGATAAAGATGTATAGGCTCACAGATTGGAAACCAGAATTGAATGATCCAATTGGCGATATTATAGCAGAGAAAATTGAGGAGTGGAAAACAAAAAATGTACTTCCCTGAAAATTTAGATAATTTTGGTGTTATTTTAAAAGGTTCAAGTGTCAAACACATATGTGATTACGCTGACAAGTTTGATCACTGTTTTATGGTCAATAACTTTGATAGGAATATTGATAACAAAAATTCTGAATGGGAAACTGTGGCACCACACTTGAAGGGAAAGGAAATTGTACACTTTGTCAATAGACTAACAACTGCCCCGCTATTAAAAGAACACTATGAAGAATTAAATATAAAACATATTCAGTTTCCAAAAACCGAGACGGACGATGCTCTAGAGATTGTAAGGCCTTATTATGAGGATTGCGGGTTAAAATGTCATTTTTTACCAAAAGAAGCATTGAAATATAATGATTTTTTTGATGACAAGTATTATCTAAAACCCGGTGATTCAAACTACAGAGCGAAGCACCCAAATACCGGAGTTTTGGCTATAATCTATGCAGCAGGATTGTTAAAGGCAAAGAATGTGTGGATAATCGGATTAGATTTTTATCAAAGTGATTATTTGTTTAGAAGACCATGGCAAACGCCGATAGAGAATCAACAGTTAAAAATGAAAAACACAGACATGATTGGGCATTTTATCGATGTAATCAAAAGAACTCCAGATGTCAACTTTCATTTAATTACAAAAGCAAATATATCTGGGCTAGATAATCTCGAGGTCGTGAATGTATGAACAGATTTTTGTATCCGGTGTATGGCATTCGGGCACTAGACTTATAACAGAGATAGCTAAATTAAATGGATACAATTTAGGAAAAAAAATAAGTTCTAGAAATGATGATATTTATGCTTGGCATGGTTCTGATGTGCTCCAATCAGATGAGGCTATTCAAATTGACACTTTAGAGGGCGCCAGAGCTATTTTAGAACGAAAATGGCCATTTGACTCTATAGACACCGACGATGTCGAAAATTTTCGATATCAGATTACAAAGGCAAGAGTTAACGACAAATCTAAGCACAACTGCTGCAAAGCTCCAGGATTTAGTTTGATGGCGCCGTTAATAAGAAGTGCGTTTCCGGCTTCACCAATAATACATGTTTTAAGAAACCCAATTGATGTTTCTTTGAGCGAAGCAGATAATTATTTTCTGCGCCAACTTATAAACGATAGAATGGTAAATGAAAGCTTAAGTGAATATGATATGAATAAGGAAATAATTATTCCACTTCTTTTTAAAATTCTTGGAAACTTAGAGTGGTTATTAGATCCTGATTCAGAGTTATTAAAAGTGAGAGAAAGAAAGTCATTTATATTTTGGAATGCTTTAAGTACCTTACGATGGATTTTAATGCAATGCCGCCTCCTCCGTGATCTTGAAAAGCACAATATTGAAAATCATCATATAATAAGATTTGAAAATATAGTATTTGAAGATAAACAAGAAATTGAAAAGCTTCATTCCATACTGAAGACACCAGGAAAACTCAAACTACCACCATTGAATAAATTAAAAGCTTTTAAATATCGTACAGAGCTTCCGGCAAAAACCGGCGATTATTCGAAAATGGCAAAATTCGTGTTTAATGTTGAACTTATATATGAAATGTGTGTACCTTATTTGAGCCTTTTTGGATATACGGAAATAATTGAGGATTTTGAAAAAACTTTCTTTAAATGGAATATGCCGGAATAAGATAATTTAAAAGTTTTCAAGGCCTGATCGATTAAAAAATATACTCATATATGGTAACATACGTCTATGAATATCAAAATAATATCAGAAATAGGAATTAATCATAATGGTGATTTTCGTAAGATTGAAGAGTTAATTCGACAATCAAAGATTGGGGGAGCAGATTATGCAAAGTTTCAACTTTATAATTCTGTAAGAGTGTTTGGCGATGAGTCTAGAAAACAAAATGAATTCACGTTTAAACAGGTGCGTCAAATAAAAGACATATGCGATAATTATGGAATTACTTTTTTTGCATCAGTTTTTGATGAGGAAAAACTAGAATGGTGTGAAAAATTAAATGTTAGCTTGTACAAGATTGCGAGTAGAACGGTTGTTAAAGAATCCAGATTGTGCGAGCAGGTTATTGCAACTAAGAAGCCTGTTTATATATCTTTAGGCTTTTGGGAGCAAGAAGGGTTGCCGTTTGAGGGGGACAATATTAAATACTTAAATTGTATTTCAAAGTACCCAACAAGCGTTTTGGACTTTAAAAAATTTGAGTATGATGATAAAATTGTTGGACTAAGCGATCATTCTTATGGCATTTCTTATGCACTATCTAATATTGCTCATGGCGCAAAGGTGATAGAGAAACACTTCACCCTTAATAAGGGCTCGAGCGGCAATGATCATATTGGTTCTATGAATTTAGAAGAACTTAAGTTACTAAAAGAGTATGGAGACCAGATTGAAGGCATTGAAAAAAGTACTTATTGTCAACCCTGTTAATTGGGGAAGGGACACATATAGACCTCCGTTTGGGTTAATGTTGATACATTCTCTTTTTGAAAGACATGTAGAAGAAGTACATTGGCTAGATGCAGATATATACAGAGATGATAAGAATTACGTTATCGACAAAATAAAAAAATACTCAGATGCGGATTTAATTGCAATCGGCGGTATGCATACTTCTTATGCTTATGTAAAGGAATTTTTTCAGCAATTAGAAGATAACAATGTGGACATTCCGGTTTTGGTTGGCGGCCGGTTGGCTGCAACATTGGATTATTTGTTGTGGGAAAAAATACCAAATATGAATATGATTTGCAAACAAGAAGCAGAGTATGTTATAGAATCTCTATGTGAACATTTTCCAAATTATGAAAAAGTTGCAGGTATCCACTGGAAAAAGGATAATGAAATTATTAAAAATCCTGGCGCAAGAATTAAAAAAGATTTAAGTGATTGGCCACCTTTTGATTGGTCTTTGCTGAGAGATAATAAGTATTTTTTTCATGGCGATGGCGGGAACCGAGTATATCTCTTGAGTTCGATTGGTTGCCCTTTTAAGTGTAATTTTTGCAGAACTTTTGTGGAATCTGCAGATAAGATTAAGACCATGCCGATAGATAAGTTTATTGACGAACAGATAATGCCTTTTTATGCTAGTGGTTGGCGCTACTTTACCATGGTCGACGAATTCTTTTTGCTTTATAAAGCTCGAGCCCGAGAATTTTGTGATGCAGTTAACAAAAGAAATTTGCAATTCGTTTGGAGAGCTTCAGGCCGCGCCGACATTCTGAACTTTGTAAAGAAAGATATTGATTTATTAAAATATATGGGACAGTCCGGTCTCGACGGCCTTAACATGGGGTTGGAGAGCGGATCGCAAAAAATGTTAGATATGATGAACAAAAAAGTTACAATTGAAAAATATGAAAGTGCAATAAAAGCCTGTAATGCATCCGGCATTGCTGTCTTAGCAACTTGGATATTTGGCTTGCCCGGGGAAACAAGAGAAACTGCAATAGAGTCTGTTGAGTTCCGCGAACGCATGGGAATGGGCGGAAAGTATTTTTATGCTACTCCATATCCGGGTTCTGATTTGTATACAATTTTCAAAGAAAAATATGCATTAACCCTTGATCAGGAGGAAGAATATTTTCTTAGTGCGCCATCACTCAAGAGAACATCATTTAATTTTACAGATATGAGCGATGAAGAATTTCACGAAGTTGACATGGAATGTCGAGAAAGACTAGCAAAAATAAACACGAACACAACCGGTTGGCTTGGCGTTGCGGAGAAAGAATGATCGACGATAAAAAGTCACCATACATAATTGCAGAAATTGCGAACGCGGCCCAAGGAAACTATCAAGCCAATTTTGAATTAATTCAGAATGCAAAAGATTCAGGCGCACCCGCAGTTAAATTTCAGTTCTATAAGTATGACGTTTTAACAACGCCGGCTTACAGCAAGTACGAAATATACGAACAAACATTTTACACTGCTGAACAAAGGTCAGAATTTGTTAAGTTTGCGAAAGAGCTAGAATTAGATGTTTGGGTTGATGTATTTGATAGTTGGGGCTTAGACGTAGTAAAAGACAATATTGAATATGTTGATGGTATCAAGATACCTCCTACTGTCTCTTTGAACCACAAGCTTGTTAGTAACATATTATCCCTTGAAGAAGATATACCTATACTTTTGGGAGTTGGAGGTTTAAACGACTACCAGGTTGATAGAGCCGTACGGCAAGTAAACGATTCGAATAAAAAAATTATACTAATGTATGGTTACCAGGGATTTCCAACCAATGAAAAAGATACAGCATTGTCTAGGATTGGGTACTTGAAGCAAAAATATGGATATGACATTGGTTTCGCGGACCATGTAGACGCTGAGTCGGACTTAAGTATCAAGATGCCTTGTTACGCTTATTTCGCCGGCGCAAGTATAATTGAAAAACATATAACGCTGGATCGAGCAGCCAAAGGCTATGATTATTATTCTTCTTTAGAACTTGATGAATATAAAGAAATGGTAAAAGAGTTAGAAAGATGCAGTAATATAGCTGGAATTCCAGATAACATAACACAAGATCAAGAGAAATACATGTCACATGCGGTTCGTGCAGTAGTGTCCTGTGATAAGAATGAGGGAGATTTAATTTTCGAAAATGATGTTGACTTCAAAAGAACAGGAAACCAAGCAGATTTGTTGCCAAATGAAATCAGGCCATTGTTACCGGTAAAGGCAACAAAAGATTTGAAAATTAATTGTGGGATTGATATAAGCGCAGTAACAAAAGCAAGAACAGGTATAGTTGTTTTATGCCGCCTCAATTCAACTAGGCTGTCAAAAAAGGCCCTCCTAAAATTGTCTGGCAAAACAGCAGTTCAGAGGTGCTTAAACAACTGTTTGGAAAGCGAAATGGCAGACGAAGTTGTGCTGGCCACATCCACAGATCCAAATGACAGCCCCTTAGAAACTCAGCTTGTTGATGGCGTAAAGTATTTCAAAGGAGATCCAGACAATCCAGCAAGAAGGATATTACAGGTTGCAGAACAATATGATCTAGACTTTGTTGTACGCGTAACAGGCGACAGTCCATTAATATCTTATGAGTTGATCGATCAATTGATATCTTCTCATTTAACTTCCGGCGCAGAATATTCTTATATTGGAAATGCCCCGTTAGGGACACGATCAGAAATATTTAATACCAATGCTATTAAGAAATTATTTAACAGGTTAGAAACTGAAAAGTACAGCGAGTACTTGACTTTATATTTTAAGAACAATCCGAGTTTTTTCAAAATAAACAAGCTAGAATTATCAGATGAAAATATATTAAAATACAAAGATGCAAGATTTACACTTGATTACGAAGAAGATTATAATTTTTTGAGTTCAATTTTTAACAAATTGGGCAGTAAAGAGTATACTAAACTATCTGAATTGTTTGATGTGTTGGACGAGAATTCACAGCTGCTGAATATAAATTCTCATATAATTCCAAAATACGTCAAAAACAGAGAACTAGCCGAAGAGCTTGACAGAGTGACGAAAATTAATAGGTAGAATATGCGAATAAAACTTGATTG
>Ga0098035_1001652_pt1 | contig 10727 bp, 19 predicted proteins | sample 3_EtaG_FD_75046 | JGI IMG/M metagenome (GOLD analysis project Ga0098035, IMG submission 75046) | Marine viral communities from the Subarctic Pacific Ocean - 3_ETSP_OMZ_AT15126 metaG | ecosystem: Environmental > Aquatic > Marine > Oceanic | place: Pacific Ocean | collected 2015-01-07
AAACTTGCGGGGGATGGAAAAATTGCATCCGCTGAATTTATCAAAAAGGATGGGTCACTTAGAAAGATGGTATTTCGTACCCAAGTTACAAAAGGTGTAACTGGTGAGGGTATGAAATACAATCCGTCTGATTACGGTTTGCGTACCGTGTTCGATATGCAGAAAAACGAATTTCGGCTTATCAATCTGAATACAATCCGCAAGCTAACCGCTCATCGTAAACAGTGGACAATCTTCTACCCAGAAGATATTGCCGAGCCACATCCAACAATTCCGTCAATTACCGAACCAACAACGGTTTTGACGGGGGAAAGGTATTGAAATGGATTCGATGAAAGAAATCCTAGTTTTAGTTCTCAGAGTTATTGACTCTCTCGAACGATTAGCGTCTGCTCAAGAAAGGATAGCAGCCGCCGCCGAAGATGCTAACAAGATGTAGTTAGCAAGATATTAGTTTAGCTGAAATGCTAAACCGCCCCTCGCAACTTGCCTTTCGGTTGCGGGGGGTTTTTTATTTACCCTTTTTGCTCATAGATATATCATAGCGAAAGGCTACCTACAGAGGTCTTGAAAGCTGGGAACTGTGGAACGGGAGCTTGCGGAACTGTGGAACCGAGAAGTGATAAGATACAAAGGTTTTAGCACATATGTTCTACTCTAGGCAAGGTGCGATATTTGATTTGATATACTAGGTGTACGTGGATAAGTGTCCACGTTGTAGTAATCTGATAACCGAGAGGATAATCAATGGCTATGCAAATTTCGGCGCGTGAAATTCGTGCCAATCGTGCTAATTCTGTAGCTACGGGATTAGCAACGTATACTGGCGACAATGCTTTATTTGACGCTGGTAACGACTTGGGTATTTGGGACTTGAAACCCTCGTTGCGTCCAATTACAAACGAGGATGGTTTCACGCATATCGAGTATAAGAAAACTCGAACGGGCGAAACCGAACTCGATTTATTGGGCAAACCCGTTGTAGCTAACTCACTGAACGAAATTACCATCATAAATCCCAATTCGGGGCAACGTGAGGCAATTCCGTTTCGGTCGGCGGGAAAGATTATGACGTTATGGGATCATAACCGACTTATTCCGACTGTAAAGGCGTGGATAGGTGAAGGGTCAAAACTTCGCATGTTACACGTTTCGCCAAATTGGGCAGTAGTTACGGTAATTGTAGAATTACCTGAACTGTTCAAAACGTTTTCCGGTATGAATGAATTGCTCGGTGTTCTCATCTTGCAAAATTCCATCGACGGGACAAAACGTTTTGGTGCAAGATTTGGTGCTGAACAGTACGCTTGTTACAACATGGCGTGGTTCAGCGGTGAAAACTCGTTTTCAACTAAGCACACAAAACGAATTTCAATTCGTGTTGACGAACAAATTTCGATTCAACATGAAAAAATTCGTGAAACTGCTGCGCTGATGGAAATGCAGTTTGAACAGTTGGCTAACGTCAACATGGACAATTCGCAAACTGTTGACTTTTTGCAGGATTTTCTAGTTCGGGAAAATAAGCATGTTTCTAACAAAACTGTTTATGGTGATCTGGAAGGTGCTGCGAAAACAAAACTTGATAATCGTATTGAAACGATTCTTGGTTTGTCGAACGGTATTGGCGAACAGGGCAATACTGTCGGGGAAATTGGCGGAAGTGCTTACGGCGTATATCAGGCAATTCTGGAAGAAACTGACTGGTATCGTGATGGCGCGCAATATAATCGGGAAGGGGAAATAAATGCAAGTTTCCAGTCTCGACAAAATGCGCGAACTTTACAGGCTATGGGAGTAGACACTTCCACTGTTCAGTATAAGCAAAATGCGCTAACTGCAATATCGGATTACGCTGCCAAGCGTGAACTGGTAGTGCTGTAAGCAAAATTAGCGTCCAGTGGGAAATTCCCACTGGGCGCTTTTTTTGCGAAAAAATCGCTATGATATATCTATGAGAAAAAGGAGCCTATCACAGGGAATTACGTGGAATGCTCATATCTGGAATCGTGGGAACCGTGGAACGGCGAAGTGATAAGATAAGAAAGTAAATTCTATCTACGCTTACCTTATGGATACCTGCGATATTTGATTTGGTAAAATAGAGGTACGTCAAAACTAGTCAGAGGAGTTGATTGTGTCAAAGTTTACACAACAGCATTACGAGACAGTTGCGGAAATTGTTTACGAAACCGAAAAAGAATTCGGTACGTGGCAATCCCGTTCTGCCATTGATAGCATTTTTTCAATGCTTCGGAAAAAATTTGTAGCTGAGTTTCGTTGGGATAATGAAAACTTCAAAGAAGATTTATTCCGTCGAGCGTCCACGTTCAAACCATCTCACCGAGAGGGTTGCAGAAATTCTGGACAGGGAAACGCAGCGGGGCACGTTTGCAATAGTGGTCGGTCAGACGCAGAAATTTCTGCCAGCACTGCCGTTGCCAACGTAAATAAATTCGAGGCTTTGCGGCATGACTAAAACAATCGAAGTCGCAACAACTTTCGACGAAAAAGTAAAAATGAATATCCATTGGATGGTTGTTTTTCTAGGTGCGGGACGCTTCTGCGATGATTTACTGTGCGTACAAACCAAACGGGAAACAGTTTGCGAGTATGAAAAGATGTGGGGGCATCTGCTGAAATTAGTGAACACGCGGGAAGATTGGGACGACGACAAGAAAATGAGTTTCATGCGTGTTTGTGAAGAAGCGATTATAAAAACGGCGACCGAATTTCATGAAAGTCGAATACAGAAAAAGTATTTCCGAAGTAACGGGAGAGGATAGCAAAACGTGCGAAACTGTCCCCCGATGTGAAAACGTCGGGGGGCAAGTCGCTATGATATATCTGTGATAGAACAGGCCCCACAGGTACCGGAATGGGCGGAACGGTGGAATGCTCACAGCGTGGAATTGGTGGAACGGGGCTAAGATAGAGATAAGATAACCATATATTCAAGAAGAGGGTATTCCCCCCATGTGCGAACCTTACCTGCAATATTTGATTTGGTAAACTGTAAGTAGTGATCGAGGCGGTCTTGATCGCAAAGTAAGAGACAAGGTTATCCAATGGGAAAATCCGGCGCGCAAAATAAAATAGAGGCGAGTTCTAAGGTTGCAACTGTAGACCCTAGATTGACCAGAGACGCGAAACAGAAGGCTGATGACCTTTTCGTGAAAATCTTTGGTGATGACATGGTTGACGGCGACCTCGACGGTGCGTTAGTTGTCAAGAGTATCGAACTTGACGAATACGAACGAGTGGCGAATCTCTTGATTGAGATGTACGAAAACTCGACTGATCGAGCGATGAAGCAAATTCATCGTCAAGAGGGTCGCATCTTGCGAGAGTTCCTCGCTAACATCCAATTCGGAATAAAATCCGAAGGGTAACCCTCAAAACGCCCTCCAGCCTAGTCTGTCTCTTACTGGGCTGGGGGGCAAAAAAATTTGGATCATAGATATATCATAGCGACAGGTCTTACCATAGCTGGAATCTGGAATGATCTGGAACGGCTCACAGGTAAAATAGGGGCAGCACCAGCGACGGAGCAATGATAAAAGGTGTGCGATATTTGATTTGCTACAATTTTGGTTAGGAGGTTACTACATGGCAACTAAAATCAAAGACCTATTTACGATAGGCGATAGAGTCCAGATTCATCCATCGCATGATGTATGGATGATGGGTGACAGGTTCGGTCAGGTTGAAAAATTAGGTCGGAAATATGTTCATGTTCGGATGGACGTATCCGGTAAGCTTCGTAAATTCTCTGACTGTTACGTAATGAGGTTTACCGATTATTCCGTCATCAAGTCTGTGAGGATTATAAATGGCAAAATTTAGCTATAAGCCCTTTAAATTGGGCATCGTAGTCACTACAAAATCAATACAGGATCGGGTAGCGTCCGATCCGGTATTAGGTGCGGACATTAGCAACCGTCTAGACCATCACAGGGCTGGACAGTATGGCGATGTAGATGTTGAATCTAGATTACAAAACGATGAAGCCACACACACAAAGGCTGATATCCTGTCGGTTTATCAGTGTCGTGGGGTCGTCTATTGGATCAAGACAGACGCTGGACACGGAGCAACGACTATTATGCTTCCGTCCGACATGTAGCTCTCCTGCGGGGATTAGAACGTTTGTTCTAGTCCCCCCAGCGCTATGATATATCTATGAGAAAAACCTCTGTGGTAGGAACCTTGGAACCTTGGAACGACTCACAGGTAAAATTTGGGGCGACGATGCTGGGCGGCGAAATGATAAAGAGGGTGCGATATTTGATTTGCTATAATTCGAGGTAGGAGGTTATGAAATGACAATCAAGAACAGCACAGTAACGAGAGAACAGTACGACAGTCTGCAATCTGACTTAGACATGACGATGGAAACTTTGAAGAAAAGTTCAGCGTGGAGACGAGCTAAAGAAAAGTCTCTCAGCCGAGCGTTGAAGATTCGGGAGCGTTGGATTATTGCGCTGGCAACAGTGCTGCTAATGCAATCGGTAGCGATTATCTACGTAGCCCTAGTGATATAACGAAAAGGGGGGATTAGAACAAATGTTCTGATCCCCTTTTTTTTGTCCCAAAATCGTCGCTATGATATATCTATGAGAAATTTTATTGTCCAGCGTTTGTGCGATATTTGATTTGCTATAATTTCAAGCAGGAGGTTATGAAGTTATGCGAAAATACGTCTTGAAAAATCAGCCCGTTTTTACAGAGGAGAATGGCGATCCAGTTAGCGATGAACGTGCGAGGGATTTAGAACAATTGGTTGCATGTTTCCAACATCATCGCCCACTAGGAGAAAATTCTCCTATCAGCCCAAAGGCTGCGCTGAATATGGCGAGCATTGCTCTAGCGTTTTTCGATGCGAGAGTTACAGGAGGAGACAATCCTTTCCAGACTGTGAATGGTGAATACTACTGTTCACACAAGTTACGCTCGCTTACAACATTCGAGAACGGCTCGCTGATTTTTACGGAACGAGGAGTATAAATTGGCAATTCCAACAGAAAAACATTCAGAAATTGAGGCACTGATAACAGCGTTCACAGGACGCAGCCGAGTTGATTCTATTCGCGCAAACGTGTGCATATTCAGCGAGGAAGGCGTTGATCACAGCATGATGTTCAAGGATGACAAGAGCAGGAAAGAATACACAATTTCTGCCATGTGTCAGACCTGTCAAGATGCTGTCTAACAGAAGGCGCGCCCTACCCTAACAAGTAGGGTGCGCTTTTTTTATGTGTTTGCTCATAGATATATCATAGAGAAAAGTCAAAATTTTTTACCCTCCCACTTGATAAGTGACTAATTTACCAAGTGAGAGGGTATCTGGAGGTTTGGACTAGTCCAGAAGATTATCCAAACCTATTCGACACTCAACACAGTTTTCATTGGTGTTGTTAATGTGTAAGCCGTTACGGTGGTGTCTTAAGGCGCTAGCAAGGTCTCGCTTACTCTCTGAGAGGATTTGCCCCTCTTCCTGTAATTGTTTGGCTGATTCTATTAACCGGTCTATCTCAGTCATGTCGTTCCTTTTTTCTGTCTTAAGCTTCCTCTAGCGAATCCTCTACAAATTCGTTCATTAGAATTAGTACAGGCTCCGGTTCTACTTTCCCAATTCCAGTTGAATAAGCTAATTCACTGTCCGGTAACGCAATCGCTGCCCTGAAGATATCGTCTAGTAATACCTGTACCGGATGGTCTGGTCGGGTATTGTTCGCTGTACCATAGTCATGCAGCCAGCGAATCATCCAGAGAGCGTGTTCAGTAGTCAAGTCGCCATGATTGTCCGGTTGGTCGAACATGGCAATCGAGAACGTCTGGACGATAGCGTTGATTACGCTATCATGCTTGATGCCCAACACCATTATCGTAGTGACACGATTACGACCTTCAGGAAAGGCGCTATGATTTTTTGCACCCATTCTATTTAAACCTCCAACACAGAAAGTGAAAAGTCTAATAAAGAATTGACTGGCAATCGAACCTCTCGATTGCCGTGAATTTCACTATTGCGTCAATTCCCTCACTTCCATGCCCCTATTGTATCAAATCAAATATTGCATAATTCTGGTTGGTTGTTTCTATTGGTGTGTTCATTTATTACCCCCCCCGTTATGCAAAAACGACTAAGGTACCCTAGCCGTTAACTAGGTATCTTTAGTGAGAGTAAAATTTTTGAAGCTTTTGAACTGCGGTAAATGCGATGTCGTATTTAAATAAAATATGCCGATACGGACAAGTCAACAGCCATTTACATAATAGGTTTTATCGGGCCATGTAAACAACTATCGGTAGCGAAGCAGACTAATGCAACTACCACGTATCGGCACAACATATATTATAGCATAGATTTTTAGTGTGTCAATAGCTTCGATATCTGAAGATGACACGAAGGGTTTTACATATTTTGGAAAGCATTACGGGTTCCGTACCTTGAACCATACAATACGAGCTAATCCGATGGTACCAACGACTACCGAAGACCAAGCAACGATATGTACCGTAATGATTTCGGGGTCTAAGTAGTCAGCTAGGTCTGCCATGATACCACCGAAGAGAATCAGGGGGACAGGGAAGAAGTCCTTAATTTTTTGGAACATGTTGTATCCTTATTCATAGAGCGTAGCAATAATAGCTTGTGGCTGTACTAATGCGTAAGCAGAGCCGTTCTCATCTGGTTCTATAATATTATCTAGTGGCATAGCTGCTGCATCCCTAGGAATGAGGATTTTGCTACCGGGTTCGATATTGACAATATCTGGCCCAATAGCTACAATTTCACAAATCCGGGGGGTTCGAGATTGATCTATCGTAGATGGCATAATAATACCACCAGTAGTAGATGCTTCATCTTCTTCAGGTAGAATCTTGATAAGAACAAGATTCCCAAACGGCTTAAGCTTCATATATACTATACTCCTTATATCTATTCTGGGTTTTCATTTTTCCCGAAAATAATAAACTCATCATCTGATTCATTCCAAGACTCCTTTAGCAGGGTTTTCTTTTCTAATGTAGGAATTATGGGTAGCTTGCCCGTCTTCCTTCTTACGTATCTTAGCATACGTGCGTCCGTTTTGCAAGTCTTATTAGTAATCTTACCATTCTTAAAAGATACTACCTTCCATTGGGGGGCTTCTTTAATGAGAAACATGTAGTTACCCTTACCAACCTCCGCCATGAAATCAAACGTCGGGGGCTTCATTAACATAATCTCCTAAGAAGATAGGTGTTTCTTCTCCCACAAACGCTCCCAGTACATTAAAGTCCATATACTCCTGAGCCTCATCCTGACTCATACCATCACGCTTAACAAGTATATCAAGGCACTTATTAAAATCGTATACAGTAACAGGGCTATTGAATCGTGTACCAAAACCAATAAGGGCCTCTTCAAAGCCGTCCGCCATTAAGCATCCGTCATATACCTCCATTAATTCTTCCCATCGCTCTGTGCTAACGTCTGGAACCCCTATAATAGAATCCCAATCTGTTTCTGTCATCTTCGCCTCAATCTTTCTACATATAGTATGCCAACAAGTATACCACACACGAAGTATAGTATGTCAAGTAGATATCCGTGTGCTAATACCCCACCATCAATCAATTTCTTCTCCCGTTACTTCCTGTAAGCACCCAGCACAGAGGTATTCCTCAATATTCTCTTCTACATCTACGAACATTTCGTATGATTCAATCATAAAGTCCCTAATTTGCTCTCCACATTCTTCGCAAATGTACATGCTACCCCCCTTTCGTGTAGGGTTTACAGAGTAAACACAGAACGAGTCGCTTCGCTCCTACTCGTCTACCTTCACCGCAATTACCTTCGGCTTCGCCGATTCGCTTTTTGGCATCACTATTGTTAGTATACCCTTTTTATAAGAAGAGGATATTTTTTCTTGGTCAATATTAACCTTAGCAAGAGATACCTTCTTATTAAAAGAATAGTTATGAATACCTCTTACATGATATTTAGAAACGGACTCATCCAATTCTCCTGCTTCACGAGCCAGATGCATGTTAAGAACATTATCTTCAACTGTAACATTTACATCAGTTGCTCCGGGGTATGCTACACTAATCTCAAACTGATCAGTATGTTCAACCACATCAAACGTTCTTGTTCCACCAGCTTGCTCCTGAAACCACACAGAGTCCCACAACGAATCCATAAAATTAGCCATAAATTTTCTCCCTTACTAGCTAAAACCATTAGTTAATGGTATCAGAAAAAATTAGTTCTGTCAAATGCTTGACATGGATATCTCGACCTGATAAAATCTACTATTATTTATTACGGTAATTATTTAATAGTTAAATAGGAGATAGTTAAATATATGAAAGATTACCAAGTTAAACAAGTATATAAATCAGAAGAAGAAATAGACATATTTAATAATGGTAGAATATTATCCAAGGATGAAGTTGAAGAATATGTAAAGCAATTTAGCATTTGGGCGGATATTGAACCGCCTGATATTTTCTGTAAGGATGAATACCATGTAGATGACATAGCTCAAGGGACTGCTAAAGAGATTTTCCTCCCTATATTCGCCCAGAACCCGTGGTATATCTGTCACGAGATGTCCCATGTAATTTTAGATAGTTGGGAGCATGTATATAACGATCACCATGGGCCAAATTTTTGTTATGTCTATCTTGAGCTTATAGGGTGGGTATTAGGTAGAGAAGTAAAACGAACTTTCCGTGATGTGTTCTTACGTAATGAAGTGAAAATCGGGGCGGAGCTAGTATAATATTCTAGGGACGGAGTTCTTTTAAAGAAAAACTAATTGCTAAAGGAATAATCACGGTATAATAACTTATGGTACAAGCTAAAACCCTTTATATTAAATTACGAGACGATCCAGACCTTGAAATCCCTGAAGGCGATTCTAGGGAAAGTGCTGCTTGGAACGAAACGGCACAACGAGTTCGTCAACATTCAACAAACGCAAAAGCCCTTGCTATGGGTACGGAATCTTCTGTTGAAAAACTTTTGGATTTTATCGAAAAAGGACTGGTGGGTAACCCAGAAGAAGAAACATGGGAACAATATAAAAAACGTGTACAAGACAGTCATGTCGCCAAAAACAAGATATTAGAACTTCACAGCGGATTGCAGAGTGCGTCAATAATAAGGGATGACATAGACGCTGAAGCGAATGCCATTAGTGTAGTAAGTGCGGGGACTAAAAAAGAGCAGGACGAATACATGAGTTCAGGAGGGTTATCTACTGAGGCTGCGAAAGTAATCGACAAACCAAGACCCGCCCGTGAAATGAAAGCTTCTTTAGATAAATATGAAAAGGAAATAAAAGAGGCAAAGGAGGCAAAAGAACGAGCAGCTAATAAACTAACTCCGGTGCAACAAGAAATTGCGGATAAGGTAACAGCATTAAATCCCCGTGAAGTTGGCTCCGTAACTGCTCGTGAAATTGGAAAAAGACGCACTAGAAGGGCGGATACACATAATATAATTTCTGTAGAAATTAATGGTGAAACGGTACTTTTTGCTAGACAGATAGGAACAAGACCCGATTCAAGCCGTGAAAAAGATGTGTCTCCCTATAAGAGAAGATTCGCAGCGGATAGATCAATAACAATAGAAGGCCCCGCAAATGAGATGTTAAGGCGTTGGATGCCCCCGCATACAGACTCGGATACTGGAGAAGAACACACTCTTATTCCTGACGAGCTAGCTAGACAGTTAAAGGAAACTCCAAAAATAGCACAAGCTAAGAGTCCAAAAGGTAAATTCGCACCAGTCACGTATGCTAATACCCCAGAAAATAAAAACCTTCTCATGCTCATACATCAAGCGTTCCTTAATATAGAAAAATATACCAACGAACGGCAACAAAAACTTCCCGAAGATAAGAGAGGGGAAAGGAGTGATCTCAGCCACAGAACATCATCTGAACATGAGGAGATTAGTCAAAGAGAAGGTACAGGTGGGGATATAGACTCTAAAACTGGGAAGAAGAGGCCTCGATCTAAACTAACGAGTGGAGACGCTAAGAGGAGAAGTACTACTTTAGCGCAAGCTTTAGGACAGTTTACACCTTCCGCAGCGGAGGCAGATACAGACGCAGTGAAAGTAGCGGTTAACAAGGCGGCTACGTATAGACCTATTAACGGTATAAATACAAGAATTGTTGGGTCAGACGGTGGCGTATTAGGGAACGGAGTTGCTTCGACACATTGGGAGGATCACGATGGAGTTTCTCGTGACGATTTAATTTCTGTATTAGATGTAGCAACCCCAAGAGACGGGGAATGGCAAGGTATTTCCGAAGAAACACTAAATGAAATAGGTGACTTACTTGCAGACCCTCTAGCAGGAACGCAAAAAGGGATTCCATACAATGATACCCCCCTCCCCGATATTGGTACCGACACATCTAAAGTAAACAATGCAACGACTCTCCCGTCAGGAAGAGAGAATGAACGCCGTAGAGGTGTTCTTCTTGGCGCTTTAGACAGAGCTATCAAGACGGAAGATGGCACCGCAACTGTGGATGGGCATACTGCGAATAAATATTTACACTATAACTCTACTATTGCAGGACGAAAAGCTACAGAAGACTATGACCATAATGAAAACGCCTTGAAAGCTACAGGTGTTGTGCATCCAGATTTGCAAGAAACACTTCACGAAGCTATAAATACTTTAAGGGAACATTATGAAGATGAATCTTCAG
>Ga0098035_1001657_pt1 | contig 10713 bp, 10 predicted proteins | sample 3_EtaG_FD_75046 | JGI IMG/M metagenome (GOLD analysis project Ga0098035, IMG submission 75046) | Marine viral communities from the Subarctic Pacific Ocean - 3_ETSP_OMZ_AT15126 metaG | ecosystem: Environmental > Aquatic > Marine > Oceanic | place: Pacific Ocean | collected 2015-01-07
AAACGACTTCCGGAAATTGACTGAACGTGAACACCCGGGGTACAAACCTCGGTGGGTAATGCGTTAAGAGAAAAGGTGTTCACGTTCAGCCGGAATGAGTGTTCACGTTCGCCGGAATACGCAAATACATGAAAAGGATGGAGAGGAAGTGGGGGCACCGCATCGTCTCATAGGACTAAAGAGGCGAATGGTGGCTAAGGGATGGCTCTGCTGCTATCTAAAATTCATTGCGCATAAAGAAGCCCGCACTTTCGCGGGCTCTTTCGTTCAATATGGCCCGGACACAGAAAATGCTCTTTATTAGCGCGTTGATGGTGGTAGTCAGACTTCATGGGCGTCAGAAATCTTGGCCCAGTGTGTTATTCGACGTTTCTGGCCGTCGTAGAAGTACTTCAGGTGTTCCCCTTGGATAGGTGACGTAAGTGCAATCGGTTTGAATGCGGCTATGCATTCATGACCGGGCCTGCGCACGGAGTTATAGAGCAATCCATCCGATCCGTTCGAGCGCATCCAAGCGGCGTAACTCTGGCTGGCGGAGTAGTCGTTTGGGTCGTGAAGGTCGAGATAGTCACCACCACGAAGGTCATGCATGGAGAGAGCGATATCGCCCACGTAACACCGCATGGTCAGCTCAATGGACTCCTCGCCAGCTGCTGCCATTTCCCGTTCTTTGTGATAGATGGTCTCAGAAATTGCCGTTTCTAGGGCATCAGCAGCGTAGTAGACACCGAAATCACCGTTCGTGAATCGACTACCGAAGCCGAGGTGAGTGAATGCAGCCATTACAGGGCTGGAGCCTGGTCCGATGAGCCGGTCTTCCGGCGCAACGAGCTGAATGTCACCAGCTTCATCCAGCAAGCGATCATTGGTCATTGACTCGATCTCGAAGGCGATAGCCAGCTCCTCCGGAGTGTCGTAGATCCGCTCAAAGAGGTCGATCGGAGGGAAGTGACTGGGGATTATGCGGTGGGCCCGCCACTCGGGAAGGACCAGTGGCGGGGTGGGCCTCACGCCCAACCCCGTTTCGCATCAAAGTAACGTCTGGCCTGCATCAAATGCTTCATCGAACCTCGGGCCATAAATTTCAGGGCGGATGACCCAGAGAAGGGGACTTCACTGGTTGGCAGCCGAACTCGGCGATTGGCGCGCTCCGCCGTCGGGTACATTACTCTCAGTGACTTGTAGATCCCCCATGATGTAGCTGATGCGCTCCAGCGTGTCCCGAGAGAGCTTGATGTAGGGGAGCTTTTGGTACTTGGAGAGGGTGCTCCGGGAGATACCGCCGAGCATTTGCGTCATCTCTTCTTGGGAGCAACCCCACTCATGGCAGATGTTGAAGAAGCCTTTGAGAGCAACATGCCCACGCAGAGCCTCGGCATCGGAGGTTTCGGTTTGTCTCTTGTTCTGTTGGACCATTGCGAAAGTGCTCCCGGGTATGTATTTATGTATGCATTCTAGCAAAATGTGTCCATATGTGCACATTTTTGAGCGCGTCCGTAGCTCGAAAGCTTGGCCTGTTTTGAGCTCTCTAGGGCCGAGAAGCCGGATTTTCCAGTTTTAAATGGACCTAGACTTTGGGGTAGGGTCAGCTTCCGACTCGCAGAGCAGCAATCGTTTCCCACTGATCAGGCGAATAACCAGACCTGAGCAACTGTAAAGAGGAAGCAGGCGCCTCGAGTCTGTTGCCATCTCCAAGCGTTTTGTAAACGCTATTTTGAGTGACGAAGATCAGACCATCTGTGGCCCTCTTCTCTTCGAGAACTAAACTAGTGCAACACCAATCCCCAGGGCGCCAGCGTCCCTTTTGATCACGCACAACGATGCCCCAGAGGACTTTTTTATGGAGTCGCTTTTTATTGTGGGTAAAGTCCACCAAGAACCAGTTCTTTATAGTCGTATCGATGTCCATTGCGAACTCCAAGGACCCAGTGCAAGTATGATGTCGGGTGAACCATCCTTAGCACAGGCCCAGCCTAATTGTGAAAACTCTGGTACGGAATGTTCTCTAGATTTTTGAAACCTTTTATTCAACGAGAACTACCGGCTAATAAAAGAATTCGAATAATTTATAACTGCTCTAAAACCTTCGGTCGTGTGGATCAGTTCTAATGGCACCGCACCCAAACCTAAATTGTGGGTGCGCATCCAGTGCGCCAGGTTCTCTGGGTCATCTCCTACCAGTGCATTTAGCCTTGATATCAATAGCTCCAGTGAATTCCGGACCTCGGCTTCCGAGAGATGATTCCAGAGGTAGAGTTCCGCTAGCTCTTGACGATGCAATCCCAGCTGACCGGCCAGAGAATCGACGGTTTTGTCCATGTCATTGACCATATTTCACACGCTCGAGGTGGTAGAACACTTCCTTCAGACCTGAAGGTTCACCGGAGAGTATAAAGTCGAGAGGCGTTCGTCCGTAGAACGGAGGATTATGATTCACATACTTCATGTATCCGTACTGATTTTCCGGATTTTCGAAAATCTCTCGCAGAGAGGCATGGATATTAAGAAGGAATGAAACTGCCTCCAACTGACTCGACTCCAGTTGTTCAGACGATTCTGGGATGCCCAGTATCTCAGGATCAATTCCGAGAATTCGAGCTTGATCCTCCCGGTTAACGCTCCATTTTTCGAGTATTCGCAGAGCCGTTTGCAGGCCTAGTTGATCTCTACTCTGCGGGTTTTCATTGTTGAAATCTTTAACCATCGAAAGAGTTCCTCCCCGTGAATTCTGGACTTAGCCTGAGATGATGTTTATTTAGACCCGTTTCAGTTCCCCACTCACAGAGACGACGAAAGCTCGTTGCGAGTCGAATTCGGGATTGGCGTCAATTTTGTGGTATCCAGCGGGATTGGCGAATACCCAGGTACCATCCTCAAGCTCGTATTCCGCTGACTCATGAATGTGCCCATGAACGATTGCGACTGGCCGTACTTCGTTGTCGTTCAGCTCCTTGTCCAGATGGCTGGCATAAGCTGCAGATATCAGATCTGATCTGAGGTGCTGAGGTATCGATTGGATAGACGGTCCGTGGTGTGTCATTAAGACAGTAGGCTCGCTGCTGTTCTCGAGAGTACGACGGATGAAATGTCGGGCCTCCGAGTTCCACGAGCGAGTGTCAGCCGCTCTGAGTTTCCGGAAAGTTGCTTTGCCACGTCTCAGGTCCTTTACTTTGATTTTTCTGTAGTCGTTCATCGAACGCTCTGCCGCTCGGCCTGCAATTTCCGGGTTTCCAAAAAGGGCGAAATCGGTCCATAAATCGGTGCCGGCAAAACGTATGCCGTCGATGACTACTGATTCATTGACGAGGAGTTGCACGTGTGTCCCACGAAATCCATTTTTTAACTCGCGGATTGCTTTGTCTCGTCGGGACCCATATAGCTCATGATTGCCGATAGTCATCAGACACTGTCGACCGCTGGATGTATTCAATACCCAATCAATATAGTTGGGTTTTATACCATCCATAATATCACCCGCAAGCAACAGAATAGAGGAGCCTGGATGCCAGTTATATTTTGGGAGTTCTTTCGAGCTATAAAAGCCAAGATGAATGTCACTTGCGAAGCTGATCTGGGGCATTAATCCGGTTCCTTGTTAAGACTGGAAATACTCCAGATCTAGTTGATGGCAGAAATTCATATACAATAAATTTTTTTGGACGCTTCGATGTCATCGATCAGCTTAAAATTATTTAGAGTAAACGGCTATTTTATATCTGAAGCTTCTTGGGCATCGCCGAAGAGGAGGCGTACACCAGTTGTATGGTTCCTTTTGGCAGGTTTGGAAGTAAACCCTTTATCTCAGTCATAAGGGCAGTCTGGCGACCCCCATTCTAAACCCACGGGGCCGCCCACAGCGCCCTGCAGTTTTCGATGTTTGATCCAGGCTATGGCAATCTGATCGAGCATCTCGCAGGGTAGCTGGATCCGCGTTCTGAGCCCTTTCCTTCCGCACTCCTTTTCAACCAGCAACTCTCTTGCGTCGTCGAGTTCGAGGTAGACGTCATTCGGTTCCTCGTCGTCCAGCGTGAGGTCGTGATAAAGAGAAAAATCTGCCCCCGATGTCACCCAGGCTTTTGTGCTCACTGTTTCCTCCAGATATAAACACCTTGCGAAGTGTATATGAGAGAGTTAACGACGTTTTAGTCACATTCTTATATGTCCGGAAGCGTCTCGTCAACTTGTCTGATAACGAAAGTAAAAGTAACAAATTCGGGGGAAGTCGATAATTGATAAAACTAGTTTTACATATTTAGTGGTTGAAAGTGGATTTAGGTCTAGGTGTTTGATTTTTTGTTGTCGGGTAATTGACCTTTGCCCCGGAACGTGTATTGAATATTTATGAGTTTAGCCGTTTTGAGGTTGTCGTGAGCAGTAAACTAAAATATGTCTATAACCGTGATATACAAGTTGCTAAGTCGGTAGAGGAGGTCGCAGAAGCTATCGCGAATATCCGTGAGCGGCGTCTAGATGCCTTGGAGTTTTCGGATCAGGCGATTGACTTGGCGATCACGCTGTCGCCTTTGATCGGTATGGAATTAGCGAATGGGAAATGCCACATCGTTGGAGGATTGCGCTCGCTTTACCTCGTAAAACAGTTGGACGGCAGCAGAAAGGTCCCCGTCCTAGTCGTGCCTCATGAATCCATCGCCAATCCGAAAATATTCGCTGCGCAGTCTGCACTAGTGGATCTCCTAATGCGCCATATTGATGGACAGACCGCCACAACTCTCATTCCGCTGCTCTGGGATGAGCTGGAGGACAGAGAAAACAAGACGCAACTGTCGCCTCGTTTCACGAGCAAGTCGGGCCTTGCGGAAGCGGCTGGGATAAACCGAAGGAAATTTGCAAAGAAAATAAAGCCTTTTCAATCAGAGTTTCTGGCGCTTGGAGGTGATGCCAAATGATGCCGGTTTCCAAGTTGCCTCCAGAGGCCATCAAGGAAATTGGCCTGCGTGATGACCTAGCTGGAACACCTTTTCTGAAGCACGCGCTCTCAAAGTTACTCCCAGAGCTGATCAATACATGCGGTGGCGTATATAGCACGGAAACATTTGAGCAAATTCGCCAATGGAGTGGTGACGATGTCGGGGTGAGATTGGAATCGAGCTCCGAAGTTACCCCATCGGCTCGGGGATTAAAAATGGATTTCCCGGTTCATGCACTGCTGTTGCACGTTGGCGCGCAGCAAAAGTGCTCCAAGGAGTTTCTTCGACTCGCTAGTCATATCCTGTGGATCGCAAAGGCCTTGCAGGAAGCTGTCGAGGGCAAGGCGAACATTGGTGGTAATACGGTTGCATTGGCAGACAATCGACGAAAAGTTTGCAGGCGGTTTTGGTTGTTGCCGAAGGAAGCACTGATTTATTTTTCTGATCTACCTGAGTCGGCCGAGGAGCTTTACTCAGCCGTCCAAAAGATTCCCAACGTGCCAGCAATTAGGGGCGTTTTGAAGACTCGAAAAGCGATCCTTCTTTGCTTGGAGTACATTCTTGGCCAAAAACGCTCGCCACATCGAAACCTCTACGTCGGTGCACCGGGACCGAATAAAGCCATCTCTGCAAGAGTTTGGGAATCGTCATTGAACAAGCCTGACCCTGATGACCGATTTTCGGACGAGGACGCTTTCAAAGTTCGAGTTGAGCTAGATACCTCGGGCGCGCGTCCACGAGACCTTAAAGATGCCGGCTCTGCGCCGGAAGAAGCGCTGTCTGCCGTTAGACTCATTCAGGGAGATCGGCCTGTAGACGTGAGGGCGGGAGAGTCGATCGTTACTCATGCATATCGAAGCCGGAATGCCTACCGTTATGTTGCCAAGAATCAACAATTCCTTCCTTCAAGTTGGGCGTCCCTCACTCCGTGTGAAATCTTTGTTCTTCTAAAGGCTTTGGTAGAGGAGCGTTCCGAAGATCCTAGAGCACGAGTCGCGTTGTTGTTGTCCCTGATGACGGGGAGTTCCTTGGAAACAGTGGCGAGAGTACAGCTATTTCAAACCTCAGAACGTGTTCCAAAGCGCCTCGATGCTGGCGCTGTGTTCGTTGTTCTAGGAGAACGATTGTGGGGCAGAGGTGTCATCCGGCCGAATCAAGCCAAGCGCTCAAAGTCTCAGTGGTCTCATTACTTCGAAGCAACGGAAGCGGTTCTTAAGTTGCCGATAATGGAACAACTGCACTCGGTTCTTGTCCGGCAAATCAGGGAATTCCCCCGCGATCTTTTCCCCGACAAAAACGGCGCTCTATTCAAGCGTAAGGGCGGAAACATTGTTGAACCGGCAAAGAACCTTCTCTCCAAACTGAACAAACGACACAACACCCGATTCACTGCTTTACGCGTTGAAAAAGCGCTTTTCGATGCGTTGTCAGTCGGGGAGGGTGATCGAACAGAAGCAGCACTGATAACAGGCCAAATGCCAACGTCGGGTCAAATCTCTTCGCTTTACTATCATCATGTCACGAAACCAGAGCTCTCGACCGTATACACCAGGGCGCTTTCGAGAGTCATTGTCGATATGTCAGATAAAAAGAAACGCAAATTCACTGAACATGGAGTAGGTATCGGGTCTGAAATTTGCCCCAAAGTCGAGCCTCTGAAGTTGCTCGTTAAGGATCTAAGGAACGCGATTGAGGTTTCGATGCAGCCCGCCATAGGGGTGAAAGCCTGGATCGATTTTCACAACGCTTATACGCGTTACGTCGTAATGATGGTGTTGTTCGCGACCGGGCATCGTGCCGTTCAGGACCCGATTCCCTATCCCGAGGATATCGACTGGCAGCGAGGCCTTGTGATGATCAACGACAAATCGGGAGACCACCAACAAAAAGACCGCCTTGTCCCTCTAGTGCCCACTTGTCGGGAGCAGTTGGAGCTGTATCTCGCGCACCGACAAGCTGTGATTGATCGCAGAAATATCCTCTTGGGTGAAGAGAGTTCGGAAAAATTGCCGTTATTTTTCTTTCTGACGCTTGATCTTCAGACGCAAAGTGTTGGGCAGAAAACTCTGACGGACTACCTGCAGATAACCTATGACCTGCCTCTGAATATTAACCGCCATCTGCTTAGAAGCAGTTTGAGGCGTGCAGGTATTCCGGGAACGGCGGTGGATGCGTTCATGGGCCACTGGGCGGATCATCAAAATCCTTTTGATCGATTTTCAACCATGGACCCGGTGCGGTATTACGAGGCGTGCGGATCAGCCATAGCCGAGCTTTTTGCGAGGATGGGGTGGCGGGCTCTGGAGGGGCTGGCATGACAGAAATGACAGCTTGGGTCGGCTGGCTCCCGAAACGTCCTGTCAGCGAAGAGAGTCATGGCGACAAAGCTCGCGCACAGCGTCGTCGTGCTCAGCGTCGTAAAAACGAGGAAGAGGTCCGTAAGGTCCTGAAGGAAAAGGCACGCAGTTTATACCTCGGTGAACGAGGGGTGTCGCTGGAAGCATGTGAGTTGGCGGAAATTCGCCGACGCTTGAGCGAGAGCACTGCAAACCATGATTTTCGAGATCGGCACAATTTTCTTGTCGCTGGTCTCGCTAAAGGTGTCCGCGAGCTAGACTGGCGTCTGGAGGTGCCCAGTCCGATAAAGGTGTTTCATGCTCCACAGTCTCCGATTTCTGTCGCAGGTCAGCGGCTTGGCGCTTCTTTCCGAGAAATTTTGCGGATCGCTGACCAGAATTTGGGGCCGGCAGACTCTGAAATTGTTACACCAGGTAAGCGCGGTCGTCGGTTTACGGCGGAGCAGATTGAAGCTGGCCAGCTGATCTTTTCCGCGATTGCACGGGGAGCGATTCTCAGCGAGGGATGGTTGACGGCGTTTCCCAAGGCAGTAGAGCGCGGCCTTTGGGAGGAGACGGATGGCGTCTCGCTTGAACTTCATCTTTCTGATGTTCGAGGTTATCGATCGAAGCTGGATGTTTCTAAGGCGAGAGCAATAAGGCGCTGGTTTCCAGATCCGATTACCACGATCTTGCTGTTTCGATGGTATCGAAGACACGGGAAGGCATGGCCTGGCTGCGGGTTCGCGCCCCATTATGACATTGAGCTGTGTTTGGCGGCGTTTCTTCGCTGGTTGCCGGTGCCTGAGGCTTTGCTTCTTCCAACCCCTCCATTCGAGGAAAATGGGCGTCCCAGGATAATTCGTTGGTTGCAGGATCACGCTTGCAGGGAGGCTGCCAAGGATTATCCGGGTTTTCTTGTCCATTACGCTAAATCTCTTGAGTGTGGCCCGTCCCTACAAAAAGCAGCCTGGCTAAGGCTGAAAACAGGCTTTATCGCAAGAAGTAAAGTCGATTCTCGGCCTCAGCATTGTGCCTCCGCTGAAATCAACCATGGAGGCGAGAAATCGATCCCGGCGCAGACGCCATTGGGCCCAGACGACCTGCGCAAAGATCACAAGGAACTACTGAGTGAACTCAGAGGTTGTCTGTCGTTGCGAAAGTCTGACAGCCGTTCTGAACGTTCGACGTCCTCAGCGACCAAAGCGCTGGAGCGTTTTCTGGAAGTACACCGAGATGGTCCGGTTATTTTGATACTGGTTGCTGATTGGTTACTTTACCGTCTTCGCCACAGTGCTCTTGGCCAGCAAAAGCTCAAGCCCTCCTCCGCCATTAGATATCTTCAGGCAATTGGTCAGCCTCTACTCGTGGCAAGTTTGGATGACCCTTATCTTGGAAACTATGAGGCTGAGGACTGGATCGCGCTATACGAGAAAGCGATAAACTTCAGTTTGAGCACTTCTGAAAAGGGTTTTCGTCGACAGCGCCTAGGGCAGTTTCATAACTGGCTGTCTAGAACCTATTCGGTACCACAAGTGGACTTGGAGAGTGGGTCCCCCGCTCCTCGAGATGTTGATGCAAACCTGCTTACACCGCGAGAGTACGGTCGGGCGAAGATTTGGCTAGCGCAAATTGACAACCGGAGACAGGCCACAATCTGCTCCCTCGTTTTATCGATTGCGTTTCGTTGCGGAATGCGACGCCGAGAGGTGCAACATCTTCGCGTTCGGGATTTAGAAGGGTTGATGGAACCCGGCTTTGATAGGCCCTCCGTGAAGGTCATGAATCAACGTGGGCTGACACAAAAATCACATTCATCAGTTCGTCGATACCCTGCTTGGCTTTTGTTCAGTGATGAAGAACTTCAAGAGCTAAGGAGGTGGATAACCCGGAGAAAGCAAGAGCTTGGCGGCGAGGTTCCAAACGCTTATTTGTTTTCCATGGAGGGGCGCCCGTCTTCCCCAGTCGATGACAGCTATTGTTTCTCCAGAGTGACAGAAGCAATGAGAGCGGCGAGCGGTGATCCAGCCATCAGGTTTCATCATAATCGTCATAGCTTTGCGAGCCTGAATTTTTTGCGGCTGCTAGAACATAAGCCTGGTGAGCTGATTCCGGAGCAATGGGTCTTCGATGACACAGGAAAGGCGCTTTTTCCCCATTGGGGTGAGGATTTCTCGCGATTGGCGGAACTTGGTCGTGCTGATGCTCCGACACAAACACACCTTTGGGAGCTTTGTACTTGGTGTGGTCACCTCAGCCCCGGGGAAACGATGGCCACGTACAGCCATTTAATCGATTGGACTCTTGGAATGTATTTGCGAAAACGTCGAGACCCGGAGCTTTCTATAACGCAACAGGCGCAGCTGCTGGGGGTGGAGGCCGCAGGAATAGAAAAGTTTCGCACTCGGAATGGGCTGGCAGGTCCAAGCCGAGGGTCAGATCTCGTGCAGATTTTGCAGCGAAAGCGGAAACGGCTATTCGTGAAAACCGGTTGGTTTCGGGGTGACCTGCCTCGATCACCTCTTTGGGAGGTCGAAGAAGAAAAACCACTGACCCGAGTATCGCCCCTCCTACTTTATGAAATATTCTTTGCGCTGGAGAAGTCGGACAGAACAAGTTCTTCTCTCATTCAGCATTCCAACGGTGATGCCTTTCTCGCGATTGCACATACGTTCGACTTACCGCTTCCAACTCTCCGAGAGTGGGTCTACCGAGCCGAATTGCTATCGCAACTTACGACTAAGGAAGGCACACCACGTTTGAGATTTGGCCGGACGCAGAAAAGGAACAAACGAATATTGCCCGAATCTCGTCGCGACTACGCGCCGGCCTCGGAGGTCTATATCGCCCCACCGCGCGAGAGGAAACTCAGAGAGGACGCGGAAAAGGTTTATCTTAGACTGACTGCCTTGTTCGAACGAGAGCCAAAGCTTGTATTAGAGGTCCTGGCAGCATGTGTACAGAGTTTTCAACGCACCAAAACACAGATCAAGCTCAAGCACGTCGACGACAAACGCAATTTTCTGAGAGTCATTGATGCGATCGGTTTGAAAAAGAATGTGTTTGTCGAACTCCTAATTGCCCCTGAGCGCGACGCGAAAGCGGCCAGGAAATATTGGTCTGAAAAGCTGGATGCTGCCGAAAACAGGATCCTGATAAAAAAAGGAAAGCGTGGTCAGCTGCGGCCTTTTCGTAAAGGGACGGCGAATATTGATTTCAGGCTAGACGAACGAGGCCAACGAAGCGCCTGGACCGTCGTAGAGTTTGTCCTTGTATCAGCTGTCATTTCGTTGCCGCCTGTGGAAATGGTCGGCGGAATCTTGGGCGACGAATGGAAAAAGCACCTGCCGGCCATTCAAGCAGAATGACCGGCAGGAAGGGCTTCGAGATTATGAGATGTCAGGGAGGCATACGTATTCTTCGATGAAACCGTAGGGCGGTTGGCCAAA
>Ga0098035_1001660_pt1 | contig 10710 bp, 10 predicted proteins | sample 3_EtaG_FD_75046 | JGI IMG/M metagenome (GOLD analysis project Ga0098035, IMG submission 75046) | Marine viral communities from the Subarctic Pacific Ocean - 3_ETSP_OMZ_AT15126 metaG | ecosystem: Environmental > Aquatic > Marine > Oceanic | place: Pacific Ocean | collected 2015-01-07
ATGGTTGATAAAATTTGTTATACTTATAGGTTTACTTCATTGCCCAACTCTGGTTATTTAAGAGATGATTGTAAGCTTTGGCTTATTACAATTTTAGAAAAATATGATCCAAACAAGGGCCACAAGGCCTTTTCTTATTTTTCGGTTGTTACCAAAAATTGGTTTATTCAGCAAGCAAAGAAAAATGCTAAAAGGGCTAGCAGGGAAATAGACATTAATGATGTACATGGCGACCTTGCAGAAGAAAAACTAACTTCTTTAAATCGTCTGAATGAAAGAAGAGAGCAGGCTGAATTCTGGCAACATCTTTTAAATAATGTTGATGATTGGTTATCCGCTGAAAAAAAGACAGATTATATATCAAATGATATGCGAGTTCTACACGCAATTAAAACGATACTTGAAAATCCAGACGATATAGAGATATTAAACAAAAAGGCCATTTTTCTTTATTTAAGAGAATTAACTGGGCTTAACACAAAACAAATCGCCACTAGTTTAAAAAAATATAGAGAAAAATATAGAAGTTTTAAAACAGATTGGAATAAGGCAGAATTTTGATATTAACAGTATTTATTATATGGCAGACGCAAAAAAATTAATTAAAGATAGCATCCAAAACATTGAGGACGACAGAAAGCTTACTGTTGACCTTCTCAACGAACTACGCAGTGAAATTCAAAACGGCGAAACCAATCACAGCAGATCTGGTGCAATAGCCGCTAAATATGTTGAAACTCTTCAAAGATCAAATGAACAGTTGGTTAAGCTGGCCAACATGTTGGCCAAGCAACGGGCGATAGACGAGGATCTTACCCTTTCGGATGAAGAGACTGATAGTCTTTTTAAGGTTATTCAAGGTGCCAAACTGGAGAAGGTGGAAGAGGCATGAGCAAGAAGCCAACTGTAAAAAAAGACAAACAAGATTATTTGTCGCCTGACATGGACTTCTTGAAGATGATGAACAAGGTGATCGTTGATCAAGACGCCGTTGGCCGCGCTTCAGCCAAAAATGTATATAATGGATTTGTTTTATACCGGGTGCTTGGTTCTACAATAATGGAAAAAAAATCAAAGAAGACGAAGTCACCGCCGAAAAGCGCTCCAATTAAAGATTTTGATATAAATCAAATGACGGCTGACCCGTTTTATGATGCGACAATAGACAACCAAAGAGTAAAAAACAGGGGAACTGTGCCTTTTACTGATATTGCTCCGAGAGTAACTCTTTTTATGCAATCCGATGGCCTGTATAATGTTGTTTTTGATACGACAACAAATCTTAAAATAAAGGCCAGCTTTCTTTTGAGAGTGGATCTAAGTAGAACAAAGTTTAAGAGCCTGAAGCAGGCCCAAATCACAAAAAACGCTGGGTTTGACTTTAAATTTTCTGATCGAGAAAACTTAAGAGGGCCCGCTTTAATAAGGGCCAGCGCACCTAGAACGCCTTAGAGTACAATGGAACAAAAAATACTATGACTCAACATGTATATGATAATAAAACTAATGAAGTCGCAAGTCAGCAGGGCAGCGCAGCTGTTCTTCTAGGTAAAAATCGTCAAGAAAATAAAGAAGGAGAAATAGAAAATATCAGGGCATCCGACCGAATTATATTGGGCGTCGGCATAAATTCTATTTATGATGACACGCGAGACAAATTGATTACCGAGGTCCAGCCGACAGAAACGGCAGCAGGAGTGATTCTCAATCAGGCTGCATCTCCTAGTTATATATTTGATGTTGACCGCAAAGGCAATCGTCTGGTTTTAAATCCGCCCAATAACAAAAATTATAAAGAATTAAAAGAGACAGAAAAAGGAATCAGCACTGTTACTGTTTTTGCTGACGAGGTTCAACTTGTCTCTTTTAAGAACGGTGTGAATATTTATACGGGCCGCCGAGGCGAAGCGGGCCTGATGGATGTTGGTTCTGGCGTCAGCCTAATGCACGGCAATGATGCAGAGTCATTGGAGCCAATGGTCAAAGGAAAAAAGTTGGAAGAGTATTTGAATCAAAATAATCAAAATACCACAAGCTTACAAAATCTGGTTTTTATGAACGGCTTGAAGATTAGCGTATTATACGGACTAATGGCTGGCCATGACCATATTGTTATTACTCCACCGCTCCAGCCAATTGGTTCTGCTGTTGGGTCCATCATTGGGATCCTCGCCAATGTGGCAGAAAAACCTCTGACCGTCAAAGATACTGTTGACAATGTAATAACAGCTATTAATGCTGTCATTTTAGAGATAAACAAAACTATAGCTTTTAAGTCATCGCCGAACAGCAGTTTCCACTATCTAAACTAGGGTTATAACTATGGCGGGAGATAAACAAAACAAGCCTCAGACTTCGACGGTAGAGGATAAAAGACTAGAAAAGCAGAAGCCTGACGACGGTATTAAGGCCTCTACTGTCCTTAAGGTTTCAGTTGGCGTGATGGGCAACGCCGCGATGCTGTATGGGTCCACTTTGTCTTCTCTAACAAAATTAAGTGGCCTGTTGGATGAGCTTAATAGTGCCGCAAATCAATCGCCCTCTCTTTGCAGGGGTGCAAAGCCCGAACCTGCTGTCGAGGATGAAAGCTTCGATCCCGAATCCGGGGATTGTTGGGATAAATTTACTTTATATAAAAAATCCAAAGATGAAGGCGGCGTTGTAAAGGGTGCAGGGGCCTTAGATCAAGTTAAAAGCTTAATTTCTCTTATGGAAGAGCTAACCAAGCCTTATAGCTTTGGCTCAAGATGCGTGAATCCCTATTTTGAACAATTTTTTAATGCAATTCCGTTTCAATTTTTATTGTCACATTATATAAGGGAATTATTAAAAAAATTGGCTGGCGCTTTATCCGAAACTGAAATGGAGGAACTGGCCAGAGAGGTTGAGCCGTGCGGCGCAGAATTAACGACAATATTAAAACGAAATTCGCCCGATTTTAAGTTTCCTGAACTATTTCCATTATTTAAGCTACCCCCCATTCCTTTAATTCCACAAGTTAATTTATTTGCCATCTTAAAAAGGTTGATTATGGAACTTACTTGTGTTGGTATCTGTGAGGCTTTAAGCCCCCTTATCAGAAAATTAACAAAATTAATGCTTGAATTGACCGATGGGTTAGTCGAAAGCGATGATCCTGCTCTGGGTACGTTATCTGAGTTTTTAGATCGCTCACTTGAGAAAATACATCTTAATAATATCATCGCGGACTTCGCTTTGGAGGAGGCTGTGCGATTACATATGGTCGGCGGCCTAATAGAGGCCCAAAAAGCCGCTGTGGGCCCGGCCCCGCTTGGAGCAACGAAGAATAAACTAGGTTTGTGGAAGGCCCCCTCCAAAGAAGAGGACAAAAAAGCTTATGCGGCGCTTCTCGTCGTCATTCGGCAGTATTTTACCTCAATTTTTAATTTTAGCAAGAAATATAAAAAGCAAAAATTGAATACGAAGAAGAAAATATACGAAAAAGTTCCCGCCACTAGAGATTTGGGCACAAAAGAGATAGCTTATATGATGTTGGGCGAATATAATTGCTTAACTATGGCTGATTTGCTGGAAATCGGCAAAATGCCCGAGTATGCCAAGCTTAAATTGGACACAGAGAAGAGAATTATAGCTTTTTTCAAGTTTTTGGCTAAATATGTGAACCTTTTCAAGGTTATAGAGGACCATCAATCAAAAGTGTGTCCACCAGACCCATGTCAAGTAATTGATAAGGAGGTAAAGGAGGAAGCCTTGGGATATTTGGCAGAGATTTGCAAAATATTAAATATGAGCACCAGCGCACCGCCTATTCCAGTCAATAATATTTTGGGCACTCTTGGAGTGGATAAATTATTCAGTGAGGGGATAAAAGGTCAGTTCGATCAGTTAAAAAATGAGTATTTAATTTACTTAGGATTCCCGTCGATGGAGAAATATCCAAAACCAGAAGATCTAAGCAAAATTTTGCCGGCAGAGCACGGCGCGAAAGAAGATTATGATGTCTGGAATAAGGTGTTGGGCAAAAAATGAAAAAAACAAAGCAACATTATGTTGATCAAAAATTTGATGAGTTTGTTAGCGAATATCCGAAAACTAAATGTAAAGAACTCGGTCCTACCGATAGAATTAAACTTATTATAGAGGGCGGCCCGGTAAATTGCGGCGGCGAGAACATCGACGCACACACGAGCGACTTCAGCCTCGGTTTCATTGCAGACCTTCTATATGGTAAATGGGCAGCCAACAAAGGCAAAAAACTTACTGATTATAAAAGCATCAACGAGTTGTGGCTAGAGTGGTATGCTGAACAATTGGCACTTGACGAGCCTGAGCCTGCGCCTGGGCTGAAGCCTGGGTCAACTCATTCAGATTCATTTTTCAAAAATTATTTAATGAATGGCGGCCCACCATTAAAGTGGAAGTATGACGATGTTGACCTTTCAGATCAACTAGAGGGCCAAACTCTGGCAGATATCTGCGGAGATGATGAAATCTTTGAGATAACATACGCTCACGCTCTTTTTGATATTTTTGGGATAGATGAAGAATTTCTGTCCAAAATTGAAAAACAACTAGATTTTAAGAAAGAGGTATATGCAAAATCTTATGAAGCGAGCATAAAAAAGATGATTATGCTACGCCAAGATGGCGGCGCCAGCGATGCGGAGATTTAAAAAAGGATAAAAAATGTTAGGAAAAGCGGAATATATAAAATTTGTCTTAGGCTCTGTTTGTCACGAGAGGACAAAAATCTTTATTATTAATAAGATACTGAACAACCTTGATCTTTTAAATCAACTTGCTTCTACGGCCGGCGCCAATGCCGAGGCCAAGGCTATCAGCTTTCTGCTGAAAAATACCAATTGGTATCAAGAATTTGTCAATGAAGCGACCCCAGATTTCAGAAAATTATACAGATTTGGTGCGTTTGTATCAAAAACTATTAAAAAAGATAAATTTATAGCTTGGAAATTGGATAATAAACTCAAGGATATAGCTGAAAGCAAAAAAGGCCAGTCATATTCTATTGGATATAGCAATAATGAGGCTGGTGACTACTACCTTCAGCAGTGTTTTGTAGAAACGCTGGCTGAATTAATTGAGAAGACTTTTTTAGGTAAGGTCACCGCCGCCGCGCAACCACCGCCCGAACCGAAGCCCGAACCGAAGCCCGAACCGAAGCCCGAACCGAAATCCTATTATTTTAGAGCATACCCGCAAGACTATCTTCCCCAGTGGTGGGTCACCCCCGCTGTGTGGAAATGGCTTATTGCCTTGGAGAATGCGGAAGGCTGGGTGGTATATAAGGATAACGCCCCGAAATCCGGCGACATCGCAACCATCGGCCCCCTCAAGGTTGGCAAGTCCAAGGTCTGCGGCGTCGGCGACAAAGGCGGCGACGACTTCAAAGGCTTTTTGCCTGCGACCAAGAAGGTGCATAACCCAGCCTATAGGCTTTGGTCTATTTGGGACTCCGGGCCGACTCTCAAAAATCATGCGGACTCCGCAACCAACCCGGCTTTTAAAAAGTGTGTGACCTTCGTCGGCGTGTTTATATCAAAGGCGTTTGATGAAGAACAACTTAAAAAAGCCACAAAGCCGATTGAAAAAATTAAATTTTTTGTTGATGATTATAATAAGCACCCGTCTGTAATTGATATAAAAAAGTATTATTATACGTCTGGCGCAAAGAAGGAGTATCACCACCCTCTTTTGGCTTTGAAGGAAAAATAGAAGGTGAGAAAAAATGGCTGATAAATATTTTTTGGTTGATGACGCATTGCCGATCCATAGCCCATGGCTGTCTTCGGCGCAAAACAAGTGGATGAGTTCTAGGCCATGGGTCAAATTGATCACCACCAAAGAAGAATATATAGAATGGTTCGGCGACTGGGCCGGCGGCGAATTTTCTCCAACCGTAGGCCCTAGATGGCTTGGCACCAAAGGCGGCGACGTTATGCTGTATGCGCCTGCGACACCAAAGTCTGGCCACGTTTATGGCATTTGGAAGATAGCGAATAAAGATGGCTCAGAAGTTCCGAATAAGGGCAAAATATCTCTTGCGGGAACCAAAGGCACCTTTGTGGGAGCAGTTTTGGCCAAAACTCCTCAGTCCAAGATGGCTACAACAGCGGATATTATAAAAATTGAATTTATTTTACCTGATCTTAATGCGCTCAAGTATACGGTTGATGTAAAAAATCAATATTATGTGAAGGGTTCCAGTCATATGCCTCGTCTTGTCTTGGGCGGCACGGCACCGGCAGCCCCGGCAGCACCAACTTTTAAATTAGACCCGGAGCCTTTTAAAAATCTTTGCGATATAATATTGGCAGAAACAATTAAGAGCTATTTATTATAACATGGCTATTATAAAACAGGATTATATAGGCATTGGCCCAAGGCTGCCGTTGGCCTATGATAAGGTTAATGGCCCATATGGACTGATTGTTGACCCCACAGAAGAGATAAAGCAAAATTTTAGAAATTTAATGCTTACGAATCCCGGTGAAAGAATTATGAATTCGGATTTTGGCGTAGGATTAAGCAGGTTCTTGTTTGAAAACTTTACAACAGAAGTTCAGGAGGACATATCAGAAAGGGTTTATACTCAAACAGAAAGATATTTACCTTCAGTGACTGTAAATTTTGTTAAATCGGTTTTTGACGAGGGAAAAAATCAACTTTACGTTCGAATTGAATATTTTATACCCGTCTTGGGAATTAATGATTTGATAGACCTTAAAATAGAAAACACCTCAGTGAGTTTATAAAAATGACCAAGAAAAGACCGCCGATTAATTTGACAAATAGAGATTTTGAGTCGATTAAGCAAGATTTAATAAACTATGCAAAAGTTTATTATCCTGAGACTTATCAAGATTTTAATGAATCTAGTTTTGGCTCTATGATGTTTGATATGGTTTCTTACGTTGGCGACATTCTTTCCTTTTATGTCGATTATCAAACAAATGAGACGCTTTTAGATAGTGCTATCGAGGCAGAAAACATTACAAGGCTGGCCAGACAACTTGGTTATAAATACCCCGGCGCATCAACTTCGGCAGGCAGATGTGCTTTTTATGTGCAGATCCCCGCTCAATCTGATGTCGCCGGCTCATTGCCGAGTAGCGATAATTTGCCGATTTTAAAAAAGAACACCATTCTTTCTTCTGACGGCGGCGCCACCTTTACTCTTATAGAGGATATCGATTTTGCAGGAGAAGATGTTGTTCATGTTGTCGCCCAAGATGACGGAAAAAAGCCAGTCACATATGCCTACAAGGCTTATGGGGATGTTGTTTCTGGCCTTCTTGAAACTCAAGTATCAGCCATTACTGCACTTTCAAAATTTATAGAAATTGAAATTGATGATACGAATGTCACAGAAATTGTTTCTGTTATAGATAAAGATGGAAATGAATATTACCAAGTCGAATATTTATCACAAAATATAGTTTTTGAAGCGATAAGGAACTTTAACCAAACATCTGTGGAAGAGGCCGCCTATATTTTAAAACCAAAATTGGCTCCACGAAGATTTGTTGTAGAACATGCCCTCGATGCTAATACAAAAATTAAATTTGGGTCTGGCTCTGAAAGCTCAATTATTAATAATGAATTTCCAGACCCGGCTTCTGTCATTATAAAAAAATATGCCAAAGTATATTATACAGATGATACCTTCGATCCAAACAAGATATTAGATTCCGACAAGCTTGGTGTAATACCTCCGCTAGGAGACATTACAATTAAATATAGAAAAAATAGCGCCGATAACGTGAATGTTCCTACTGGTGCTATTTCAAAAGTAACAACTCCGATTGTTGCTTATAAAAATTCGGATATATCTGCCGCAATAAAAAACAAAGTAAATTCGACTTTAGAAGTTGAAAATGAAAATCCTATCATCGGACAGGTTAAGCCAGTTTTGGCTGAAGAATTACGAGTGCGCGGCCTTGATGCTTTCGCTAGCCAAAATCGGGCGGTAACCAAAGACGACTATATTTCTTTAATTTATAGGATGCCTCCTAAGTTCGGCGCGGTTAAAAGAGCTAATGTGATTAGAGATAATTCTTCTTTCAAAAGAAATTTGAACATATATGTTCTCTCAGAAAACGAAAAGGGGTTTTTAGCTACGTCGCCCCAAACCGTTAAAAATAATTTAAAAACTTGGCTTAACCATTATAGGGTAATAAATGACACTGTTGATATTTTAGATGGCAAAGTCGTTAATATTGGTATAGAATTTCAACTTATTTCGAAAGCTGAAGCTAATTCTACGGATGTGTTAAATAAGGCAATCACAGTTATAAAAGAGCATTATGCCAATAAGCTTTTAATGGGCACTCCATTTTATATTTCGGAAATCTATAAATTGTTAAATGACATAAAAGAAGTTGTTGACACTAGGGATGTCAAAATAGTTAATAAATTCGGCGCCGATTATAGCAACAATACATATGATATAGAATCAAATATAAGCGCCGATGGAAGGTTTATTTTTGTACCAGAAAATACTGTGTTGGAGCTTAGACTTCCTAATGTTGATATCGTGGGAGTGGTAATTTAATGCCTGTTAAAAGATTTTACGCCGATAAAGATAATACAATTACGAATGCCTATAAGCAAAATCTTACTTCTAGAGCAACCGGCTCTAATATGGGGGCCGCCGACCTTTTTGAAGTTTTTAGCATCTATGGGCAAGCTACAACATCATCCGCAGAGCGACAGAGGGCCTTAGTCCGGTTTAGTATTACGGATATTTCTACTGCTCGCACCGCTGGTGATATACCTGCCCTTGGAAGCGTTAATTTTTTCTTAAGAGCGTTTAATTGCCCACATCAAAATACAACGCCATCTGACTTTAAACTTGTTGTCGCTCCGGTATCCGCGTCTTGGGATGAGGGCGTCGGACTCGACATGGACGAGTATACGGAAGCGGATACTTCAAATTGGATTTCCAGAAGTGCTGGCAATGCTTGGGCAGTTCAAGGCGGCGATTATCTAACGGGCTCGCTTGACAATTTTTATGAGCAAACATTTTCTACTGGCTTAGAAGATCTTTCTATTGATGTCACGGATCAGGTCGAGGACTGGATCAGTTCAGCTACAGGAAATTACGGCTTCGGCGTTTTCTTGACTTCAAGTTTAGAGGGCGATACTGTTTCTTATTATACTAAAAAGTTTTTTGGCAGAGGAAGTGAGTTTTTCTTTAAGAGACCCATACTAGAAGCTAGGTGGGACGGTTCCAAGAAGGATAATAGAGGAAATTTTGTAATTTCCAGTTCCCTCTTGTCAGAAACAGATAATCTAAATAAACTTTACCTTTATAATGTTTTTAAAGGTGCGTATAAAGATATTCCAAAACTAGGCTCTCAAGACGAATTGATAGTATCTCTCTATAGGGACGCTCTCACAGATACCGTGCCTACTTCTTTTACAGCAAGCAGGGTGGAAACGGGCATTTATTCTGCCTCAGTTTTCTTAGATACCACCGCCTCTGTTCTTTATGATGTTTGGAGTACGGGAAGTTTTGTGGCGGGTGATCTTGCAAGGGCAACACAGTACCATACAGGCTCAATTACATTAAATTCTCATGTGCCTAGTACAAAAAACCCCTCAGATTCTTATGTTATTAGTTTGACAAATCTTAAAAAAGCCTATGAAAGAGACGAAAAGCCTAGACTTAGAGTATACGCTAGAAACAAGAATTGGAGTCCAACAATTTATTCTGTTGCTTCAACTACTATTGAAACAAGCATGATTGAGAATTTATACTATCGTATAAGTCGCGAAGCGGATGATCTAGTTGTTGTAGACTTCGGCACTGGCTCTATTGAATATACTGCTACCAGCTATGATATATCTGGTAATTATTTTGATTATGATATGAGTCTTTTGGAAGCAGGCTATTCTTATATTGTTAGTTTTTTAGCAGAAGAGAACGGAAATAAAAAGCTTATTAAAAATACATTTAGATTTAGAGTTGAAGAATCTGATAGCTAAATAATTATTAGTAATGGGTACAAAAAGTTTTTTCAAAAATCAAACTGGCTTACCAGCCGATTCAAAAGCGGCTGTCAAAGATAATTTAATTAATTCTTTGGCCGATGCAGAGTCTTCTTTTCATATTGAAGAGCGGGCTGAAGAGCAGGCATATCTTTTACCAGACATAGACTATTCAGACTTGTCTACTCACGTTAGATATGGCTTGGCTTATGATTATTATAATAATGCTTTTAAGAGAATTCGCACACAATATCCCTATGATGGTTCTGCCGGTGAAAAAACCGCTTTTTATAATGATTTAACTCCGTTTGAAAGATATATTTTAGATAATGATTATCCAAGATACAATGGCTATGTAACTGTTGGCACAGGTTCTCAGTATGGTTCTGCCACCCCTCTTCATTTTGGAACTACTACGGTTCCTCAATATATTAGATTTTATGGCGGCCCTCACGAGAACAATATTATTGATTCTGATGTTAAACAGGAAAATAATTTACATTTGAGCCTAAGTGATGGCTTTTCTGTTGAGTTTTGGTATAAAAAGAGAGACTGGGCCAAGCCCGGCGCCGACGCCCCACCAGCAAAAACGGATTTTGAAACCGAATACGAGTCACTGCTAAACATAAGGAATGAAGAGGACAGTCAAAGATTCTATCTTTTTCTTAGTGGGAGTAAGCCATCTAGGGTTTATTTCTACCAAGAAAATTGGCAAGG
>Ga0098035_1001665_pt1 | contig 10689 bp, 12 predicted proteins | sample 3_EtaG_FD_75046 | JGI IMG/M metagenome (GOLD analysis project Ga0098035, IMG submission 75046) | Marine viral communities from the Subarctic Pacific Ocean - 3_ETSP_OMZ_AT15126 metaG | ecosystem: Environmental > Aquatic > Marine > Oceanic | place: Pacific Ocean | collected 2015-01-07
CCGCGCATTCGATCAGCGTCACGCTTTCGGGCAATTCGTAGGATCCGAGCCAGGCCTCCAGCCAGCCGTACGTGCGGTCCAGCCGTCCGCGCTGTTCGGCCACGCGCGCCATGTCGGGATTCTCGGGCGCGCGCAGGTATTCGTCGACCACGGCCTGCATCGGGGCCATGACGTAATTGTCGAAGACCCGGTCCATCATCCGCACCCGCGCGGCTTCGGATGCATCGAAGGGAAGCAGGCCTGCATCGGGCGCGTGATGCAACGCGATGTGCTCGACGATCGATGTCGCTTCGAAAATGCGGGTCTTGCCGTCGACGAGGACCGGAAACTTGCCGAGCGGCCCCGTCGTCTGGACGACTTCTCCATTTTCGGGATGGTCTGGGTCGACGATGCGAAAGTCGAAGGCGATCTGCGCGGCGTGAAGCGCGATCATCGCCTTCCAGGTATAGGACGAAAAGGGGTGTCCGTAGAGCGCGAGACTCATGCTTCGGCCTCTGAGTAAGGAGCAGTCAGGGCTTCGAGGTTGTGGCCGTCAGGCCCTTCGAAATAGACGCCCCGGCCGCCGAACCTGTGATTGATCTGCCCGGGTTGTTCCTGGCCGGGATCGGCCCAGAAGCGGATGCCCTTTTCCTTGATGCGGGCGAAGATGGCGTCGAACTCTTCATCGCTGACCAGGAAGGCATAGTGTTGCCGCGCGATTGGGCCCTCTCTGTCGGCAAAGTCCAATGATGCTCCGTTGGCGAGTTCAAGGACGCGAAAGCGTCCGAAACTGCCCGGCTCGGGCAGGCCGAGAATATCCGCGACAAACTTCGCCGAATGATTCTTGTCCGAAGACCATACGATCGTGTGGTTCAGCTCGACGCTCACGCTTCCGCTCCGCTGTGCGCGCCCTCATAAGCCTTGCCTTCGCGCGCAAGGCCGATGCGGTTCTTCGCTGTCATTTCCTCATCTCCGCTATCAGGGCATTGTCGACCGCCTTGGCTGCCTTGTAGGCACGGCGCGACTGGACCCGCTCGGCATAGCCGACGAAAGCCCGGCGGGGCGGCATCACGCCGAAATTGAGGCCCCAGTCGACCGAACTGCCGACATAGACGTCGGCCATAGTGAAGCGGTCCCCGCAGACCCAGCGCACGTTGTCGAGATGCGCTTCGAGTGCGTCCATCGTGCGATCGAAGCTGCCCCAACCGGCCATCGCTTCCTGCTCCGGCGTCGGTTCGAAGCGGAGACTGCGCGACGTGATCGCCTGCTCGACCGGCCCCGAGGCGAAGAAAGTCCAGCGATAGTAGTCGGCCATCTCCGAATCGTTGGGCAGCAGGCCCGCCTCGGGATGCATTTCGGCGAGGTAGAGGCAGATCGCTGCAGCCTCGGTCACGACCCTGTCGCCATCCTCGGCATGATGGATCACGATCGGCACCTTGCCCATCGGGTTGGCGGCAAGAAATGCGGCCGGCTTGTCCTTCCAGTCAACGAGGACCTGGTCATAGTCCGCACCCGCTTCGTGCAGGGCCCAACGGGCGATCTGTCCGCGCGACATCGGATTGGTGAAGAAGGTATAATCGGCCACTGTCCGGTCTCCTCAAGACGCCAAGGCTTTAGGGGAACATGCGTAGAACATGTGCCGCGCGTCAATGCCTATTCGCTTATTCGCCCTTGGGGCCGACCAGACCGAACGGGGCGCCATGAGGATCGAGACCGACTACGATCCATTCGCCGCCCGGAACTTCGTGCGGCCCCATGATGATCTGCCCTCCGGCATCTTCGATCCGCTGCTTTGCGGCGAGCAATGAGGGCACCCCGAAATAGAACAGCCACAAGGTTGGCTGCTGCGGGTTCATCTGCGGCATGATTGCGCCCAGGGTGACGCCGTGATGATCGATGAAGCAGTAGTCGCCCATCTCGCCCATCGCCATCTTTTCGTTGAAGGCGAAGCCGAAATGACGGGCGTAGAAGTCCATCGATGCGGCCTGGTCGGGACTGGCCAGTTCGTTCCAGCGCACGCGCTGGATTTCGGACACGGAGAAGACGTCGCTGGCGGCATCGGGCTTATCCGCAGGCGGGATCGGGGCCATGAGGTAGATCGGGACGCCCTGAGGATCGGTGACCATCGCAATGCGGCCTACGGGCAGGTCGCTTGCGGGCATCATCACCTTGCCGCCTTCCGCTTCGATCTCGGCCACTTCGCGATCGACATCGGGCGTATGAAGATAGGGCAGCCATGTGGGCCGTGCGCCGCCGGCAACCATCTCGTCCGTCAATTTGAGCATTCCGCCCGCATTGCCGCCGTCGGAACGCCCGAACATGCGGTAATCCATGCCGCCGGTCTGGTCAGGCGTACCTGCCGCAACCGTCCAGCCCACGACGCTGCCGTAGAAGCGCGCCGCCGCATCGGGATCGGTCGTCATCAGTTCGTACCAGATGAAGCTTCCTGTAGGATTGGTCATGGTCACGCTCCCATGTCGACGACGGGCGTAAAGCCGCCGAAGATCATCCGTGCCCCGTCGAAGGGGACTGGATTGTTGTTCATGTCCATGCGCGGATCGGCCATGACGGCGTCCATGCCCTTGTCGCGGGTGGCCTTGTCGGGCCACTCGATCCAGCTGAAGACGACCGCCTCGTCGTCCCGGGCCGAGACGCTGCGGTAGAAATCGGTCTGCTTTCCGTGCGGAACGTCTTCAGCCCAGCATTCGACGACGCGGCTGGCGCCCTTTTCGACGAACAGCGCGTCGAATTCCTCGGCATGGGCGATGAAGCTGGCCTTGTTCGCGATGGGCACCGCGATCACGAATCCTTCGACATAAGTCATGTCAGGCTCCTGCGGGTTCGACCGGGGCATGGGCATCGAAAACGTCCAGTTGTGCTTTTAATGCAGTCTGGAACGCCGGACGTGCAGTGGCCCGTTCGACATAGGCGGCGAGGCCGGGGCGGTCATCGAGCTGTCCGCGTCCGGCCAGTTCGCGCAGGGCCGTGACCATCGCGATATCGGCGATGGAAAATTCGCCGGCGATCCACCCGTCCTGCGGCGCCCGCGCTTCGAGCCGGTCGAGCCGCCTGGCCACGGTTTCCAGCAGTGAGGGGCGGCGCAGGGGCGCCCAGTCGGACTTGGCGGAGAAAGTCTCCACATTGTTGAGTTCGAATACCATCGGCTCGATGCTGTTGAACGCCGCGAACAGCCATGAAAGCGTCGACGCGCGGGCTTGCCCGCTTTGCGGGAGAAGACCGCCGCCTTTCTCGGCCAGGTGGATCAGGATCGCTCCGCTTTCGAACTGGCACACTTCACCGTCGCGCAGGAACGGCACCTGGCCCCAGGGCTGGTCGTCGTAGTACCACTCGGGCCGTTTCATTGCGCTGATCAGCCGCTCGCGATAGGGCAGGCCCAGTTCCTCGCAGGCCCAGCGCGGGCGCAAGTCGCGCACGAAACCGCGAGCAAAGGAAGGGACCCAGTCGAAGGCAGTGATCTCGATTTCGGCATCGGGGCGAATCGGCATCCGTACTCTCCTGTATGTCGACGAACGGCGGGGGCAGTCCGTGTTGGCTTTCGATGCGCTTTATGGCGAATCGAGCTTGCGCAAGGGTGTGCTTGAGGGTTACAAAAAGCAACTATGAAGTTACAAAAAGATACCAAAGGGTCGAAAGTTGCGGTGAGTAGTGACGAGGGACCGCATGGCCGGTGGTACGCCGATGCCTGCGGCGCGGCCTTCGCCATGGAGCTGATCGGCGAGCGCTGGTCCTTGCTGATCGTGCGTGAAATGATGCTGGGCGCCCGCCGCTTCAGCGAACTGCGCCAGGCGCTCCCCAACCTAAGCGCCAAGGTGCTGACCGAGCGGCTGGAGACGCTGCAGGCGAACGGGATTGTCGCCCGATCGTTCCGCAAGCCGCCGGTTTCCGCGCAAGTCTATGGCCTGACCGACTGGGGCAGGGCGCTTGAGCCGGTGTTGCAGGAACTCGGCCGCTGGGCGGTGCGCTCGCCCTTGCACGACCACACGCTTCCGTTGACGCCCGTTGCGCTGATGCTTTCCTTGCGCACGATGATCGTTCCGGCCCGGGCGAGCGGGATGGAGCTGTGGATCGCATTCAACGTGGGCGAGCAGCACTTTGCAGGGCGTCTGCGTGAGGGTGACCTAGCGATTCACCCCATCGGGGAGGGGATGACTTCGCCCGACCTGCGCTTCACGGCGCCGGATGCGACCGATTTCCTGCCCGTTTTCTACGGCAAGCAAAGCCCTGCCGAAGCCGGGGGCAAGCTGAAGATCGAAGGCGATCCGGCCTTGGCGCAGCGTTTCATCGACCTGTTCGCCTTGCCGCCCAAGTGCGAAGGCTGAGGCGCGGGGGGAGGAAGGGCCAGCTTGCCTCCCGCAAGTCACAGGTCCACCGCTTCAACCCCGTAAAGCTTATTGCGGTGCAGCGCCCGGTCCTTTAGGCGAGGTCACGCAATGACTGACTCCGCGAACATCAAGACCGACCGCCGCGATTCCACGCTGCTTGCCGCTCCCGACATCGAGATCGACGTCCGCGAGACGTTCGGTATCGACATCGACATGAAGGTGCCTGCCTTCTCCAAGGCGGACGAGCGCGTGCCCGATCTCGACGAGACTTACGTCTTCGATCCGGACACTACGCTGGCGATCCTTGCCGGCTTTGCCTACAACCGCCGCGTCATGGTGCAAGGCTACCACGGCACCGGCAAGTCGACCCATATCGAGCAGGTCGCCGCGCGCCTCAACTGGCCATGCATCCGCATCAACCTCGACGCGCACATCAGCCGCATCGACCTGATCGGCCGCGATGCCATCGTCCTGCGCGACGGGTTGCAGGTCACCGAGTTCCGCGAGGGCCTGTTGCCTTGGGCTCTGCAGCACCCGGTCGCGCTGGTCTTCGACGAGTACGACGCAGGCCGCCCGGACGTCATGTTCGTGATCCAGCGCATCCTCGAGACCGAGGGCAAGCTGACGCTTCTCGACCAGAATCGCGTGATCCGCCCGGACCGCAATTTCCGCCTCTTCGCCACGGCAAACACCGTGGGCCTTGGCGATACCTCGGGCCTTTATCACGGCACGCAGCAGATCAACCAGGGCCAGATGGACCGCTGGAACATGGTCGTTGGCCTCAACTACCTGCCCGAGGACATCGAAGTGGACATCGTCCACAAGAAGGTCCCGAGCATGGACGTGAAGACCATCACCGACATGGTGAAGGTTGCCGACTTCTCGCGCCAGGGCTTCATGAACGGCGATATCTCGACCGTGATGAGCCCGCGTTCAGTGATCACCTGGGCCCAGAACGCCGAGATCTTCAAGGACGTCGGCTTCGCGTTCCGTCTCACCTTCCTCAACAAGTGCGACGAGACCGAACGCGTGATGGTGGCCGAGTACTACCAGCGCGTCTTCGGCACCGACCTTCCCGAAAGCGTCGTGGGCAAGGTCTGACCCTGCCCACGCCCGGCCTGCCCGATCACCCGTTGGGCAGGATCAGGAATTTCTGTCCGGTTCGCCGCGCCGCGTAACGGCACACCGCTTCGCGCGTGAGCATGTCGCCAAGACCGATGCGGTCGCTGAAACGGCTGGCGAAAGTGGTGTCCAGGCCCTGCATGACGCGAGCGCGCATGCGCCCGGCTACCTGCGGTCCGACTTTGGCGAGGAAATTGGGCAGCAGCCATCCGGCAAGCTCCCAGGCGAAGCCGATGTTGCCGGCAATCGTGGTCGGCCCGGTATCCAGCTTTCCATAGATGTAGACTTTCTTGAACTCGGACGAACCGTAGCGGTTGAATTCGATATTCCTGGCCGCGTCCACTTCCATCGCATTGAGCATGGCGCTGGCCATGGTGCCGCCGCCGATGGGATCGAAGCCGAGGCGTGCACCGGTTTCGGAAACCGCGGCAACGAGCCTGGACATGAAATCGGGCTCTGACGAGTTGACTATGTACTTGGCGCCAAGGTCCTGCAGCAGCTTCACCTGTTCATCGCTGCGCACGATGTTGATGAGGTCGATCCCGTCCTCCTGGCAGATGCGTACCAGCATCTGGCCCAGGTTCGACGCGGCGGCGGCGTGGATCAGGGCGGTGAAGCCTTCGGCCTTCATCGTTTCCACGAAGCCCAGCGCGGTCATCGGATTGACGAAGCTGGAGGCCGCCTGCTCGGCGCTCGTGGCATCGTCAAGGGCAATCGCCATCGCGGCATCGCAATAGGCATAGGTGGCATAGGCCGTGCCCGGAACGCAGGCGACGCGTTTGCCCATCAGTGCCTGCGCTGCCGGCTCGTCACCGGCAGCGACGACAGTGCCTGCGCCTTCGCTCCCTGCTGGCAGGTCAAGGCCATGGCGCGCGCTTGCAACCCTGGTGTAGGCCTCGGGCATCTGCGCGACGAGCTTGCCGGGAGAGTAGGTCGCGTTATCAAGGTCGGCCGCTGCGAAAAGCAGGGCGAGGTCCGAAGGGTTGATCGGCGATGCTTCCATGCGGACCAGAACCTGGCGGCCCTTTGGCGCTTCCCAGGTTCGTTCGCGCAATTGCACGGTCAAGGTGCCGTTGGCGTCGAGCCGCGTTGTGAGTTCCGTGCCGGTATGGCTCATGTCATTCTCCAGAATATACGGCCCTTACGAAATAAAGGCCATCGGGGGGGGCATTCAATCCGAGCGCCTGGCGGTCGCGCGCTTCCAGTGCTTCGCGCACCTGCTCCTCGCGCCAGCGGCCCATGCCGACCATGGCAAGGCAGCCGACCATGGAGCGCACCTGGTGGTGCAGGAAACTGCGCGCCTCGGCCTCGATCAGGACATGCTCGCCTTCGCGCCGTACGTCGAGGCGGTCGAGTGTCTTGAGCGGGCTTTGCGCCTGGCAATGGGCCGAGCGGAAGGTGGTGAAGTCATGACGTCCGACAAGGAACTGTGCGGCGCGATGCATCGCCTGTGCGTCGAGCGGCTTGGCAACTTGCCAGGCCTTGCCGCGCTCGAGCGTGAGCGGCGCGCGGCGGTTGACGATGCGATAGATATAGGCGCGCCCGATGCACGAAAAGCGGGCGTGCCAGTCGTCGGGCACTTCCTCGCAGGCGATCACGGCGATGGGGTCGGGGCGCAGCTTTGCGTTGATCGCTTCCATCAGCCGAAACGGTGTGAACGGCTTTTCGATCTCGACATGGGCCCGCATCGCCAGGGCGTGGACGCCCGCATCGGTGCGTCCGGCCGCGTGCATGATCGCGGTTTCGCCGGTGATCGCATGGACGGCGTCCTCGACGCTCTGCTGCACCGAGGGACCGTGAGCCTGTCGCTGCAGGCCCATGAACGGGCTGCCGTCGAATTCGAGGGTGAGGGCGTAGCGCGTCATCGGGTCAGGCGATCACGGTTCCGGCCGGGACCGGGCGGCCGCGCAGCAGGTCGGCGGTATCCATCGCGGGCTTGCCGGCGCGCTGGATACGCATGACCCGGATCGCGCCCGAAGCGCAGGCGATCGTCAAGGCATCGTCGAGCACGGCGCCGGGATTGCCCGATCCTTCGACGACCTGTGCGGCGAGAACCTTGTAGCGCTCGCCCTCCAGCTCGAAAAAGGCGCCGGGGGCTGGCTGGAAGGCGCGCACCTGCCGTTCCACCTGATCTGCATCGGCGGTGAAATCGAGGCGGGCCTCTGCCTTTTCGATCTTCCTGGCGTAAGTCACGCCGTCTTCGGGCTGGGTGACCGGGCGGTGATTGTCCAGCTCGCGCAAGGTGCCGACCATGAGCTGCGCGCCCTTGTCGGCCAGTTCGTCGGTCAGTTCGCCGGCGGTCTTGGCGTCGATGGTGGTGCGCAGGGTCGCCAGCATCGGCCCGGTATCCAGCCCGGCTTCCATCTGCATGATCGTCACGCCCGTCGTCGGATCGCCGGCAAGGATGGCCCGCTGGATCGGCGCGGCGCCGCGCCAGCGCGGCAGGATCGAGGCGTGGATGTTGAGGCAGCCCTTGCGCGGGGCATCGAGGATCGCCTGCGGCAGGAGCAAACCGTAAGCCGCGACGATGGCGACGTCGGCCTTCAGCGCCGCGAACGCGGCTTGCTCTTCCGCGCCTTTCAGCGAAACCGGATGGCGCACTTCGATGCCGCGCACTTCGGCTTCCTTGTGGACCGGGGAGGGGGTCAGTTCCTTGCCGCGACGGCCGCCAGGGCGCGGCGGCTGGGTATAGACGGCCACGACTTCATGCCCCGCCTCCACCAGCGCGACGAGCGCCGGCACTGCGAACTGGGGCGTTCCCATGAAGATGATGCGCAATTCGATTCTCCGCTCGCCTGAGGCCGGAACCTGTCGAAGAGTCGAAGGGCGCGATTGCGCATAAGACATGGTCATGCTTCGACAAGCTCTGCCCGAGCGGTTAGGGAATTGGTCATGGCATCGCAAGAGATCGAGACGCTTACTGCCGCCTTGTCGCGGCTGCCCGGGCTGGGCCCGCGTTCGGCGCGGCGCGCGGTTCTCTGGCTGATCAAGCGGCGCGAGACGTCGCTGGTGCAGCTGCTAGAGGCGCTCTCTGCCGTGCGCGATACGCTCGTCGAATGCGATACCTGCGGCAATATCGATACCGCCAACCCTTGCGGGATCTGCGCCGATCCGCGCCGCGATGCCCGTTCGATCTGCGTTGTCGAGGAAGTTGCCGACTTGTGGGCGCTCGACCGTGCGCGCCTGTTCACCGGCAAGTATCACGTGCTGGGCGGGCGGCTCTCCGCGCTCGACGGGGTCCGCCCGGAAGACCTGACGATTGACCGCCTGCTGGTGCGAGTCGCGCAAGGGCAGGTCGACGAAGTGGTGCTGGCGATGAATGCCACGCTGGAAGGCCAGACGACCGCGCACTACATCGCCGAGCGGCTGGAGGCCTATCCGGTGCGCATTACCCAGCTGGCCCACGGGCTCCCGGTGGGCGGTGAACTGGACTATCTCGACGAGGGTACGCTCGCCCAGGCGATCCGGGCGCGCAGGCCGGTCGGCTGAGAAATCGCGAAGAACGCAATTCTGCGCGCATCGTCAATATTGCGAAAATCGCGCTTCGCCCTTATTTGCGATACATGGCTATTCGCGAAATCCTTGAAGTTCCCGACCCGCGCCTGAAGCAGGTCTCCGCGCCCGTCGAAAAGTTCGACGACGAGCTCAAGACGCTTGTCGATGACATGTTCGAGACGATGTACGATGCCCCCGGCATCGGCCTTGCCGCCATTCAGGTCGGCGTGCCGCTGCGCGTGCTGGTCATCGATCTCCAGCCCGAAGATCCCGATGCCGAGCCGGAAGTCTGCACCGCCCACGGCGGCCATGCCCACACGCATCAGCCGACCAAGCGCGAGCCGCGGATCTTCATCAATCCCGAAATCCTCGAACCTTCCGAGGAGCACTCGGTCTATCAGGAAGGCTGTCTCTCGGTTCCCGAGATCTACGCCGAAGTGGAGCGTCCGGCCCGTATACGCGCGCGCTGGCAGGACCTAGAGGGCAATGTCCATGAAGAAGACATGGACGACCTCATGGCCACGTGCCTCCAGCACGAGATGGACCACCTCGAAGGCATCCTGTTCATCGATCACCTCTCGCGCCTGAAGCGCCAGATGGTCCTCAAGAAGCTCGACAAGCTGCGCAAGGCAGCCTGATTGCTGCGGAGCGGTCCAGGCACAGGGCCGCTCCCGCACCTTCCCATCATTCCTGTCGATAGTTCGATGCAGGGTCTGGCGTTCCTGAAACGTTCCGGATAACCTGGCGGAATGGAAGGGATCATTTTCGCTATCGTCGCCCTCGTCATCGGTCTGGGGTTGGGTTGGTTCTTCGGTTCGCGGACGGGCGCGCAGTGGCGCGGCCAGTTCGAGACGCGTGACCGTGAGGCGCGCGAGCTGGACGAGAAGTTCCGTGCCGCGATTCGCGATCTGGCGAGCGCTGAAGAGCGCGCCAGCCGCGCCGATGCATTGGGCGAAGCGCTTGAGCGGACGCGCAGCGAAAATGGCCAGCGCATCGAGCAGTTGCGTGCCGAGGCAGGAGCCGCGCTCGAGCGTGTGCGCAGTGAAGCGACGGCGACGCTCGACAAGGTCCGCTTGGACAATGCCGCGCTTGTCGACGGCCTGCGAAGGGAACAGCGCGAGCTGGCCTCCGAACTGGCGACCCTGCGCGAAAAGACTGCCAATTTCGACGAGCAGAAGCGCCTTTTGCTCCAGGCGCAGGAAGCCTTGCGCAAGGAATTCGAGAATGCTGGGGCCAAGGTCCTCGAAGGTGCGCAGGAGGCCTTCCTGCGCCGCGCCGGCGCCCGCTTCGAGGAAAGCGAGAAGGCCAATGCCGAACGTATCCGCTCGCTGCTCGAACCGGTTGGGGCGCGCCTCAGGAGCTACGAGGAACAGGTCCAGGTGCTCGAGGCCAAGCGAGTCGATTCGTTCGGCCAGCTCACCGGCCTGATCCAGTCGATGCGCGAAGGGCAGGAGAAAGTGCGCGAGGAAGCCGCAAGGCTCGGCAATTCATTGCGCAATGCCCCCAAGGCGCGCGGGCGCTGGGGCGAGCAACAGCTGCGCAATGTGCTGGAACAGTGCGGCCTGTCCGAACACACCGATTTCATCACCGAGCACTCCATCGAAACCGAGGACGGGCGCCTGCGGCCCGATGCCATCGTCAACATTCCCGGCCACAAGAAGCTGGTGATCGACGCGAAGGTTTCGCTCAATGCCTATCAGGAGGCGTTCGAGGCGCAGGACGACATCGCGCGCGAAGGGGCGCTGCGCCA
>Ga0098035_1001666_pt1 | contig 10687 bp, 8 predicted proteins | sample 3_EtaG_FD_75046 | JGI IMG/M metagenome (GOLD analysis project Ga0098035, IMG submission 75046) | Marine viral communities from the Subarctic Pacific Ocean - 3_ETSP_OMZ_AT15126 metaG | ecosystem: Environmental > Aquatic > Marine > Oceanic | place: Pacific Ocean | collected 2015-01-07
TCAGACGTTGACTATACATCGAAGATGCTCATTGCTTCGGTGTACTACGCCAGTGGTGACACTGACATCAGCGCTTCGTCCATCGTGGACAAGCGTGTATTCGTTCTTCCACAGGCCAACCCGACTGCGGTCGCGTCCTCACCGGGGGCCACTGAGGGCACTATCGGTGAGATCAGGATTGATTCCAGCATCACGCCAGCCGACGGCCAGTCCATTGTGTGGATCAAGACCGCTGCCGATGTATGGACCAACCTTGGTAAGTACTCGGCTACAGCCGCTGCTTCGGGGGACACAGGAGAGCAGGGGAACCAAGGGGAGCAGGGTACCGCTGGTACTCCGGGGGCACAAGGCCCACAAGGACCACAGGGTCCCATAGGTCCTATGGGTCCCAAAGGTGACGATGGCACTGATGGTGCCGTTTCTGGGTACAACTGGAGCCTGTACACCAGTGGTAATCCCTCTCCTGCGGCACAGGTAGCCGCCTACGAGCATGTGTCCTTTCATGGTGCTGGTGGGATTACGGTTAGGAACACGGACAGAACGGTCACGATTGACGGTTCTAACATCAGCCCATCTGCGTACTCTTTCAGGGTCGCCAGTGCATCGTGGTCTCAGACCACAATGTCCAACGGGGGCCTACTGGGAATCTACGGGGGCACCGACATTTCAATCAGTCAGACGGGTACAGCCTTCACGATCAACTGGGACGGGGCTGGAACGTACCTCCCTAAGTCTGCTGGAATAAACCACCCGATTACCGGGTATTTACATACCGGACACCTCACCCCCACCTCCCACGCTACCTTTAATCTTGGGAGTAGTGGTCAGAGGTATAGAACAGGGTATTTCACTGGTGTGCTTTATTGCAGCAGTGTCTCTGAAGCGTCTGACTTGGCGTTGAAGGAAGACATTGAGGAAGCACCCGGCTTGGACTTCGTTACTTCTCTTAAGCCCCTGTCATACCGCTTTAAGGACTCCCCGGCCAAGCGCCACTGGGGGTTCGGTGCTCAGGACGTGGAGTCCGTGTGTGATGACACCGCAGGTATTGTCCACAAGGATGAGCACAGTATGGGGCTGGCCTACAGTGAGTTCACGGCACCCATCGTCAAGGCCATTCAGGAACTAACTGAACGGTTAGAGGCCCTAGAGAATGGCTGACCTTCCCAAGCCTGACAGTACCTATTCTAACGTCCACGTAACATCAGTTCGGCGCATCACACCTGCTCGTATCAGTGACATATTTCCCGCTGTAAACCAACCCGGACAGGACTCCGTACCCGGAACAGACTCGTCCGGTTAGTAGTACAATGGTGTTATGGCTGCGCTGACTGACGTTGAAACCACAGCGAGGAACTACCTGCGGGACTTCCCCCGGTTCTTCCAGTTGGATTTCGATGCTACTGGGCGCACCTTTGACCTAGGTCACCCGAACATTGATTTAACGAAACTGTGGGTAGCAACATATGTTAGTGGCACGACGACGGAACTTACTACTAGCCAGTATTCCCTTGACGATAGGAATGGCTTGCTACGTCTGGGAGCGGCTCAGGCGTCAGGCACGAAACTTCTGGTAGAGGGCTACCACTTTGAGTGGCTACTCCCCTCAGACTTGACCTTCTACGCCACGCTGGCCCTGAATCAGCACCTCCATACGCTGGACATGGATAAGGAGCAGTTGTCAGCGGTAGTCAAAGACGTTATCGGTATTGACGCCATGATTGAGTCCCTTTGGGGACTGATGACTGAGTACAGCCGGGACATTGACGTTACTACCTCTGAGGCCGTACACATCCCGGCTTCCCAGCGCTTCCGTATGATCCAGCAACTGCTGACGTATTGGACCGCAGAGTACGAGAAGAAGGCTCGTGCCCTCAACATCGGGCTGGATCGCATTGAGGTATTCAACCTGCGGCGCACCTCCCGCACCACCAACCGGCTGGTGCCGGTCCAGAAGTCCCGTGAGTTGGGTGACTACGGCCCGATTGAGCGCATCTACTCACCGCTTGATGACGGCCAGATCGTCATTGCCGAGGAGCAGGACGACCTACGCACCGAGGTGTTCATTGACGGTGATCCTCCTGAAGGGTATGTCTCAGGCGTTAGGTACCTCTAATGACCAATGTGCGTCGTGAGGCAGACCACATCTGGGACACCTACCGGAGGTACCACCGTGAGACGGGGGAGATGGTTGTCTGGTATGAGTTGCAGCCCTTTGGGGACACAGCAGCCACAGACAGCCTGTATGACGATGTGTACGATGAGGGGCTGTCAGCCACAGGCGGCTTGCGCTATCAGACCGGGATTGTACTACCAGTAGTACAGATACAGGAGACCGAGGACACCAAGAGGGCTCAGGCAGACGGTCGGTATGTGGTGCAGACAGCCATTGGCGTGGCCTCTGTGAAGGACATGCGGGATGCTGGTATCAGTGACGTTACAGAGTACCGTACACACCTAAACGATATGTTCTTCTACGATGGTAGGTTTTACTCCGTCACGGGTTACCGGTCTCGCGGTAGGGTCAGGGACGAACTGATCATTGGCTTTGAGGGCATTGAAAGGTACATGGATCAGGAGTTCGCTTTTGACCCCGGTCCCACCAGAATAACTGCTAACGACTACGCTTGGCCTGCTACTCTCCCCGCTTAAATGGTGTATCATTAGTATAGGTTCCGGTGCGCGCCAGAACCTATCAGACGCCCAGAGTACGTGAGGAGGCCAGATGGCTCAGTATGACGATGCACCTTCGTACTCGTTTGACCTCCCCGTAGACCGTGGCCCTAGCCTGTTGTCAGGCACTCCAGCAGTACTAGCCTACGCATTTGAGTTTGTGAAGACGCTGCCCAGCGTGTTCGCACAGGCTGCTAATGAGGTATTGGAAGAGCACGTTTCGGAGTCTCGGGAACGGTTGGAGCGTGATGATGACTACCAAGGCATTGCCAAGTACTACGATGTAGTACAGGTGGAGGACGGCGAGGGTGACGGAGTCGAACTGGATTTCGGCTTCTTCAAAGTCCCGCCCAATCTCAGCCATAAGCCTCTGGAACTGGAGGTTGGTGACGCTATCAAGCCTCCCAAGGCTTTCGTAAGGCGCACCATCTTTAAGAAACTGGATGATGTGGTTGAAGACATAGGTAAGAAGGTGAATCAGCACTATGCCTGATCGCGCTGGGTTCCTGCTTGCCGAAGACCAAGCCTTGAAGGCCAAGTTCTCAGGCATTCAGTTGGTTGATGACCGGGACACCACCCGTGATGTACAGGTGTTCTTCCGGTACCCCGAGGGGGAGACCGAGAAGAAGTACCCGTTCATCACTCTTGAAATGCTGGACATCAACCATGCTAGGGCTCGGCAGCACTCTGAGCAGACCATCTACAACTTCCGAGGCACAGCCCCGACGGGCCAACCTGATGATCACTACGCCACAGATGATGCTAAATCTTTCACGTACTGGCCTGATACCACTACTGACGTAAGCACGTTAGTTGCTAACGGGGCAGCGTCACTCCCATTTGTCAGCGCCTTGGAGCACGTACCTGTTGACTTGCTGTATCAAGTCACCACGTTTACGCGCTCGGCGCTACACGACCGTGCTCTGCAATCCCACATTCTGACCAAGGTAGCCCCGTTCAGGCGGGGGTATTTGGCTGTGGGTATTGACGACTCTCAGCGCCACATGGATTTGGTGGACTGGAGGAGTGCAGACATGGTCGATGAAGAAGCAGGATTCAAGAAACGTATTTTCAGAAAGGTCTACACACTATCAATCACGGCAGAGATCCCGGCCTCCAACTTGGCAGGCATCGGGCAGGTAACGGCTCAGGCCGAGATCGCCGTCAAAGACAAGATAACGGCTGATGTATTGTCGTGAAACCCGTAACCCACTGTAAGGAGTAACTGTTATGCCATCCTATTCACGCCCCGGCGTGTACATCAACGAGGCCCCGCTTAAGGCCATCGTCACAAACCGACCCGGTCGGACGACTGCATCCTTTGTTGGAACGTCCACACGGGGTCCAATAGGCAAGCCCGTGTTGATTGCCTCATGGAATTCATTTGTCAGCGTCTACGGTGACATCAGCCCTTCATTTGAACTGGGGTATTCTGTATTCCAGTTCTTCGCCAATGGTGGAGTGGAGTGTTATGTGTCTCGCGTGTTGACTGGCAGCACTACTGCCAACACTGCTTCAACCCTCGCTCTGACGCACGACACCAACAAGACCTTGTTTACCGCCACGTCCAAGTTGGCAGGTGTCGATGGAGACAACATCACCATTGTTGCTTCCGAGAATGCTAGCAATGATGATACTGATACTAGTGGTGGTACGGGCCTCTTGGACGTGACCGTCAAGTACAAGGGCGTCACCAAGGAGACCTACGTTGGCCTGACCTTCGCCAACGCCACGTCAGAAGGGACTGCTACAGAGGCTATCAACAACGCTGTTTCTGGCTCTCAGTACATCACGGTGTCCGCACAGGCCACTAACAATCATGTCTCTGGTGATCAGGTCAACACCTCGTTCGCTACCGCCGTTACTTTCACCTTGGCTGGTGGAGCCACAGGCGGGCAGGCTGAGAAGGCCACGGGCTACGTCCGGGGCACCGTGGCGGGTACAGCCTCCAATTACTTCCTGCTTACGGCAGAGAACGCTGGCGCATGGGGCAGTGACCTGACTGTTGAGATTTCGGCTGGGGACGAAGCAGCGAGTACTACTACCTACGGGACGTTCACCATGATCGTCAAGTTGGGTGGGGCTGAGAAGGAGCGGTGGAGTGAAGTATCCATTGACACCACCAATGCTCGCTGTATCACGGCCCTACTGAACAACTACTCAGACTACTTGCGGGTGTCTGCATTGGCTGCCCCAACCAAGGCTGCGAATACGACGATTACCGCCGGTACGTATGCTCTGGTAGGGGGATCTGATGGTACTGCTGCACTTGCTGCCGACTACAACGCTTCCCTAGGTTATCTGGAGCAGGTCACAGGTGATCTGATTATCAACATGCCGGGGGTTACCGATTCGTCAACGGTGAACTTTGGTTTGGCGTATGCAGAGACACGAGGCACCGGGTTCGTGATCATCGACCCGGATACGTCGCTCACTACTGCTGCACAGGCTTTAAGTGCGGTGTCTCCGTACTCCAACAGCGGTTATGGGGCGGTGTACTACCCCGGTGCCACTGTGAGTGACCCCACCAAGACTGGACCAGCCGCCCTGCGTACTGCACCTCTGGGTGGGGCTATCATGGCTATCTACGGCAAGGCAGAGCGTATGCACTCGGTGGCTAAGGCCCCCGCTGGCTACACCCTAGAACTAGCCAACGTGTTTGGCTTGGCGTCCAACTACACCGAAGCCGAAGAGGGCACGCTGTACGACGCAAACATCAACCCAGTTAGGCTGGTTCCGGGTACCGGAGCCATCGTAAACGGTACTCGTACTCTGGCACCAACTGCCCCTGCGAAGTACATTCCTATTCGTAGGACGCTTAACTACGTGAAGGCTCGTATGAAGACCCTCACTCAGTTTGCAGTCTTTGAGCCCAACGATGTCAACCTCAGGCAGCGAGTCATCTCGGTTATTCAGACTGACCTTCGCACCCTGTGGGCAAACGGAGGACTTAAGGGAACCAGTGAGTCTCAGGCTTTCTATGTGACTTGTGATGCCACAAACAACACAACGTCAACGATTGCTAACGGCGAACTACACGTAGAGGTTGGGCTGGCACTCCAGTACCCGGCTGAGTACATCATCATCAACGTCAGTCAGTGGACTGGCGGTGCCAACGCCGTCGAAACTCTCTAAGGAGGAGACAAACAATGGCTCAAGTAATCCGTACTGACCCCCTTAGGAACTTTAAGTTCAGGGTACAAATCAATCCCACGGGCGATAGCCCCCTAGCCACGATGGCAAAGGGTATCAGCGATCTGGGGTTTGCCCAGATGTCTGGTATCGCCGTGACCAACGAGGTTATCCCGTACAGGGAAGGTGGGATGAACACCCACCCACACAAGATGGTAGGACAGTCGGACTTTGCTCCGGTGTCTCTAGCACGCGGTGTCTTTGCCGCCCCGACGGGTGGTAGCGCCCTGTACAATTGGCAGGAGTTCCTCCACTCATGGCAGGGGGGTTACCCCAAGGGTACTGGTTCAGCCGGCAATGGTAATGGCGGTGAGGGATCTGAGTACCGCTGTTCGGTCACGGTCACGGTGTTTGACCACCCTGTGACTGAAACCGGGTATGCCTACGATACAGACCCAGCAGCCGGTTCCACCACCGTGAACCTACCGCCGAGGCTATCCCTCACGCTGTGGAACGCATGGCCCGGTTCCTTTTCCATCAGTGATCTCAACGCTGGCGATAATGGTATTCTCATCCAGCAGTTGCAGTTGCACCATGAAGGTTTCTCTATGAATTGGCAGCCCAATACTGACGGATAAATACACAATAAGTCCGGTATAGGAGGACACTAATGAGTTTAAGTTTGGCCGCACAGGCTGATGAGTTCAATGAGGCTATAAAGGATTCCCCACCAGAAGTAGGGAAGGCGGCACCAACCACGGTGTCCCTGCTCAGGGGAGTAATCGACCCAGATTCTGGGGAGTGGCAAGACACAGCGGTTGTTCGGGAAATGACTGGGGAGGACGAGGAAGAGTTGGCTCGGTTGTCCACTAAAGAGGATGTGACCTACGCAGACTACACAACAGCGTTGTTGCGTAGAGCAGTACTGTCAATAGGTACACAGTCTATTAAAGGCAACCAGTCCGTCCTAGAAAGTTTAATCATAGGGGACAGGGACCTGCTGTTTCTGGGGGTTATCAAGGCCACCTACGGCAATGTCCGTTCCTTCTCTGTCACCTGCGGGCACTGCTCTAAGAGTAGTGACGTGCGGGTTAACCTTGACGAGGACTTCCCAGTCCAGCAGCCAAAGGGGTCTGTTACCGAAGCCCGTGTGGTTGAACTGAAGGACGGAACAGAGGTCAAAGTCAAGTACCTCACCGGTAAGGATGCTCAGATCATCGCTGCCTTGGATGGCAACGCAGCAGAGCAGAACACAGCCATTGTTGCTCATGCTGTCATCTGGGATGACGACAGGTCGGACAAGGTCAAGACACAGTGGTCTAGGGCTCTGTCTATGTCCGACCGTAAGGTCATTATCACCACAGTGTTGGACGACCAGCCCGGTCCTACTTTGGAGGAGGTGGAAGCCCCGTGCGGGCATTGCGATGAGAACATCGTGATGTTACTGGATTGGGCCTCCCTTTTACTCGGTTAACTTGACACACGTCTACTGGGAATACGAAAGCATCGCTCAGGGGTACCCCGGCTTCACCTTGGGGGACGTTAGGACAATGTCCGTGCGACAACGCTCCTTCTGGAACGAGATGACCTCGTGGAGGGCTAAGTAATGCCAGAAGAATACAGGGAGGGGGATGACTCTGGAGGGGGGGAGAAATCATCCAACGTCCGAGGCACGGAGAAGATGCAGAAGCGCGTTGGTATTAGTACTGATGACGCAGGTGTTGCCAAGTTCACCAAGATGTTTAAGGGTCTGTCTAGTGAACTAGAGAAGACCAACAAGTCGATGAAGAACTTGGTGGAGACTGCCCGTGACCTTAAGAACATCTGGGATAAGACAGAATCCCCGGATATGCCGGGTGGTGGTGGCGGTGGTGGAAAGACTGACGCTGGTGGGGTCCCTAGCAACGGCAACTTCCTAAAGTCCGGTGCAGCCTACGGCCTTTCTAGAGCGGGGTTTTCTCCGACTATGGCGGGGGGTGCAGCCTTCGCCGCAAACGCAGCGTATAAGGGCACGAAAGCGGCATGGAACTACGGGGGCAGGCGACTAGAAGAAGAGGCAGGCTACGGTCTGACCGCTGACCGCACGGGCCTGTTGATGCGACAGATGTACGGGGGGACCGTACTGGACTACCAGTCCCGGTGGCGGCAGCCTCTAACTGGTGGACTCATCGGACGCAAGGGCGTTGAGGACATGATGCACCTCCAGACCACTATGGGTATCAATCCAACGTCCATGCTTAAAGGGGTTGAGGGCATCCGTGTGGCCTCCGGCTTCGGGTATAGCACTGAACAGGCCACGCAGATGATTGGTGCATTGGCCCAGCCGGGGTCGTCCAACCTGATGACCATGATGCTGGGCATGGGGCTGTATGGTCCGGGGGGCAAAGCCCGAGATCCTATGGACGTGGTTCGTCATACTGTTCAGCGTATGGGTTTGACTAACGAAGCGGTAGTGGCAGGGGCACTCCAGCCCGGATCAATGACTCGTGCCAACCTGTCACGGTCTGGTTTGCCTGAAGATATGCAGAACTTGGTGCTCCAGTACGCACAGGAGAATCTCCAGTTTCAGAGTCAGGGTGGGCGTGGGATGTACGACCCGGCTAGTGATCAACACCGACAGTTGCTGGGCATTGACGATTCGTATGCTGTGGAAGAACAGCGTACCCGGATGTCAGAAGTAAAACGTAGTGAGAAGTTCTTTCGTCGTCAGGTTGACAACTTCGCTGATCTGGAGCGCAACACACAGGGACTGATTGAGAAGTTCCAGATGCTAGATGAGGTTCTCAGCGGTATTACTGGACTTAAGGGAAGTATGCAGAACAAGTGGTATCTGCGGTTGTTAAGCAGGGCCACTGGGGGCGTAGTCAATCTGGGGGATACAGAGCACCTGCGTGACGCTGGTATGAACAGTGGGTTTGCTGCACAACTTGCGAGGATGAAGAAGGCAGCCACCGAAGACGGTGTTCCCCTGACCCTGTCTAGCGGTACGCGAGATGAGGCTACACAGGAACGCTTGTTCCGTGAGAGGCACCATACCGACCCAAGCGGAAGCATCTCTTGGAACGGGGAGAACTGGAAGTTGAACGAAGGGGCCTCACCAGCCGCACCCCCCGGCAGGTCTCTGCACGGTCTTGGGTACGCCGCTGATCTTGGTCCAGCGTCTTCCTACGAGTGGATTGTGGCTAATGCCTCCCGATTCGGGCTGCGTCATGGTGCATCCTTTGGTGAACCGTGGCATGTAGCGCCTGCGGACATCACTAGTTGGACGCAGGTGGCACCAAAGACTTCTGGTAAGGCCACCTCCACCTCCACACCATCTACTGTTACGGTTACTGGTACTAAAACTAGTCCCGGTGCTGCGGTACCCTCTGTGGATGTTCATCTTACCGAGGGTATGTCACAGTACGACGCACTGGAGACGTGGCAAGACTTCGGTCAATCCAGAACCGCCATGCCAGAAATGACGGGGGATTCTGAAGGGTACGGAAGTTCTGTCATCACAATATCTCCCACCATCAACCTGACTGGTTCTTCTAATACTGCTGCTGACGCTGACATGCTGGCACAGAGAGTGATCAAACTTATTGAAACTTCTGAAGCCATCCGCGCACTGAGGAGATCGTAATGGCTCAGGGTGAATACGCAATAGTTCAGGGCTTGACTACTATGCACGGTGATGACCCGTTGGAAGGGGGTAAATAATGGGAAACGGATCTAATACTTACTTCGATATGGGGGGGTTCACGCCGTCTTCTAATACTGCCTTCGATATGGGGGGGGCTCTATCGCCGCCTGATAATACCAACACTTCCTTCACCAATCCTAAGGTAAGGAACCCTGAGTTCGACACGTATCCCAAGCATCTCCCTATTGACAACGTCATCCAGCGGGGGTATCTCCGTCTGCTGGGGAAGAATTTGGCTGCTACGGGGACGGGGACTGCTGAGTCGGTGGGAGGCTTAGATGCACAGAACAGTTTGCAGGAAAAGAGGAATAAACTAGGGGCCAAGTTGAACTTCCAGTTTAATCCTAACCAACTTACTAGGTCAGTGACGGCTCGTACAGACACTCAGTTGTGGATCAACCAATCACCAAGCCAGTTGCTCATGCCGGGGATTGGTGATATGACTTTTGGTTGGCAGATGCTGTTCAATCGTGAGGCTGAGGTACAGGATAACTTTATTGCGCGCACTCAGCAGAAGGCGTCTAGGTTGGAAGTGGACTCCTCGCCTAAGTCGATAGACGCTCTGATAGCGGACTGGGGTGTGGATTCACCCCAAGTAGCCTCCCGAATAGGTGTTCTGGCTGACATCATGGTGCTGGACATGATCACCGGACAACGCTTGACGGAGGCAACAGTAGAGTACTCTCAGGCTTATGCAGAGGCAGTTCGTGTAAGAAATGAAGAACCTGACGAGAACGCAGCGATCATATCAAACATGACCGGATCTCAGAAAGACAATCTGCAAACCGCCAATATGCATAACTCTGCCTTCCTGATTCCCAATCCTATTCGTGCAGTGTTCTCTGAGAACTTCATGGTAGACGGGTATGTGAATCAGGTGACCGTATCCCTTCAGAAGTTCTCACCCGAGATGGTTCCCACTGTGGCGTTCGTGGACATTTCGATGCACGCCATCTATCAGGGGTTCGCTCGTGATACTACTGTGTTCACAGCCCTTGCTGAGGCTTTGTCTGGTCAACCCATCAGTAGTACAGTGGACCCTGCCGCTGGGGAAAACCAGAACCGTATAGCAGATAACGTGAATGATGAATCCTACGAACTACAACGGTTGGGGTTCCAAAGCCAGCCCCGCATCTTGGCTGGCATGGATCACAGTCCTGACGATACTGGTGGCTGGGCACCTTGGACCGGGGATGCACA
>Ga0098035_1001680_pt1 | contig 10623 bp, 9 predicted proteins | sample 3_EtaG_FD_75046 | JGI IMG/M metagenome (GOLD analysis project Ga0098035, IMG submission 75046) | Marine viral communities from the Subarctic Pacific Ocean - 3_ETSP_OMZ_AT15126 metaG | ecosystem: Environmental > Aquatic > Marine > Oceanic | place: Pacific Ocean | collected 2015-01-07
CCAGACGTGGCCGTCCCAATCCGGATTGGACGCCGCGAAGACCTGCGCTCCGTCAATGGGTTCTCGCTTGCCGAAGACCGGGACACCTTCCACTGTCAGCGTGCCTGCGACAAGATAGACCGGCGCGCTCAGGCGCCCTTCAAGGCTTACGGCGAGGGCGGCGCTCATCAGGGCACATGCACCCGGGATCGGAGGAAATACCTTGAGCAGGTCGACCGCGCGCGCCGACAGCGCGGCGCGATCGCTGTCCAACATCCGGTAGGCCTTGAATGCCTTGGCTGCGGGCCATCCATGGTCGATGGATACGAGCTTTCCAAGCTCGGCGAGATTTCGGGCAATCGACATGCGGGCCCCCTAGGCGCATCCTTGCAGGGATGCCAGCGGGATCGAGCGCGGCGATGCTTTCAAGCGATGGGTCTCCAAACCGGAGGCACATTCGTTCTGGCGTGCGGCGTCCGCGCTGCTAAGGGCTCTGCCCTGCACCTCACCAGAACCGCTCCGATTATCCTGGTCGGAGCGTTCAAGCGGAATGGAAAGTCATGAAAACCAAGCACAGTCTCGAAGCCGCCGACGTCAAGGCGATCCTTGCTGCCGCAGAAGCCGAAGCCGTCACGAACGGCTGGGCCGTGGCGATCGCCGTCGTCGATGACGGGGGGCACCTGCTTGGTATGCTGCGCCTCGACGGGGCCGCCCCGAGCACTGCGCACATGGCCCCGGCCAAGGCGCTGACCTCGATCATGGGCCGGCGCGAATCCAATGTCTACGAGGAGATGATCCGCAACGGCCGCGTGTCGATGCTGTCGGCACCGGCCATGGGGGCGCTGCTCGAGGGCGGCGTGCCGATCGTGGTCGATGGCGATTTCGTGGGCGCGGTGGGCGTCTCGGGCGTCAAGTCCGACCAGGACGCCCAGATCGCCAAGGCGGGTATCGCCGCGATCGTTTGACGCGATCAGGTCGCGCCGGTTTCGGCCGGCGCGGCTGTTTCGAACCTTGAGCCGGCGACTAGAAGCGTCAGGCCTGTCACGATCTCCCAAGCGGTGATCGGGTAGATGCTGGCTCGTTCCAGTACGCCGTCGGGCAGGACGGCCGCACCCCCGATCCGATTGAATTCGAGCAGGGCAAGGCTGCCCAGTCCGAACAGGCCAAGCGCTGCACTCGCCCTCTGCCAGGCCAGCGGCAGGTCCAGGCGCCGTGCAAGCATGGCCGCGGCAATCAGTGCGAAGTTTCCGCCCAGTATCGCCAGGGCTGCGCCAAGGACATGGTATTGACCGATGCCTGAAACCAGCTCGCGGCTGCCGCTGTGAACGAGCCCGACCAGTACCGTTCCGGCTGAGTGAATGAGGGCCAGCGCCAGAAAGATTGCGGCCCATGGTTTTACGCTGCTCGTCGCTCCGACTTTCGTTCTTGGCATGAGCCAGACAGCGACCACGCTCGCCGCGGCGAACAGCGCGCCGTCGAGGATGAACCCGCACCAATTCATGACCCAGGCAAGACCGGAGCGCAGCACGCGGCCGTCGATGACATCGGCATAAGGCACGCCAAGATCGCTGACGTAGTTGCTCGCATAGCTATAGCCCGGGAAGGCGGCAGCGGAGATCGTCTCGGCTGACAGGTAACACAGGCCTGCAAGGAGCCACAGCCATGCGGCCGGACGCGATTGATGCGATTCACCGTTCATTTGCAGAGGGTGCCCTGATCCGCCGTGCAATTCCAGTCGCCTGCGGGCCGCAACGGCCGATGCTTACGCTCATGCTATTGTTCGAAAAGCATTCGTCGGCAAGGTTCGTATTCCGGCTGGCGAGACCTCGTGCTGGCAATGTGATAGCCAGTCAGGGCCTGTGCCCTCTTACACTCTCCCGTTCCACAGCTTCGCGGCTTCCTCGTGCTCCGACCGGGGCGGGCCTTCCGCGCCGCACGTCTTGCACATGACCGAGAATTGCCGCGCATAGACATGCTCGAAGTAACCCACATCACGTGAGCCGCAGAAAGGGCACGCCTTCAGATTGGAACAGGCGGGCCCGGAATATTCCCGCGGTTGATCGCCCGTCGCCGTTGCGCGCATGGCTTAGGCGGCCAGGGCCCTTGCAAGGTCACCCAGAAGCCGCTCGCCGTCGCCGCGCCAGGCGCTGCCGTGCATGCAGGCCAGGACCCGCGGCCTGCTGGCAGCCAGACGGGCCAGTGTCGGCCCGGTCTCGGGTGCGTGGGCATAATAGTCCATGACCTGGCGGAACGCCTCGCTGGGGCCGAGGATATCGCCTTCGGTCAGGACCTCACGGCCTTCGCCGGGCTGTGTGAACAGGTCGCCGCAGAACAGGGTGCGCGTGCTCCTTTCGAACAGAAAGCCGTTGTCCCAACCATGGGGCACGTGCGGTGCATCGAACCACTGCACGTCCCGGCCGCCCAGATCGAGCACCTCGTCTTCGGACAGGACCTTCGGCGGGCGGCTGGCGATGTCTCCGATCGACGTCATGGCGCCTACCGCACTGCACAGCGGCACGGCGTCGGGTGCGCAGGCGAGCCATTCGTTGAGCGAACCGCACTCGTCCGCCTCCATGTGGCAGAAGCCGACATAGCGAAGCCGCGAGCAGGGCATGACCTGCTCGACAGCTTGGCGCACGACCGGGAAAAGCTGGCGCGGACCGGTATGGAAGAGCAGGGGGCGTTCTGCCTCTACAAGGTACTGGTTGAAGGAGAAGTCCGTATTTTCGTCTATCGCCACCGGCGTATTGATGCGCCAGATCCCCTCTGCCACCTCGCCAATGTTGGTGCGGGTTTCCTTGTTGGTCATGCCCATCGCGCAGGACTCCTTACGCGCATCGCCCATTAGCCCTGCCTTATGCCCCTTTTTGCGGCTTCTGTCGCCCCCGAGACCCCTGCATGAGAAGCTTTCAAAGGCCCAAATCGGAAAGGCCGGGATGATCGGCCGGTCGAGGACCGATGGGCCAGCGGAACAGGCGATCCTCTTCTGCGATCGGCAGGTCGTTGATGCTGGCAATGCGGCGTTCCATTAGCCCCTCCGCATCGAACTGCCAGTTCTCGTTGCCATAGCTGCGGAACCATTGCCCGGCATCGTCGCGCCATTCGTAAGCAAAGCGCACGGCGATGCGGTTGCCGTCGTGGGCCCAAAGTTCCTTGATCAGACGGTAGTCGTTTTCCTTCTCCCACTTGCGTGTCAGGAACGCCAGGATGGCCTCGCGACCCCGCAGGAACTCGCTGCGATTTCGCCAGATGCTGCCGGGCGTATAAGCGAGGGCGACCTTGGCGGGATCGCGGCTGTTCCAGCCGTCTTCGGCGGCCTGCACCTTATCGGCGGCGCTGGCGGCGGAAAACGGGGGCAAGGGCGGTCGGGTCACGGTTCGGCCTCCGGTCATGCAAAAGGTGTCGCGAATTCGATGCGAATGCCGCCGGGCATCGCGCAGATGAAATGCCTTGTTCGCGATCCCGCGCGGATCGGTTCGGGGGCAAATTCGATACGCGTGCCGGGATGGTTGCGGACGCGTTCGAATACAATGTCCAGGCGTTTCTCGTCCGGTACGCTCAGGGCAAGGTGGTGAAGGCCAATGTTGCTGCGTCGGTCGAAGTCTCGCGCCGACCGCGGATCCGCCACTTGCCACAAGGTTAGCAAGGTGGTGCCATCGGATACGAAAGCTGCAGGATAGTCCGGCACTTCGCCGACCCGTTCGAAGCCGAGGGCATCGAGGAAGAAGCCGCAGGCTTCCTCCAGGTCGCGCACGGCAAGACCTACGTGATGGGCGCCCTTTGTAAGCTTCGTGGGGTTCAGATCTGTGGCCACTCTCCGCTCCTTTGCATGTTGGCGATGTCCTGCGCCGTCCAGCGCGGCGTGATATGTTGCGGGCAATTCCAGTCGAAGGCGACGACGTTGATGACGAAGGCGCCTTCCGGAATTGCCGAATAACCTTCCGGCATCAGCGCAAGGACCGTTTCGGGATCCTCGGAAACCGCGATGCGGCTGGCGTGGCCGATCAGTTTGAGCCTTCGCCGCGCCGGGTAATCGACAAGGATGAGAGCGACGCGATCCTCCTCTGCGACGTTCCCGGCCGACATGTACTGGCGGTTCCCGCGAAAGTCGGCAAAGCCGATCCGATTGGCGCCAAGGTGGCGCAGGAAGCCCGCCGGCCCCCCGCGATGCTGAACGTAGGGCCAGCCGTCCGCGGTGACACTGGCCATGTATAAGCTGTCCCGTGCGGCGATGAATTTGGCCTCCCGTTGCCCAAGGGGATCGGGAAGTGCGTCCGATCGCGCTTCCATTGCCGCATAGGAATCGCGCGATCCGGCCTGCGCCTGCATGGCCCGTGCCGCCTTCCCGAGCATTGTCGTGAGAAAGTTCGCCGTCATGGCGGGACAATTACCACTCGCCCGATTTTGTGATAATGATCAGAATATGACAGTCACTATTTCATAATATAGAATAATAGATGGATCGCTTCGAGGCCTTGAGCACTTTCGTCGAGATTGCCGAGCACGGGAGTTTTGCCGGTGCGGCTCGGGCGCTTGGCCAGTCACCGGCAAAGATGACGCGGACCATCGCGGCGCTAGAGGCGCATCTTGGCGTCACCCTGTTTCACCGCTCAACCCGGAGCGTGGCTCTTTCGCACGAGGGGGCCGCCTTGCTCGAGCGCGCGAGGGGATTGCTCGCAGACTTGCGCGAGGCCGAGCATCTGGTGATGGGCCGCGGCGCCGCGCCGCAGGGGGAACTGCGCGTGACCGCACCTGTGCTGTTCGGGCGCATGCATGTCCTGCCCGTCGTTGCTGGGCTGTTGGCTGACCATCCCGGTCTGTCGGCAAGGATGATGCTGCTCAACCGCAATGTGCGCATAGTCGAGGAAGGCATCGACGTCGCCGTACGTATCGGAGAACTATCTGACAGCACGCTGATGCGGGTGCGGCTCGGCGCGGTACGGCAGGTGATCGTGGCCAGCCCCAGTTACCTTGAACAGCGCGGAACGCCTACCGAGCCTGCCGAACTGGCTGGGCATGATTGTATCGACGGTTCCTCTATCCGGCCGGACAATGTCTGGCGGTTCGGTGAGGACAGGTCGCTCAAGGTCGAAGTGCAACCCCGGTTGTTGATCAACGACATCGCCGCGCGCATCGCGGCTGCCGAGGCGGGAGCCGGTGTGGTCAATGTGCTCAGTTATCAGGTGGCAGAGGCGCTGCGGGTCGGCCGATTGGTCAGCCTCCTTGAAGATCGGGCGCCCCCGCCCCTGGCCGTGCAACTGCTCTACCATCCCAGCCGTGCGGCGATGCCCGCCGTGCGCGCCTTCATCGAAGCGATGAGAGCACGCGCGACCCGGGATGCGTGGCGCGACAACCGCTGGTGACGCACATTTGCGCCGCGGCGCTTCGGTACTCATCGTTCAGCTAGTTGTTCGCGCGATGCGCCGGACCGTAGCAAGGGACCGGCAGGTCCTGCAAATGGGCCTGCCATGACAGTGTTACCGGCAGCGATCCGCAGAGATCTTGTCGTGATCGCACGTCGAGAAATCGAAGATATTCATGGCATTGGGAGAGGGTGGATGAAGTTCGGGGGAGAGGCGCGCAGTCTTCGCATGGGGGCGTTGGCGTTCGCCGCGACGGCCCTGGGGGCTGCGTTGATGTTCGGTGGCAGCCTTGAGGCTGCCGCGCCGACAAAGGATCAGGCCGTGGCTGCCGACAGCTATCGCGACACCTCATTGTTGCCGGCAGAGATCGAAGCGAAGGGCAGCGCGATCTGGAGCGGGACATGTGCCGCTTGTCACGACACCGGCATGGCCCGCGCGCCGGCCCGGATCATTCTACAGCAGATGACGCCCGAAGCGATCTTCAAGGTCCTGACCAGCGGCGTCATGGTGCCGATGACCACTTCGCTCGATGATGGCGAGAAGCGGGTCGTTTCCGAATATATTGCCGGTCGTCCCTTCGGTTCGACCGATGTCGCAGCCATGCCCAAGTGCGAGGGAGAAGCTGCGATCTTTGATCGTTCGGCGCCAACGAGTTACCCGTACTGGGGCGTCGACCGGGGCAACACGCATTTCATCCCCGAAGACAAGGCCGGAATTTCGCCGGAAGACGTAGGCGATCTGGAATTGAAGTGGGCCATTGCCATTCCAAATGCGACGCGCGTGCGCTCGCAGCCCGCCTTCGCCGGTGGCGCCGTGATTCTCGGCGGGCAGGACAATGCCGTGCGTGCCTTCGACGAAAAGACGGGCTGCCTGCGCTGGTCGTTCGAAAGCGATGCCGAAGTGCGCACGGGCATTGTAGTTCAGAGCTGGGATAAGGATGACGCAAAGGCCAATCCGCTTGCATTCTTCGGCGATGTCACAGGCAATGCCTATGCCGTCGAGGCGTTCACCGGAACGCAGGTCTGGAAGATCTCCGCCGACGACCATGCCTCGACGACCCTGACCGGCACGCCGGCAGTCCACGAAGGTGTGGTCTACATCCCGGTTTCCTCGCTCGAAGAAGGGGCAGCTTCGAGCGCGGGGTATCCGTGCTGCACCTTTCGCGGCTCGCTGCTGGCGGTGGATGCGGCAACCGGCAAGACCAGGTGGCGGACTTATCTTGTGCCGGAGCCGCAACTGGGCTCCCCCGGCGTGACCGGAAAGGCCCTGTATGGCCCCTCCGGCGCCCCGGTCTGGTCCGCACCGACGATCGATGCCAGGCGTGGCCGGATCTATGTGGCGACGGGCGACAATTACACCGGCCCGGGCACAGATCTCAGCGATGCGCTGGTGGCACTCGAGATCGATAGCGGCGCGGTTGCCTGGCATTATCAGGCCTTGGGCGCCGACGTCTGGAACGGCGCCTGTGAAGAGTCCGACCGGGCAAACTGCCCCGAAGAGGACGGACCCGACTTCGACTTCGGGGCGCCTCCGGTGCTGGCCGCGACGCATGATGGCAGGGAGATGATCCTGCTCGGCCAGAAATCGGGCATCGTCTATGGCGTCGATCCAGACAGCGGCAAGCTGGTGTGGAAGAACCGGGTCGGTCGCGGCGGCGTCGTAGGCGGCATCCACTTCGGCATGGCCGCGGCCAACGGCGTGGTCTTCGTGCCGGTTTCCGACGTCCCCGATGGCAACGAATATGATATCCAGCCCAGGCCAGGCCTCTACGCGCTCGACATTGCGACAGGCAAATACGTCTGGCAGGCACCTGCGGCCGACGTCTGCAATGGCAAGGCGCTATGCTACCCGGGCTATTCGGCAGCCATCACCGCGACACCGGGCCTGGTCTTCGCCGGGGCGAACGACGGGCACATGCGCGCCTATGCGACTGCCGACGGCGCGGTTTTGTGGGATCTCGATACCACGGTCGACTACAAGGCCCTGAACGGGGTCATCGGCCACGGCGGATCGATGAGCGGTGGGTCAGCACCCATGCCGCATGACGGAATGCTCTTCATTACCTCGGGCTATGGCTTTGCGGGCAAGATGCCGGGCAATGTCTTCCTGGCTTATGGACCCAAGGAGAAGTGAGGTTCGATTGCCCGCCTGGTTCGCCCCTCGGCAAAGCCACCGGTCGGTGCCAAGTGGGCGCCTGCTTCAATCGCACCTCAGGTCGATCTGTTCTGTCACTGCCCGATCGTTTGTCGAACCCAGCGTGACGCAATTGCGCGGGCTGCCATTTTAAAATCCACGAGGTCGCGGCTTTCCTCGTCCAATTGCGCAGCCCGGGCGATTCCCCGGCCGGGCGGACGGGAGCCTCGAACTGCCGCGTTTTTCACTGCGCTCGCATCTGCTTCGGGCCAGCCATCGCATGCAACTGGCAGTCGGACGCACGGGTGGTTGACGCCGTGCCCGGGCCCTCACACGCGCCGTCCGGTCAAGGCAGCGTGGATCGACAACGCGCAATAAGCCACCTTTAGGGTCCGGATTTCAGAATGCGATTATCGCGCTTATTCAATTTTTCATCTTACGACATGGCGATCGATCTGGGGACCGTGAACACGCTCGTGTACGTCCGGGGCCGGGGCATCGTCCTGAACGAACCCTCGGTCGTGGCGCTAGAAACGCTGGGTGGAATTCCGCGCGTGCGGGCGATCGGCGGCGATGCGAAGCTGATGATGGGCAAGACGCCTGACAACGTTTCGACGATCCGGCCTCTTCGCGGGGGTGTGATCGCCGACATCGACGTTGCCGAACTGATGATCAAGCATTTCATCGACAAGGCGCACGATGGGCCAAGCCGCCTGCCGCGCCGACCCGAAATCGCAATCTGCGTACCTTCCGGTTCGACGCCGGTGGAGCGTCGTGCCATTCAACATGCGGCAAGCCAGGCCGGCGCATCGAAGGTCTGGTTCATCGAGGAATCGATGGCTGCGGCTATCGGTGCGGGCATGCCTGTCACCGAACCGGTTGGCGCGATGGTAGTCGATATCGGCGGCGGGACGACAGAAGTCGCGGTCCTCTCCCTGCGCGGATCGGCCTACAGCACCTCTGTTCGCATCGGGGGAGACAAGCTCGACGAGGCGATCGCTCTTGCCGTAAGGCGCAAGCACAACCTGATGATCGGCGAAGTGACCGCAGAACGCATCAAGCTGGCCATCGGCACCGCGCGCATGCCCGACGATGGTTGTGGGCAGGTGATCCGCACCAAGGGACGGGACCTGGTGAACGGTGTGCCCAAGGAAATCGAAATCAGTCAGGCCGAGATTGCCGAGGCGATCTCTGAATCAGTCAACCAGATCGTCGAGACCGTGTTGAACGCGCTGGAGAACACCGCGCCGGAGCTGGCCGCGGACATTGTCGACCAGGGGATCGTGATGACGGGCGGAGGCGCTTTGCTCGATCACCTCGACGTGATCCTCTCGCGCGGGACCGGGCTTCCCGTAACCGTTGCTGACAATCCGCTGCTGTGCGTGGCGAATGGTGCAGGGCTGGCGCTGGAAGATCCGACTTACAAGGGCGTCCTGATCGCGGCCTGAAGCGGACCCGGTGGCGGGCATGCCTGCCGGTCCGGAGATCCGAACGGACCTTTAACCTTTGAGTATCCGGTGTGGACTATAGGCTTGCATCATGCGCTTATCGACCATCACCAACTGGGCATATGGAGCGACAGTTGCGCTCACGCTCTTATCGGGTGCGACCATGCTCATGGCGTCGGCCGCCCAGAAACAGGAGCGCGATGCCGTACAGCAACGCTACGAACTCGATCATGCGACATCGCTCGTTGCGGAAGATATCGGTGTTCTGAGCGGCCTCGCGCGCCAGTACGCGATCAGTGGCAGCCTGGCCGACCTGACTGCCTATCGGCATGAGCTCAAGGAACTCGCGAAAGTTAAGGATCGCGCCCGTCATATTCGCGATGCAGGTGCGAGCACTGCGGAGCTGTACGACCTGCGGCAGGTGTTCCGGCAGGCAGACGCCCTGCTGGACGAACAGGATGCTGCCATCAAGGTTCGCGGCGAAGGGAAACGCGACCAGGCCATCGCCGTCCTGTTCTCGCCCGAGTATGAGCGCGAGCTGGAGCGCATCCAGGTCGGGGTCGTCAAGTTCCAGAGCCGGATCGACCAGCGCACCGAAGCGGTGATGCAGGAAGCCGTGCGTACCTCGCGGCTTTGGCGGACCACGTCGGAGATCATGCTGGGCGTAACCGGTTTGCTGTTCCTCTGCGTTCTCTATTTCATATTCCGTCGCCGCGTCCTTCATCCGGTCGTGAAACTCAGCGACGTCGTGACGAGGCTGGCAGCGCAGGACTACGCGGTCGAACCCCCGGTCTATGACCAGATCGACGAGATCGGCGACATGGCACAGGCCCTGCGGATCTTTCGCGAGAACGGCATCGAACGGCAACGGCTCGAACGGGAGCGCGATGCGGACCGCAGCGTGCGTGACCTGCTCTCGCGCATGACGCAGCGCATGCAGAACTGCGACACGATCGGCGACCTTCGCGGCATCGTCGAACGCTTCATTCCCAGCATTGTCCCATCGGCTGCGGGGAGCCTGTTCCTGCTCGATTCCGAGCGGGACGAGATGGTCGAATTCTGCTCGTGGATTGAACCGAAGCAGTCACGGTCGAGATTCCCGGTCAGCGCGTGCTGGGCCCTGCGGCGCGGCGGCCTGCACAAGGCGGCAGGCAGTGTGATCGATGTGCCCTGCGATCACCTTGAGCCTACCGGACAGGGCGTCACCGAGACGATCTGTCTTCCGCTGGTCGCGCGGCGCGGGACGCTGGGCCTGCTCTATTTCGAGTTCGCTGCCGGCGGTGCTTCCGCAACCGTCTCCGATGTTTATTTGAATATCCTGGCCGAAAATGTCGGACTGGCCCTCGATAACTTGCGCCTGCGCGACGCCTTGCAGGACATGGCCATGGCGGATCCCCTGACCAGCCTCTCGAACCGGCGCAAGCTCGAGGTCGCCCTCGAAAGCCATGTGGCAGGCGCCCGGCCTGACCTTTCGATCAGCTGCGCCATGATCGACATTGATCACTTCAAGCGCTTCAACGATGAACATGGACACGATGCGGGCGATGCGGTTCTGCGCGCAGTCGGGAAGGCCCTGAAGGACGCTGTGCGTTCCGACGACCATGTCTTTCGCTATGGCGGTGAGGAGTTCCTGCTCCTCATGCCCGGCCTCGGCCCCGAAGAGGCCGGGCGACGGGTCGAATCCATCAGGGCTTCGATCG
>Ga0098035_1001686_pt1 | contig 10607 bp, 6 predicted proteins | sample 3_EtaG_FD_75046 | JGI IMG/M metagenome (GOLD analysis project Ga0098035, IMG submission 75046) | Marine viral communities from the Subarctic Pacific Ocean - 3_ETSP_OMZ_AT15126 metaG | ecosystem: Environmental > Aquatic > Marine > Oceanic | place: Pacific Ocean | collected 2015-01-07
CCGGCGAGGTGAATGCCGCCCGCGATGCGATAGAACAGCCCCGGATGGTCCGAGGCGATGACGGTGACGAGCGTCGCGCCATGCGCCTGGTAGTATTCGGTATGGATCGAGAGCGCATGCCCCAGCGCCTCGGCCGCCTCGAGCTGGGCTAGGTTCTTGGCGATGACGTCCTCGCTCTCGGCGATCCAGTAGGAATCGACGAACTTGGCGCCGACTTTCTCGATAAGCGCGGCATTGGCCGGTTCCAGCGCCTCGACCGCGGCCTTCTTTGCGGCAATGCGCTTCTCGCGGCCGAATTCGGCGTGGCCGAGACGCAGGCGCTCCTCGGTGGCGGCATAGAGTTCGCCGATAAGCTGGCGTTTCCAGCTGTTCCAGGTTCCGGGGCCGACGGCGCGGATATCGACGATGGTCAGCATCGTCAGCTGGCGCAGGCGGTCGAGCGACTGCACGACCTGCACGAAATCGGTGATCGTCTTGGCGTCCGAGAGGTCGCGCTTGAAGGCGGTGGCGGAAAGCAGCAGGTGCTGGCGCACCAGCCAGCTCACCAGCTCGGTCTCGTCCTCGTCGAGTCCGAAGCGCGGACACAGCTTGAGCGCGATCTCTGCGCCCAGCACCGAATGGTCCCCGCCCCGACCCTTGGCGATGTCGTGCAGCAAGACCGAGGCATAGAGCGCGCGGCGTGAACGGACCTTGTGGACGATGTCGTGCGCCAGCGGGTGATCGTTCTTCAGCTCGCCCTTCTCGATCCGCGAGAGCAGGCCGATCGCCCGGATCGTGTGCTCGTCCACCGTGTAGTGGTGGTACATGTCGAATTGCATCTGCGCATTGACGCGTCCGAACTCGGTCACGAAGCGGCCGAACACACCCGCCTCGTTGAAGGCGCGCAAGGAGATTTCGGGATTGTTGCGACTGGTGAGCAGTTCCATGAACAGCTCGTTGGCTCGCTTGTCGCGGCGCACGTCTCCCTTGATCAATACGGCATCGCGGGAGATCAGGCGCATCGTCTCGGGATGGATTTCCAGGCCTTCCTTGTCGGCCAGCACGAAGATCTCGAGCATGCGCACCGGATCGCTTTCGAACCAGTCGTCGCTCGGCGCCTTGATGCGCCCGCCGAAGACCTTGTAGCCCTTGAGCGTGCGAGGCTTGGCGCGAAACCCGGCCAGCAGGCCGCGCGGCTGCTTGCGCGCGAACTGCTCGTCGAGCTGGGCGAGGAACACCCCGGTCAGGTTGCCGACGACTTTCGCCTGCAGGAAGAAGAAGTGCATGAAGCGCTCGACCGCGCTCTTGCCAGGCCGGTCGGCATAGTTCATCCGCGCCGCAACCTCGCGCTGCATGTCGAAGGTCAGGCGATCCTCGGCCCGCTTGGTGATCGTGTGCAGATGGCAGCGCACCGCCCAGAAGAAGTTCTCGGCGCGGCGGAACGCCTTGTATTCCTTGGACGTAAGCAAGCCGACCTGCACCAGTTCGGACGGGTCGCGCACCTTGTGGATGTACTTGCCGATCCAGTAAAGCGTGTGCAGGTCGCGCAGCGAGCCCTTGCCTTCCTTGACGTTGGGCTCGACCACGTAACGGCTATCGCCCATGCGCTTGTGCCGTTCTTCGCGCTCGGCCAGCTTCTCGACCACGAACTGGCGTTCGGTGCCGGAAACCACATCGCTCCAGAAGCGCTGGCGCGCTTCCTCGTAGAGATCCTGGTCGCCCCAGACGTAGCGCCCTTCCAGCATGGCTGTACGGATCGTCAGGTCCGAGCGGCTCATCTTCACCATCTCGTCGAGCGAGCGACTCGAGTGCCCGATCTTGAGCCCCAGGTCCCAGAGGAAATAGAGCATCGCCTCGATCACCTGTTCGCACCACGGCGTCTGCTTGATCGGGGTAAGGAAGGCGATGTCGACGTCCGAATGCGGCGCCATTTCACCGCGGCCATAGCCACCCACGGCCATGATCGTCAGGCGCTCCCCGCGCGATCGGTTGCTGACCGGATAGACATTTTCGACCACGTGATCGTGAATCACCCGCATGAGCTGGTCGACCAGGAAGGCCTGCGCCTCGGCCACGTCGTGCCCGGCGGAAGGCTTGCTGGTCAGACGTTCGGCAATTTCTGCGCGCCCCGCATCCAGCGCGCCGCGCAGCACATCGACAATGGCGCGGCGCGCCTTGGTGTGGCCGGACTCGTCAACCAGCTTGTCGATGGACAGGACCAGGGCGCGGCGGTCGATGACGGAACGCGGGGAGGGAATGCGGATGACGCTCATATCCCATGACTTCTAGACGGCGCGGGCCTCAAGGGAAACCCGCTCTCGGTGAAGATCGCGAACGCGCCGCCCGAACGCCATTTTCGCGATGAACCGGCAAAACCCGGCTATCTTCGCCCCTCCCACTATGCCAGAAGGCCGCCAAGCAGCCGCCGGTCCCGGCGGACACGGTAACGCAAAAACACGAGGTCGAACGCTTGTCCCTGCTGACCCTTGCCGCTGCTGCCGCACAGGCACACGAACCGATTCACTGGATCGACCTGGGCCTGAAGAACTATCTCTTCCGGATCGGCAGCTTCGAGCTGCGCTGGTACTCGCTCGCCTATCTGGCCGGCATCGTGCTGGGCTACTGGCACCTCTCACGCATGATCAGGTCACCGGGCGCGCCCCTGGCACAGCGCCATGCCGACGACCTGTTCTTCTACTGCACGCTCGGCATCATCCTGGGCGGCAGGCTCGGCTATGCCACGTTCTACACCGGCGGCAACACCGGCATTCCCAGCCTCTGGACCCACCCGACAGAGCTGCTTTCGCTGTGGCACGGGGGAATGAGCTTTCATGGCGGCCTGATCGGCGTGCTGCTGGCAATGCTCTGGGTTTCGTGGCGCGGCGGACTGAACTTCGTGCGCGTGGCGGACTACCTTTCGGTCTGTGTGCCCTTCGGCATGATGTTCGGACGCCTCGCCAATTTCGTGAACGGCGAACTCTGGGGCCGCGTGGTCACCAACCCGAACCTGCCCTGGGCGATGGTCTTTCCCGATGCGCCGGACCAGCTCCCGCGCCACCCCAGCCAGCTTTACGAAGCCGGACTGGAGGGCCTGCTGATGATCGTCATCATGCTCACCCTATACTGGAAAACGCGCGCACGCTTCCGTCCCGGCCTGCTGGTGGGCGTATTTACCGTCGGCATCGGCTGCGCCCGTTTCTTCGTCGAGTTCTTCCGCGAACCCGATGCCCAGCTTGAGGACTTCGCGCGGGAAACCGGGCTTTCGATGGGTCAGTGGCTGACGATCCCGCTGATCCTGCTAGGCCTGTTCATGATCGCCCGCGCCATCGCCAAGCCGGCGCTTGCCAGCGGCAGGCCCGCCACCGCCTGATGGCCGGCATCGAGGACAACCGCGACCCGCTGGATGCGATATTCCGGCGGCTGATCGCCAATTACGGCCCAATCACGCTCATGCACTACATGGGCGAATCGAATGCGCGCTACTACTCGGGCAAGGATCCGCTGGGCAGCGCGGGCGACTTCATCACTGCGCCCGAAATCAGCCAGATGTTCGGCGAGCTCATCGGCCTGTGGCTGGCCGACATGTGGATACGCGCCGGACGCAGCGACAAGGTCCACTACGTCGAACTCGGCCCCGGCCGCGGCACGCTGGCGCGCGATGCGCTCAGGGCCATGAAGAAGTACGGCCTCGAACCCAAGGTCCACTTCGTCGAGAGTTCGGCCGCGCTCAAGGACATCCAGCTTGCCGCAGTGCCGCAGGCGCAGTGGCATCACGACATGTCCACCCTGCCTGCGCGCGGCCCGCTGCTGATCGTGGGCAACGAATTCCTCGATGCACTGCCGATCCGACAGCTGGTCAAGACCGCGCAGGGCTGGCGCGAGCGCATGGTCGGCCTCGACGACGACGAACGCTTCATCCCGGTCGCAGGGGACAAGCCGATGGACGCCGCGATTCCAGAGGCGCGGCGCGAGGCCGAGGACGGCACCCTGATCGAGACCTGCCCGGGCGCAGCCTCGGTCACTTACGAGATTTCGGGCAGGCTGCTGGCGCAAGGCGGCGCGGCCCTGCTGATCGACTACGGATACGACGAGCCGCGCACCGGCTCGACCTTGCAGGCGCTCCGTGAACACAAGATGGTCGATCCCTTCGCGATGCCGGGCGAGGCCGACCTCACGGCGCATGTGGACTTTGCAGCCATGGCCAATGTCGTGCAGGCGCGCGGTGTGCGGCACCTAGGTACTGTCACGCAGGGCCACTGGCTGCGCGCGCTGGGGATCGAGGCGCGGGCGCAGAGCCTGGCCAGGGTCGCCCCGCAGCATGCAGAGGCGATCCAGTCGGCGATGCACCGCCTGGTTGCCGAGGACCAGATGGGCTCGCTGTTCAAGGTTATGGGCATCGGTGCGCCGGAATGGCCGCTCGGCGCGGGATTCTGACCGCGCCGAGACTGATGTCGGTCAGTTCCTGCGTTCGATTGCCCGCTGCTCGTGCGGCACCTGCCGCACCGGAACCGCTCCGATCCACTGCTGGAAGGCATCGGTATCGACCATGCCCTTGCGGACATCCCTGCCACTGGTGAAAGTGACGAAGCCGTCGCCGCCCTCGGCCAGGAAGTTATTCACGGTCACGCGGTAGTCGGCCTGCGCATCGACGGGCTTGCCGCCGATCGTCAAGGTCAGCAAGCGCTCACTCGCAGGACGCCCCAAGTCGTAGGTAAAGCGCACGTTTGCGGAAGGAGCGAGGACCTGCTGGACTTTCGCCCGGCTCAGCCCGTCCTCGATCGCATCGCGCACTTGCGCGCCGGTCAGCGTCATCGTCACCAGGGTATTGTTGAAGGGCTGGACCGCATAGATCTGCCCGAAGGTCACTTCTCCGCCCGCTCCCGGATCGATCGGCGCGCGGATGCCGAAGGGGTTGGTGAAAGCGATCTGCGCCCCGGCCTCACGGCTGGCGGCAAGCTGTGCATCGGCGATCAGGTTGCCCAGCGAACCGCCGGTCATGCCCTCGTTCGCCGCCTTCGAGGCCCGCCCTGACAAGCGCCCCACGGGCCGCGAGACTTGCGCCTGTGCATCCTCGACATAGCGCGCGACATAGGCGCTGACGTCGGCGCGCGGCCGGAACGCGGGATAGAGCGCCGTATTGGCAACGGCCCCGCGCCCGCTGGAATAGGCCTGCGACTGGACGATGACGTTGTGCGCCTTCTTGGCGAGAACGCGATGGCTTGCAGGGTCGATGGTAAGCGTGATGTCGGTCACTGCCTTGCCGTAGACATTCGCGCTCGTCAGCAGGATCGGCCGCGACGGATCGATTTCTCCGTAATTGCAGACATAGGCCCAGTGGGTGTGGCCCGAGACGACGACGTCGACGCGCGGATCGATCCTGGCAAGGATCGGCAGGATGCCGCCGTTCAGCCCCTCGCAGCCATTGGGATCGGATTCGCCGGTCGTCTTGCCGCCCTGGTGGATCAGCACGACGATGGCATCGGCCCCCGCTGCCTTGAGGCGAGGCACCTCTCGGTTGATCGCCTCGGCCTCGTCCCCGAAGATCAGTCCCCGGATCTGCTCTGGCGCGACCAGCGTGGGCACTTCGCGCAGCGAGAGGCCGATGAAACCGACTGTCACCTTGCTTGCGCCCGAACCGAAGGTCTTCATCCCCGTGGCAGGAAACAGCGTCGAACCGTCGGGCTTGTATGTGCTGGCCGCGAGATACCGGTAGCCTGCGCCCTTGAATTGCTCGAGCTGGCAAGGCTGGAGCCGCGTGTATTTCTCGCAGCCGCCATCCTGCAGGCGCTGCAGTTCCTTCCAGCCGCGGTCGAATTCGTGGTTGCCGACCGCGTTGAACTCGAGCCCGATGCGGTTCATCACGCCGACCGCCGGCTCGTCGAGATGCAGCGAGGAGGCGAGCTGCGAAGCACTGGTCAGGTCGCCGGCGGCCACCACCACGTTGTTGGGATGCTTGGCCTTGAGCGAATCGACGGCCGAGGCGAGCCATGCCGCCCCGCCTGCCGGCACCGCGACCGTGCCGCCCTTCCCGTCCGGCGCCCCGACAGAAGCCTTCGGCGGCTCAAGCGCCCCGTGGAAATCGTTGATGGCGATGATCCCCACATCAATGGGCGCGGCCGTCTGGTCTATCGCCTGGGGGGTAGTGCAGGCCGCCAGCAGACCAAGCAGGGCAAGGGAAAGTAAGCGTTTCATGGAAGCGGCTTATCTCGCCTGAACATGACGGCGGCAAGACGAAGACGCGCGAACAGGGGCCACGATCGCGGCATCGCCGATTCTTTGCAGGCGGGGGTTGCAAGGCGCCCGATGCGCCCCCACCTGCTGCAGTGCAACATTCCCATGAGCAGGACCCTGCCATGAATGCCCATAGCCACGCGCCTGATGGCGACACGCAAACCGTACTCGTCCTGCAGGGAGGCGGCGCACTCGGCGCCTACCAGGCCGGCGTGTTCGAAGCTCTGGCCGAACACGGCGCGGCGCCGGACTGGATCGCGGGAATCTCGATCGGCGCGATCAATGCCGCGATCATCGCCGGAAATGCGCCCGAAGACCGCTTGCCGCAACTGCGTCGTTTCTGGGACCTGGTCTCCTCGGAATTGCAATTCCATCTGGACGAGCGCATCGGCTTCGCCCGCCGCGCCTTCAACGAAGCATCGGCCTTCCTTGCCGCGACCGTCGGTATTCCCGGCTTCTACAATCCGCGCCTGTTCCCGCCGCTCAACCCGGAATGGCCGGCGGAGCTCGATTCGCTCAGCTACTACGACACCGCGCCCTTGCGTGCGACCTTGCTCGAACTAGTCGATTTCGACCGGATCAATCGCTGCGAGACCCATTTCAGCGTCGGTGCAGTGAACGTGCTCAATGGCAACTTCGCCTATTTCGACAATCGCGAACGCACGATCGGCCCGGAACACATCATGGCCAGCGGCGCGCTTCCCCCCGGTTTCCCGCCGGTCCAGATCGACGGCGAATGGTACTGGGACGGCGGCCTCGTTTCCAATACCCCGCTGCAATACGTGCTCGACAACCGCAGCCAGTGCGAGATGACGGTGTTCCAGGTGGACCTGTTCAGCTCTCGCGGGGAAGAGCCGCGCACGATGGCCGATGTCGCCCAGCGCGAGAAGGACATCCGCTACTCCAGCCGCACCCGCCTCAACACCGACATGTCCCGCCGCCTCCATGCCTTGCGCGCGGCGGCGCATCGCCTCGCCGACCGGCTGCCCGAGGAATTCAGGGACGACCCCGATCTTGCCGCGCTGCTTTCGTGCCGCCCGGCCGGGCCGGTTGCGGTGATGCACCTGATCAATCGCGGAAAACCATACGAATCCAATTCGAAGGACTACGAGTTCTCGCGCATGACGGTTAACGAGCACTGGGACGCGGGCAAGGCGGACGCGATCCACTCGCTCGATCATCCGGACTGGACGGGCCGCCGCCTGCGGCCCGATGAGATCATTACGTTCGACCTCGCCAGCGATTGCCGCTGAGCATCCGAAAGAGAGCAGGAGCAGGTACATGAAGCTGAAGGACAAGGTCTGCATCGTCACCGGCGCGGCGAGCGGGATCGGCAATGCCATCGCGCACCGCTACGCCGCCGAGGGCGGCAAGGTGGTGATTGCCGATCTCAACATCGATGCGGCAGAGAAGGCAGCTTCGGACATCCGCGAGAAGTTCTCCGTCGAGGCGATGGCCGTGGCCATGGACGTAACCAGCGAGGAACAGGTCAACGATGGCGTCGCCAAGGTCGTCGATGCCTGGGGCACGGTTGACGTCCTCGTGTCCAACGCGGGAATCCAGATCGTCAACCCGATCGAGGAATTCGCCTTCGCCGACTGGAAGAAGATGCTCGCCATTCACCTAGACGGCGCATTCCTGACTTCCAAGGCGGTGATCCCGCACATGTATCGGCAAAAGTCCGGCTCGATCATCTTCATGGGCTCGGTCCATTCCAAGGAAGCGAGCCCGCTCAAGTCCGCCTACGTCACCGCCAAGCATGGCCTGCTCGGCCTTTCGCGGGTGATCGCCAAGGAAGGCGGCAAGAAGGGCGTGCGCACCAACGTGATCTGCCCGGGCTTCGTGAAGACCCCGCTGGTCGACAAGCAGATCCCCGAACAGGCCAAGGAACTGGGCATTTCCGAAGAGGAAGTCGTCAGCAAGGTCATGCTCGGCCAGACCGTCGACACAGAGTTCACCACGGTCGAGGACATCGCCGAAGTGGCGCTGTTCTTCGCTGCCTTCGAAACCAATGCGCTCACCGGCCAGTCGCTGATCGCCAGCCACGGCTGGTGCATGGAATGAGGGCCTGACGCCGCCGCCTTACAGGCCGATTTCCTCGCGGGGCGCTCAGCCCTGCGAGGCGGTCAGTAGACGTTCAAGCGCCGCATCCCGCCCGATCAGGGGCAGCAGGGCGGCCATGTCCGGCCCATGCTCGCGCCCGGTCAGCGCCTGGCGCAGCGGCAGGAACAGCGCCTTGCCCTTGCGCCCGGTTGCAGCCTTGAGCGCGCCGGTCAGCGCCTTCCAGGCATCGGCCTGCCAGTCCATCGCCGTCAGCGTCTGCGCCGCCAGCGCAAGGTAGGCCTTCGCCTCGTCGTCGAATGCAGGCGCCTCGACCGGGCCGGTCACGACCTGCCACCAGTCCGCCGCCTCATGAACGTGCGAGAGGTTGGGCCGCACCGTTTCCCAGGCCGCGGCGTCCATGCCCTCCGGCAAGCGACCCGCGGCGGCCTCGTAAGGCATGACATGGACGATGGCGGCGTTGATGCGTTCCAGTTCCGCCTCGTCGAAGCGCGCAGGCGCTCGGCCGAAACGGGACAGGTCGAAACTTTCCGCGAGCGCCGGCCCGTCCAGCGCGGGATCGACCGGGTCCGAGGTCCCGAGACGCCCCAACAGGGCAACGACGGCCTGCGGCTCGATACCCGCCTCGCGGAAATGCGCGACGCCCAGCGAGCCAAGCCGCTTGGACAGCTTGCCCTCGGTACCGACCAGCAGCGCCTCGTGCGCGAAACGCGGCGGCGCGGCGCCCAGTGCTTCGAACATCTGGACTTGGGCGGCGGTGTTCGACACGTGATCCTCACCGCGCAGGATGTCGGTCACGCCCATGTCCACGTCGTCGATGGCCGAAGGCAACATATAGAGCCATGAACCGTCGGCGCGGCGGATCACCGGGTCCGACATCTGCGCCGGATCGAAGTGCTGGGGACCGCGAATGCCGTCCTCCCACGCGATCGCGCTTTCGCGGTCGAGCAGGAAACGCCAGTGCGGCATTTCGCCCGCCGCGATCTTCGCCGCCTTCTCCTCTTCACCGAGATTCAGCGCCGCCCGGTCATAGATCGGCGGCAGCCCCCGGCCGAGGAGGACCTTGCGCTTGAGTTCCAGTTCCTGCGGACTTTCCCAGCAGGGATAGACCCGCCCTGCGGCTTTGAGCCGCTCGAACTCGCGCTCATAAAGCGCGAAGCGGGCAGACTGGCGCTCCTCGCCCTCCGGGTGGATCCCGAGCCAGGCGAGGTCGGCGCGAATCGCCTCGACGTACTCCTCGCGGCTGCGTGCGGCATCGGTATCGTCGATGCGCAGCACGAAGCGTCCTCCCGCCTGCTCGGCCAGCAGCCAGTTATGCAGCGCCGTACGGATATTGCCGACATGCAGGTGCCCGGTGGGCGAAGGAGCGAAGCGCGTGGTGACCGTCATGGCCGCTGCGATTACGGCGCGCGGTGCGCGGCGTCAAAGGGACAGTTCGCTCTTGCCTTGGATCACCCGCCACTCGGCAGGAGAACGGCCGCCCCCTGGACTGTGCCCGCACGCAGCGCCGCCAGCGCCCCTGCCGCCTGGTCGAGCGGGAAGGTCTGTGTGGCGATGCGCAGGTCGGCGCGCTGCGCGGCTTCGAAGAAGCTCGTGCCATCCTCCCGGGTCAGGTTGGCGACCGAGAGGATGTGCCGTTCGCCCCACAGGTCAGCGTAAGGGAACGAAGGGATGTCGCTCATGTGGATGCCCGCGCACACGACCCGCCCGCCCTTGCGCACGGCCTTGAGCGCAAGCGGCACCAGTTCGCCCACCGGCGCGAAGATCAGGGCGGCGTCGAGTTCTTCCGGGGGCGCTTCGCTCGATCCACCGGCCCACACGCAGCCGAGCGAGCGGGCGAAGGCCTGGCCTTGGAGGTCGCCATCGCGCGTGAAGGCGTGAACACGCCGTCCCTGCCACACCGCGATCTGGGCAAGGATATGCGCCGCCGCACCGAAACCGTAGAGCCCGATCACCGGGGCCTGCCCGGCAAGGCGCAGGGCCCGCCAGCCGATCAAGCCCGCACACAGGAGCGGGGCGGCCTCCACGTCGGAAAAGCGCTCGGGCAGCGCGAAGCAGAAATGGGCATCGGCTGTCACGTGGGTGGCATAGCCGCCGTCGCGCGTGGCGCCCGTGAATTGCGGCCGGTCGCACAGGTTCTCCTGCCCATCCCGGCAATAGCGGCAATCCCCGCAGCTATGACCGAGCCAGGGGATGCCAACCCTCTCACCGACGGCAAAGCCCGACACGCCCTCTCCCAGCGCGATCACGTGCCCGACGATCTCGTGCCCCGGAATGACCGGATAGTGCGCCGCGACTTCGCCATCGAGAACATGCAGGTCGGTGCGGCAGACACC
>Ga0098035_1001688_pt1 | contig 10600 bp, 28 predicted proteins | sample 3_EtaG_FD_75046 | JGI IMG/M metagenome (GOLD analysis project Ga0098035, IMG submission 75046) | Marine viral communities from the Subarctic Pacific Ocean - 3_ETSP_OMZ_AT15126 metaG | ecosystem: Environmental > Aquatic > Marine > Oceanic | place: Pacific Ocean | collected 2015-01-07
AAAGGACTCTGGGGCATCCTCTCGATGTTCGTACAACGATGCCAGGCCAAATAATGTGGAACTGAGGTTCGCCTCGCCCTCGTTCCCGAAGGTTGTCGCAATACACTGCAGCAGTCCAATCTTCTCTTCGTCAGTCATAGCCGCTGTCCTCTGTTGGTGATGCGTGTGCCCCTGGCGATCCCGTGCGCTCGCTCGATGTAGCCTTTCTTCTCGATGGCCATCATCTGCTGACGGGCCGCGTTGGTTGAGCTCATGCCGAAGTGATGAATGATCTCACGGACGGTGGGCGGCATCCCGCTTCTGACCCGTCTGCGGATGTACAGAAACATCTTCTCCTGTGCTTCGGTGAGGGGGTCGCCCTCTTTCGATTCTCTCATTTGGGTTCCTCTATGATTTCGACGATGATGCGTGGGTTCTTTTTGTCTACAGAGAACGTGTCCTCCAGGCCGGTGATCACCCGCCAGCCGTCGTCCTCCAGAACGCCGGCCATCACCAGCCCGTCTAAGATGAACTTCGATCCAGACCTAATGTTGTCGAGGTCTCTGCGTCTGTTGGGTTCATACCACCGATACCGGATCCTGCACCGTCCGACGGGTTTGATCCCCGCGGCCAAGGCCGCTACCACGGTGGTCCACTTCTTCTTCTGACTCGATCCAGCATAACGGTGGCTCCGGTTGGCCTGTGTCATATCGTTCTGACCAGGCAACCTGCCGGGGATCTCAAATGACTGCATTGTGATCCTCCGCAAACATGAGTCGCATACCCTCAAACAAGGCTCGTTCACAGGTGCGGATGTGTCGGCACTTCACTCGAGCAGGACAGTCGCACTGCCAATCCTCTTCGCTATCTTTCGCCTCCATCGTCACCCGATAGTGATCCTCGCACTCTGGGCGGGACGATCTCACGATCCAGATAAGCATTCTATATCCTACCCCGCACCCCGACGTCCTGCGCCTCTGTGTCATGGAGCGGCGGCTCTTTTTCCTCCTGTAACAGACCTGTAACAGTTTCCGCATTTCGATTGTCTATGGCCTGCTGGATCACTGCCCTGACCAGATCGACCACTTCCAGGGCATGGACGTCACACAGATCCACGTTCTCCCGGCTCCGCTCCACGACCAGTTGAACGAAAGCAGGGTGGGATTGCTCAACGCCATCCTCGTCTGCGGATGGATACAACTCACCGAAACACTCCCGTAGATCGAAGGGTAGCTTCCGCATACGGGCCGGGGTGATGACGCCGCTCTTCTGGCAGACATCACAGATGTTCATGTGCATGGTTCCTCCGTGTGGACCAGTGTGCCGACGTTGTCGGTGCGGTAGTTGCTCTCGTTGTCGAGGTAGTGGTTCTCGATCTTGGCGATGTCGCGCTTCTCGATCTCATCCTCGACCTCCTTCAGCAGGGGGCCGGTGGTGTACGCCTGTAGGCAATCGAGGTCGCCGTCCTCCAGGTCGCAGCAGTCGATGAGCAGTTGCATCAGATCTTTTGGTGTGGTGGTCATGTGGTCTTCCTTGTGTGTGAAAAGCGGGACGTCAGGTGGGGGTCACCTGCGCCCCGCTCCGTGGCCTGCCCGTGAGGAGGAGGGCAGGTTTCAAAACGGGAGGTCGTCGTCTCCCTCGCTGTCTGCGTGGGGTGGGCCTTGGTCAGGCTTTTGTTCTGTGGGATCTACAGGCGCACCAGGGGCCTCGTAGTCGGCCATCGGAGCCGCCGGCGGTAGGACAGTCCGGTCGTTGGTGGAGGCGATGAACAGGCTCTGGGAGAGCCGCTGCACGAGATCTACGATTCCGACAATACCCTCCGGTGGGGCATCGTTCATCACCAGATCCATCAAAGCCGCCCAACTCCCGTAGCCGTAGCAGATCGCCGCTTGGTTCAGGCACTCAGCCATCACCGGAGACAACAGGTCAGGCCTCACGCCCTGTTTGGGGGCCGCAGGAGCCTTCTGAGGCCCAGAAGGCGCAGACGGGGCCTTGGGGGCCACAGGGGCGGTCTCAGGCGCCCTGGAGGGGGCGTCACGGGCATCTACCTCGATCCACTCGCCCTCATGCGCCCTCCACAACTTCCATCGAGGGTGCTTTTGACCGGCGGGTTGGTCCTTGCGGATCGCCAACTCAACCCCACGAGCCGGTGAGGCGGCATCGATCAACAGCTGGAGGCTGTCCGCATCTGCAAACAACGCGTGGTCCTCGCCGTCGATCTCGACGGTATGGATGTAGTACTGGCCGTACTGACCGTCCTTGGGGCCGAAGCCTGAATCAAACTTCATGGTCACTGCCACCGTCTCGTTGACGGCGAACACCGCTTTGGGGTTCTGTTCAGCCATTGATGCTCTCCAGTAAAAGGGGGATGAATACGCGGATCGTGAGGTAGGTGATGCCGATGACACCCAGCCATCTGGCGATGCGGTCTGTCATCGGGAGTCCTTCAGGCCTTGGAGGTTCTCGTTGTAACTCCATAAAACGAGGATGTCCTGCAGGGTTACCTCCATAGGCTTCTTCCTGAAGATGGCCTGGATAGCCTCTTCGACGTCGAAGATGGCGTCCTCCAGATCCTCGTTCTCTCTCTGGAGGTCGTGTCGCTCGATGGGGTCCATCATCGGAACAGGTCTCCTTGGCAGTCAGGGCCGCAGGAGATGTTCTCCATCCCTCCTGCGAGGTAGTCTGTGGGGAGTTCGTCAAGGAACACTCGTTCTCCCTTGACACGAGTCAATCTCACTCCAAGCTCCCTGGATTGTTTGGCTCTGCGCTCAAACACGTCAGGGAAGTCCTTGCGTATCTGGTTCCAGTATTTTGCAGAGGTAGCTTTTACGCAGCCCAAACAGTTGTTGTTCTTAAAGGGGCCAACGCCTTGCCCACCGTACATCGCCGGCAGATCGATTCCCGCCTGTTCGATGGCCTTGAGGCACATAGCTTTGGTCATCCCTGCAGACTGCAGGTTCCACTCGAGGTGGAGGTCGTGGTTGTTCTGCTCAAACTTGGCGATCCGTCCACCCTCGTCGGCGGTGAGGCCGAAGATGTGGACATCGTCAGGGCGCTGATAGTCGAAGCGAGGCTGCTTCTTCTGAGACACAGTGCAGCGGGCCCCGTAGATTCCGCTCATATAGCGTGTCTTCTCGAAGACGTCCTCGATGCTGGCATACTTGGGTTTAAGTCGAGTAATCGGCTGACCTATCCAAACCTGGACGTCGTCGAAGAACCTCTGGTTGTCAGGGTGTTCGTCAATCATGGTATCGCAGTAGACGACCTCGACGTTGTCTCGATCCTCCACCGCAAGCTTGGCCGCTACAGCAGACGCTGCGCCACAGGAGAACCACGCGATGGTCCTCATAGCAGGTCACTCGCTTCCTCGGCGTCCGGTCCAGAGAGGTAGACGATCACCGACGAGCGACCGTAGGGGATCAGCACGGTCCGTACCTCGAGTCCGTTCTCGAGGATCTGCTGGATTGCTGAGACCGCCCTGCTCACCGGCACGGTGCAGGATCCCATCTCCGTGAGGTCGAGGGTTGCGGCGTCCAGGGGTTTCATTCTATCTCTCCAAACCATTGGCGGTTCAATGCGCTGGTGGCGACATCGAGTGCGGACGAGATCGCATTCGCCTCGCGGACGGTGCGTCCGAAGTTCCCCGCGCCCGCCTTGATGGCGTCTGCGGTGAGTTGCTCGACGGCCCCCCTGATCTCCTCAAGATCCCCGACGATGGCATCGCGCCGGCGTCTGAGTTTGAGTTTGGTGGCTTCCATGGTTTCCTCCGTGTGTGTGAAGTGCTGTTCAAATGGTAATGTATTGTGCAGTATGTGTCAAGGAATGTGTTGACCGTATCTCCTCCTGTGGGGTATAGTTACATCCACCCCCAACGCGGAGTGCTGAAACGTGGACATTACCCGCAGTGATTTCCAGTATTTGGAGGAGGAGCTCAACGCCATCCTCGTCGAACGGGCGTTCCAAGCCCGATCCCTCAAGTTGATGACGATGCATGAACTGGGCCTCGCGGTGCTGACCAGCCCCCTCTATGAGGGCAATCGTGCCGCCCTGCTGCGAGATCTGGCACACGTCCTGCCCATAGGCAGGACGGAGTTCTACGCCTGCATTCAATTCGCAGAACAACACCCAGACCTTGAGGCCTTCATGTCCGCTCATGCGGATAAACGGCTCTCGTGGGCCCAGGTAAAGCGGTCCCTGCTCCCTGCCAATCCCGCGCCACGTATGCCCATCGACCGACGGGCCGCGGCAGGATTCAGCAAGGCGGCGATCGGTACTGTATGGACAGAGCGGGACCATGCCCATATAAAGGAGTTGCTGGGATACGAGTAGGCTCATAGGTTTAGGGTGTGGCAAGCGTCCCGCCCTTTTGGGCGACTCTTGTGTGTGTGTGGCCCCCCGACGTCTCCCCGACGTCGGGGGGCATTTTTTATATACCCCTCCACCGGACCTTGTCGTCGGTGGGGTTGACGTCCTCCCGTGGTCTCGACGGACAATTCCATGATCTGCCCTTGACCTGTCCGTCCATCTGCCACCCCGCCGCTTTCAAGCTTGTCCCTGGTTCAGATGTAAGGGTGTAGGTGATGATCTGCTGGAAACCCATCTCCCGACAGACCCTCCTGCAGGCTCCGTAGAGCATCGAGCAAGCGTTCGCTGTCCCGTCAGTGCAGACACGCGTCACTTCGGCCACCTCTTCAGGGTCGAACCCCCTCGCCACGGGCCTGCCGACGATTGCCACGCCCACGACCTTGCCATCCTCTACCACAGACAGGCTGAACCGATGCCCCCTGGAGGGTTTGTGGTGCCGATGGAGAGCGGCCACGTAGGCGTTGGCCGCTCTCAGGCTGATGGGCCGGATCTTCATCGTGCCCAGATCTCCAGTGCCTCTCCCCATGGCACATCGACCTCTTCGGTGTTGTTCGCTCCGTTGTAGGAGTCCTCGACGCAGACGATCTCGACGGAGGTCAACCCTTGGAGGACGCTGCAAAACGAGCGCAACTCAGCGACCCCTCCCTCGCCCAGCATCGCGGAGTCCACCTCGTAGCGCACCCCACAATGGCAGTCCACCGTCTCAGTGTAGACCCTCCCGCAGTGCTTGCAGGAGACCAGCCTCGCCGCCTCGCGGATTCGTCTGGCGACCTCTCGCGGATCGGTGGCACAGGTGCCGATCCCATTGGGCGAGGGCCGTGGCACCAACAACTTCAACGCCTCCTGCGCTTCTGCGATCAGCCGATGGTCAGCTGAGTCTGCAACCCGTGGTCCCTCGTCGGCGTAGGTGCCGTCCCGTAGGCCTTGTTTCTGTCGTGCTGCCGCTTCGTACTGCTCCTGAATGCGGTTCATAGTCCCATCTCTCTATCTCGCGCCAACTCCATGGCGTGGTCGGCATCGGGCTCCTGCTCAAGATCCTCAAGGTCGAGGCTTTCCATCACGATGTCCTCAAGGCCCAGATCCAGGCTACTGAGGGCGGGCAGGATATCGATTTTTTTGTCTCCGATGCCCAGCCAGCAGTGAAAAATGTGGATGCCGCCACCTGACGGGGGCGTAGTCCAATCCCCCCTGTCGTAGGCATCCACCTCGTAATCGACCTCAACGTCAAGTTCCAACTCGCCCAGGTTGATATCGACTGTGTTCATCGGTCTATCCTCCCCCACTTGGCTTCGAGGTTGTCTTGCAGTTCGCGAACCTCGGCGGCTTCCACCTCTGCCCACTCATCACCTTCCTTGGCGTCGCTTTCGAGGTTGGCGGCATGGACTCCAAGGGCTGTACATATTCTGTTCCGATCATCGCGGGTCATCGTAGTGTCCTCCAGTTGTTGCCCAATCGTTGCTGGGCGGTGCGTGTGATTTGTTCCTGCCTCAACGTCGAGGGTTTCAGGTGGCCCTCTCGCCATCGCCATACCGATACGGGCGAGACCTCCAACGCTCGCCCTACTTCCGCTTGTGAAGAGGTCTGAATCAGCAAATCCAGGGCGTCGGGCCAATCCCGATCAGGCCGGTCCTGTGCGGTCGATTGCGAGGCCACCGCCAAAGCAAGGGCGAACTCCCGACAGATCGGACAGCCGACGATGTGGGCGTTGAGGCCCCTCTCGTCGGCCTCTATGTCGCAGGGGTATCTCATGCCCATTGTGCCGCCATGGCTTCTGCGATCCCCTTGTAGGTGGCACTGCGGATTTTCCACCGATCCTCCGAGGGACCGAGCCTGTTCTGACCAGACGGCGTCTGGTTCTCCCAATACCCGCACTCGGGAAGTGTAAGCGCCTCAGTTTCCCGCAAGGTTGGTAGCCCCTTCAGCCACAGGCCCGTCTTCTTGCTTTCAGGGTGGCCGAACTGCCATGGCTGGATGTACTGGTCAGGCCGCCGTATCTGCGTCGAAATGACGCCCACCGGATTCTCGACGCACACCTGCTCGATTGGCGCATCGAGGAACAGGCGGAAGAACTCCAGTGCCTCTGTCCGTGCTGGCGTCCCCGCATAGTATCGGTTGCCGCTGACGCACAGCGCCGTGCAGGGTGGATGTGCCACCATCAGATCCCACCCATCCCCGAGGATCTCCGTCACATCACCTTGGATGTGCGGCCCGTCTGCGTCTGTTGGCAGGAGGTCGCACGACCACGCATCATGCCCACGGGCGATGAAAGCGTCCCTTACGGTGCCGGAATACTCACAAGCCACGAGGACTCTCATTCTGGGTCTTCTCCATCCCACTCAGCCGTCAGATCCTCGACGACGTCAGGGTCTTTAAGGGGGGTTTTCCGTGCGATCTCTTCGGCCTCTTCCCACGATGACGCCTCGACCTCGACGTCTCTGGATGCCGTCCACCGGAGGTTGATTGTGTATCTCATTCTGACGCCCACCCGAAGAAGATGTGCATCTTCTCTCCCCCATCATCTACCTCGATGTGCCCAGCCGGACCCCACTTGTTACGGACCCAGTGGTCGTCGTCGTCTAAAAGCGACCAGATCTGATCCCTGCCGATCTTAGGAATTGTCTTGTAGGAGCTCTTTTCTGCGATGCTTCCGGTGTAGCCCTCGTCGCCAAACGCCGCCATGGCGTCGGCCACCAGCCCGTCAAAGGCCTCTTGTGCGGTCGGTGCGTGTCGCGAGGATACAAACGTCGTGGCACCCATGATGCGTTCTCCTGTTGTGTGTGATGCGCCGATGCCCCGAAGGGCACCCCACCGACTCTACGGTAGTGGGAAGGCCCGAAGGCCCCCCCCGCACGAGATCACGAGGCCTTCCATAGCTGGAGGGCGTCGTCCTCGCTCAAGGTGTTGAGGATGACATAGTCGGGGTGCTTCTGAGAGATGTATGCGAGGTTCTCTGGGGTTGGCTTAAACGAGGCCTTGAAGGTGCAGATGCCTTCAGGCGTCTTCACTGTGACTTTCTTAAGGCACCGCCTCATATCCTTCAGGTGCAAGGCCTCATCCACTGCAAGGGATATGGCGAAGTCGAGCGACATCGGCAGGTCACCGTACTGGCTTGGTTCCGCTGGCAGGGAGGCGAAATGGGTCTGCGCTCGGTCTATGATGCCCCGATTTCCTGCTTCAAGTGGCTCCAGCATGTTCTCGCCTCCGGTGCCGTGGTTGCAAGCGGTGAAGGCCCTTTTCCCGTCGATGTAGACTGTCGCGGTGAAGGCCACGGTCTCTTCGCTGAGGTGCTCAGATACCTTGAGGTTCTTCAGGGTGAGTTTCACGGTAGGTTCTCCTTGTGTGTGTTAGTGTGCGGTCGGGTATAGCGTTTTGAGTTGGTCGATGACTTGGGCAAGCGACATATCGGTTTCGATGGCTTCGCCGTGTTCGTCGGTTATGGCCGGCCTCACATCGGGGTTGAAGGGACGCGGGACGTGCGGCACGGCCTTGGTCACCTTGTGCGTCCGTGTGTTGAAGTCATAGTAGGCCATTAGTATTCCCTCATTACATTTTGGCCGGCCCGTTTTATTGTCAAGGCCAAGGCGGGTCCATCGAGGCCATCGACGAGTGTGTGTGACGTGATCATTACAGGGTCTCCCAACGTGCGTTAAGGGCGCCGATTGTGAGGGTCATGCCCTTGGTGAATAGGTCGCGACCGCCTATCTCGTTGAACCGCTCGAACAAGGCTTCGATGGTGCTGTCGGGGTGTTCGTCAACGGGAGCGAGTAGGGCGGCAAGGTCATCGTGTTGGTCATCGGTGGGATATAGACCAACCCAATCGACGGTCTCATCAAGGTCGTCGGTCTTGAAGGAGAGAGTGGTCTTCCCGACAGTGACGTGCAGGACGCCTTGAGCGTTCTCATCGAGCGACCAATGTCCTTGGTCTTCGGCGTATTCAGACGGAGTGAACGTCTCGCCGTTGTAGCAAGGCGTGTGAAACCAAGACTGCTCGTTGTCGAAGTCTTCGATGAGTTCCACGCCATCGGCACGTCCATACCCGTCGTAGAAACCGGAGACGACCTTGCCGGTTTTGAAGACGGCGGTGACGTGGTTAAGGTGAGCATCATCGCCGTAGGGGTTGCGGATGGACAGGTGACACTTGGGGCACTTGTAACTGAAGAATCCCATTGCTCTACTCCTGTGTGTGTGTACTGCGTGTGTGATAGAGTATATACTACACACTGCGTAACGCAATAGCAAGGATAAAATGCACACAGGCACAAGACACAGGAGAACGGAGGCAAGCCGAAGGGGGCAGGGGGGGAGCGATTGCCATGCCATCGGGCCAACCAGCTGGTGCTCGAGTGTGTAGGGGTGCACACCTGTGCACCAGGCGCCGGCCCCTGGTGCTCGAGTGTGCACCGGTGAACGGATGTGCAGGGCTGCACAAGCGGGCACCGGTGAACAAATGTTCACCCCCCGCCCCCCAAAAGGCCTAGGCTTTGCAAAAAGTTTTGCAATTTCGGGGCCCCCTCTTGCTTTTTGCGGAGCCTCGGCAGTTGCTATACACGATTTGGCCATAGGCCAGTCAGAGGATAGGCTGTGGAAGGGGTGCACTTAGGTGCGATTTGGTGAAGTTACCCCGCCGGTGCTGGGGGGGCATATTTAGTCAGAGGATCGCGGGAATCTGTCTTCAGCCCAGACTGGCGTAAGTGTTTTCTTGCGGGTGGGTGCACAAATGTATAGACTTGCTATACAGGCCTGCTGCCGTGACCAGGTAGTTAGAGTGTGACTGAATCCCGTAATTCCGGCAGCAGTTATTCTGGGTAGATCCCGGTGAGCAGGGTGGGTAGGAAAGCACCGGCCCTGGTAGCAGCAGGCCACCAACAAAGGAGCGACGAATGAACATATGCGGCTGGACGAAGCGGTGTGATGGAAAGTGGTGCCACCCGAACGTTGGATACAATGCAAAGGAGCAGGGGCAAGTGCGGCCAGAGGTTATGAAGACGCGCCATGGTCTCAATCTGGATGATATTGGAGAGATCATGGACGCCAATTTCAAGGGAGTTGGAGATTGCCTGAACGCCATCGAGAAGCGGCTTGATGCAGTTGAATCTCAGGGTTGACCCTTCTATAGCTGAGTTGTTCAGGAAGGCCTGCAAGGCTCATTCCCTGACCCAGGCCCAGGGCTTTGAGCAAGCCGTGAAAGGATGGGCCGGGGATTTCGAGACGTTGGAGCAGAGAATAGAGAGACTTGAGAAGAGCATATCTCACAATAAGGGAGGCCAATGAACCTTAAAATGATCCGCAACCGTATCCTCTTCAGGCGTTTATCGGAGGATACCGAGACCGAGGGAGGCCTGCTCATACCGGATGTTGCCCGCAGGCCTTCTGTCGAAGCCGAAGTCGTTTCTGTCGGGCCCCAGGCCGTGGAGTTGAAGGCTGGCGATATTGTCATGGTGGATCTTTGGAAGGGCACCCAGTTCACCTACGATGGGAAATCTTACTGGATGGTCGATGAAGACCGCGTCAGCGCCACTGCATGAAGCTTCTAACCCGCTCCGTCACCAGAGAATCCCAATTGGAGGTCGGAGCATGGTACAAGATCGTCGGTACCACCTCTTCGGGGTTTGAGCTCCCGCCTCAAGCGTTTCTTTTGGAGGAAAAGTACCTTCCTCTCACTACCGTGGGGGATCGGTGGGTCAAGGGTTATATGGTTTGGGGATCGGCAGGGAAGATGTTTCACGTCGAGGATCACAAGATCCAACTCCATGAAGTGAACGTCCCTGAACATGGACTGCATGACATCCATTTGGAGCGGGTGGATGACGAGATCGTTCGCAGCCTGGGCTGGAAGGTGAAGCGATACTCAGAAATCGAACAGGACAAGTGGCGATGATTGAAGATCCCCTTCTGTACCTGGGGTTGGATATCGGCATCAGAAGGGACTCCACCGCCCTTTCAGCTGTGTATCGAGACTTTACCGAAGAGAAGTATTTCAAGATGTGGGGATGTCGAATCTGGACCCCCACCATTGGAAACCCCGTAAACATGGTCACCCAGGTCCAGCCTGTTCTGCTTAAGTTGTTGCAGGAGCAGCGCATAGCGGCATTGGCCTATGACCCTTATCAGATGGAGACTACCCAACAATGGCTGACGGAAAAGGGATTTTCGGACGTTCTGGTGCCGATCAATCAGCAGACGGAGATGACGAGAGCGGCGAACACGCTCCACAGCCAGTGCGTGGAGAAGACGTTTCTGATGTTCAAGGATCCGA
>Ga0098035_1001689_pt1 | contig 10592 bp, 18 predicted proteins | sample 3_EtaG_FD_75046 | JGI IMG/M metagenome (GOLD analysis project Ga0098035, IMG submission 75046) | Marine viral communities from the Subarctic Pacific Ocean - 3_ETSP_OMZ_AT15126 metaG | ecosystem: Environmental > Aquatic > Marine > Oceanic | place: Pacific Ocean | collected 2015-01-07
ATTTGGATTAAAAAGATTTTCCTTAATAAAACTTAGTGACTCATCCGTCCTCTTATTTGCACGATCCAAACATGATCTCACACCATCTATCTTCTTATCAAGCTCATCTAATCTGTAATGTACTAGCTCTAAATCTTGCTTGTCCTTACCATTCATAAGTTAATCCTTGAAGTAGTTGAACGGCCAATTTAAACCCCACATTGTTGTGTTGTATCAGCACTGTCACTATTCGATTATAAATATCTATCTCATTGTCATTACAGCTCCCTAAATTTTATTTTCTAGGAATTTTTTATTTAATTCTTTAGCCAAACCAACAACTGCTGTGGGATCGATCATTGAAGCATCTTTACCGTACATCCGTCTAAAATCTGATCCTGTACCTTCACGTTCATAACCTTCAGTGATGAAGAATGATAGTATACTGATTCCAGCTTTACGCATCTTCTCAACTTCATCTCTCGTGTGTTTTACAGCTGTGTCACCTGAGTAATACATTTTATTATCACCGAAGTAAGGCATACCGTCCGAGTAATTTAAAAAGAATGAATCACGACCAGCAGCATCAGTAATTATCTGTCTTGAGAGTGCTTCAAAGCATAACCCCTCTGGTGTAGTGCCTGAAGCCTGTATGTGAGTCCAATATTTTCTGATGTGTGAAATCTTATTTACATTTGAATCGTAAATTATTGCCAAAAGAGGACGATTGATATTCGATGGATTAATTGTTGTCCGTAATGAAACTTGAACATGAATGTTACCAGCCATTGCAGCAGCCTGAGAAATGGCTGCAGCTGATTTAATAGCATTCTCCAATTTTGTACCACTCATTGAACCGGAACCATCAATTGAAATATGAATATAAGCATCATTATATCTTTCTGTGTATGATGTCTTAAATACGTTAGGATTATCAAAGCCTAGCTCTGCAATAATTCTTTTATCCAGGCGACCTGATTCTTGACGTGACCACTTTGTGGTGCGTTCTTCATTACGAACCTTGAGCTTTTTACCAAGAATTTTACCAATAAGAAGGCCTTTAGAAACTATATCTTCTGAGTTAGTGCTTCTGTAGTAATTGCTGTTTGATAAAAATGGATATAAACCACGAGTGGTATAATCTGTATCATTCAACATTGAATCTGTCAATTTAGGAATAACAACACAAAGTGTTTTATTACGAGGACCTGTACCAACCTCTACATTAAAAGCGCCTGAGTCTTCTACAGCTTTTATGCTTGCCTTATCAGATTTTGTGAGCTTTGTCTTTTTATTCTTACCTTCAACTAAAGCCTTTTGCTTAGTGATAGCATTTTCAAGTGATTTCTTCTGATTAGGTGTTAATTCAGGAAGATCAATAACAGTACCTTCGCCAGTATCATCAGATGATGGGGTCATATTATCCAGATCTGCATCATCAGCTTTTGTATCCGAACCACCCATTGGAGAACCTTCGCCTGCTTCAGAATCATCAGTTGATTCTTCTGCTGGACCTTTTGATAAACCGTTAGGATCATCTTCTATAACTTCAATGTTAGCATTTTTTAAAATTGTATCATAAATTTTAAAAGCAACTTCAAGTGCTTCATCAAAAGATTTGAGACGAGCAATATTCTTGAGATCGATAATTCTGTATATCTCACGAAGAGCGGGGAGTGCAGCAAGATCTGTATTTTTATTCGTAAAATTCATAATACGGAAAATATAGCTGTCCCAGTCGAGTTCACGATATTCAGCTGATTTAAGCGCCTTATCGATCACATTAAAATTGAAATATTTGTCATACATCGCGTGATAGTAATTTTTGTAACCGGGAGCTGATTTGAAAGTCAAATAATCAATCCTGCGATCTTCAACGTAGTTGAGTAAATTTTTAATCCTATCTTTACGAAGATCATGAATTTTCTGCTCTTTTGATCTCCACCCTAAATCATTATGATTATAGCCATAATGACTACCAATCAGTTCGGATAGTTCAGTGAGTAACTCAAAATTTGTGTGAACAATGTGACTGCCTTCATGAAGAGCAAGACCAACATTGGGATCAAAATTCTTATCACTCATGTTACCTGAAAGGTAAACTTTTTTACCGTCTGTAAAAGATTCATCATTACCATTATATGTAACTGGAATATCTACACGACCTGTGACGATATTGACAAAGTTTGCGATAGCTCTACGATAGCCTGCGAGTGCAACAACATCTTTGCCCTTTTTCTCTTCAAGTTCCTCTCTCCACCACATATCAGATGAACCAGTGAGGTTTCCGATCCAGTAGTTTGAGTTTTGATTTATTCTTGTCATGTTTTGTAACCTTTAATTGTTAATACAATATAGGCATAATCCGCGACAAAGTAAAGGCTTTTTTTCACTTTTTTTCAAGTTTTTTTATTTCCCTTTTTACTTGAATTTCGTTAATCAAAAATTTGATTGCTTCTTGAACTTCTAGGTCAAAGCTTTTAAATATTTTTTTTATTTTTTTATTCATTTTTTAAACCAATGTAATTTACCATTAAACGATTCATATGTTTCCCAACCACATTTCTTCTTCCACAAACAATGCCAAGTATCGTATTCGTATGCATTGGATGGTGGTACGTGCTTCATATTATACCCACAGAAGCATTCTGGTGTATTGCCTAACCATAACCTAACTAACTTCTTCTTTAGTTTATTAAAAATTTCCTTCATTCACTTGAAATACAGTTAAACCATTCTTACGCCACATATCTACTACTTGCTGTCTATCATCAACCACTAAGAATACATCGTCTATATTGACATGTTCATCTAAGAATTGTTTCTTTAACTCATTGTCTGGCATATAATGTCTTTTATTATCTCTCATAACTAACTTATGAAATGGAACTCTATTACGAGCTAACCAAGAACGAGTAGTTTTTTCTGTCTTATTAGATCTGCCAGAAAATATAACAATAGTAAAACCATTCTCAGCAAATAACTGAGCCATTTTAACAACTGGTTCATTAGGCACATCTAACTTAATATTCTCAGGATTAAAGAAAACATCCCAATTAAACTTAGTGTGCCTCTTTTGCTCAGATGTCATAGCCAAATCTTTACGTTTGTCAATAATAGCAAGTGTACCATCTAAATCAAATATGATTATTTTTTTACTTTCATCTATTGGTTTTCCCCCATAGCTTTCAAATAAACTACCCATTCCTGTTATGTCCATTCTTCTGTATCCTCTTGTTTGCCTTGACATACATCTTGTTTAAAGCATCTTTTTGTTTTGGTGAGAGTTTTCCAGTCCTCTCCACCTGTGACATTATACTTGCGAGAAAATGATGGCCACTACTTGTATAATCTTGAGAATATTTTGCAGTATCTATCTTTGATCTCACCTCTTGAATCTTCCAATGCAGCCTTTTAATACGTGCTTCCTTTTCTAAAGTCTTCTTGGGACTTGTACTTTCCACGTAACGTGTGACAATTCCTTTTATCGCTTTATCCATCTTAGGTGAAATATGTCTACCTTTTGAAATAGCACTCACCATATCACCCACAAATTTCTTATAACTATTCCCCGTCTCTGTAAGTGTTCTATCACCACCCCAGTATTTTTTGTCTGTTAAGATGTGCATCATCTGCTGCATCTTTTTATCATATCGGTGATTTTTATGCTTTGTTTCTAAGATTGGAGTATATTTTACCATCCCAATTTTTCCGAAATAGCTTCTAATTCAGCAATAGCATTTTCTAATACCTTTTTAGCATTAAAAAAGTAAGATTCAGCTTGACTCATGTGATCCCTGCTTGATTCATTAGTCCTGTAATCTGGTAGCTCATTCACAGCAAAGTCCAACTCGGAATAGCCATATTCCAAATCATCTACTGCCTCTTTTAATTCTATGATTAAACTCATTTATTTCACCACCTTTGTGTCTACTAATGAACGAAATGATTTAAGGTTTATGTATGCATTGCGTACTTCTTCGGTATTACCGTAACTAAAATAACTCTTTAATATCTTCAAGTCTGTGGATTTGCCATCCTTCCTTCCTGAGAATAGTCTTAGTGCTCTTATGTACGCATCTGTAACATTTACACGATTGGCATTATTCTGGTACCAATTCCAAGAAAACTCTTTTTCTGCCCTAGTTAAACCTTTGCCATTAGCTCTTTTGGGTTTGAGTGATAATTTTGGTTTTGAAGAAAAGAACTCCAATTCTCCTTTTTCATTTCTTCCGATTGACCTATAGTCTAATTGTGGTTTCATTATTTACCCCTCATTTTTGCTTCAACCTTTATGCCCACCAAAAAGTAAGCAATTATTAATAGCGTAAGCCGTAAAAAAATTAATATTGTCATTTGTAACCTCTCATTTGTATTTGTTAATAGAATATAAGCATAAAAGGGTATACGCGTAAAGGCTTTTTTTTACTTTTTTTTAAGTTTTTTCCGTATATTTTGATAGTGGTTTTTTTGAACAATCAAAACTAAGAGGTTATATACAAATAATTATAATTGAGTAGAGGAGGACACGAAGTCCTCTTTTTCTTTGAACAAGAAGGAGATAACACTATGAAGGAGATCATAGCAATGGTCAAAGGATGGATAGATGATATGGTTCATCTATTAGGGTCCTTTGTGGCAGTTGGTGTCATGTCAGAAGTCCTCTTTGGCAATGGCGTCTTCGGTGTAAATGTTATTGGAAATCTAACAGCGATTATAGAAAAGTTCGGCCAATCCGGTTTTGCTGGGCTTGTTGCTCTATTGTTGTTAGTTGGCTTGTTCCGGAAGCAGTAGGTGTCGATAAGACACTAACAGAAAAGCGGGGAGGCAACGTGTAGCTTAAGCTCTACCCGGCCATTATAATTCCCCGCTTTTGCCTGTAAGATCATGGATACTATTTTCATAATCGTGTTATTGATTCTAATCGTATGGATATTTTCATATATTCGTTCTAAGGGGTAGAGAATGATACACATTGTATTAAATTAATATGTTCAATTTTGTTACATCTTCAACTCATCATCTGTTATTTCTTTATCTTCTATCCACCATTCTATTGGCTTTTTTGCCTGCATTGCATGATATTCAGCTTCTGTCATCACTCTCCACAACTGTATAAAATTTTCATACGGCATCTGTTTTATGCCTACAAAATAAGTCCTTGCACCACTAACCCCTACATCACTGGAAAGGTCAACTGTAGTATTGATATGATCATTGCTATCTACAAGAACATACTTCATTAGTCTAATACGATAAGCATTGAATCGATATATGATGTTCCAACTGTCCACCATAGAATCATTGCATCACCTTCCATTATCGCAACAGGTGCTATTACATTATGAAATTCCCAATCACTACCTACTAATGAAATATGATTTGTCACTGGAACCATAGAATTAAAATCATAAAAACCATCATCAGCACTATTATCTGTATAATACCATGTCCCAGTATTACATGTTCTACAATCTCGCTTAAAATATCGATCATTTCTCGCGATGTCCCAGTACATATCTGATTGCCATTCAACACGCGTATTTGTCACATCTGATGTATTCGAACTCATCCAACCGTCAACTACTTCCAGTGACTGCCAAGTTCCATTATTGACATCAATTGATCCAATATCTTCAACCCATATTGTTGCTTCATGAAATCTCTCTGTTCCATGATCTTGTAATGTATCCTCACACCCGAATACAAAGAGTATTAGCGCACTAACGCTTACGTTTTTTAGGATATTTAGTCCCATTTCTTTTAGCCTCCTTCAGCTGTTTTGCTTGTTTGTAGTTTAATTTTTTTGACCGATTTGTTTTGTTTCGTATCTTTTTACCACGATTCGTCTCCCAATCTTCTTCATATTCATCCCAATGCTCACTCATATCTTTTCTCCTAATTAAATAGAACGTTTAATTTATTTAGTCTATCCATAAATTCTGTAACCGTGAATTCGATACCCGTGTCTGTTACTATGGTAGTGGATCCCAAAACTTCTGGGTGATTTTCGAGGATTGTCATTAAAGACTTCATTCCTCTTTCTGTGTAGAATGTTCCAAAGCTTTCATTTCCTAATATATTGCTATCAAACATTAATTCATTCTGAGTGTCGTCTGACAATTTTATGAAATATGTCATAATCTTAATATAAGCCTTCTTTTTGACAAAGTAAAGGCTTTTTTTAATTACTTTTAAGATACCTCATAAAACGTTTTAAAACTCTTTTCATGATGTAAGGTTTTCCTGGATTACGGCCCCACATAAGAATTAACTGACTCCGCAATTCAGCTTCTTGTACTTCATTCATTTTATTCTTCCTTTTGTGCGGCATCTTGCTCTTCAGCTGGCTTATCAACTAAATCTTCTTTCTTAGCTGCTTTCTCTTTAGCTATTTCAGCTTTAAAATCTTTCTTCTTTCCACCAGAGTATTCGTAAGCATGACCTTCAGCAATTAAAATGTCATTGATACTTACAAGTCCATCAGTGCTACGATCCACACCTTCAGGCACAGGGCCCCCTACTGCACTTTCGTTTACAAAAATCTCTCCCAAAACCCTTCCAAATTTACCAGTGCCAAATGAAACTATTTTAAAAATTCCTGCTTCAAGCAATTCTTTATTGCGAGCTTTTGCAGCCAGACCCTTTTTCTTTTCATCTAAGTCTCTAGTACGTGATTCCCAGGTATCAATACCCATGTATCTAATTCTTTTCTTTATTTTAAGATCGAAACCTAAGTCGATATAACAATCGATTGTATCTCCATCTAAAACTCTAACAAGTGTGCCATTATATTCAAATGATGCCGGCTTCTGTGCCATAACTTTTCTCCGTTTGATATTGTCCTCATTATTTAAATATCAACGACAATAAGCTCTTGTTGCTTTTCTTCAAGCTCTGTAATTTTAAATGATAAATTTCCAAGCTTAAACTCACCAGCATCTCCGCTATCTGCTAATATCATACCAATATTACTTAAATTTCCAAAATCTGTCTGGTTGAATAGCCTAGCATCTATCTCAATAACAACATCATTATCTGCTTTCTTTACGTACGGACTTCCACCATAACATTTTTTTGAAAGATCAATTATTGTATTTTCTTGTTCTTTTCCAAGATAATCTAAAACAATAAATTCATTATCAATATAAACATTTGAACACCAGGGTTCTAATATATGTAAAAATTCCACATTACAATTATGAATAACAAGACCAATATCATATACGGGAGAAATAATAGGTTTCATAAATCTATCATGCTGAACTGTTGTTCCCCATTTTCTAATAAAATTTCTTTCATTTCTTGAATTTGTTTTCTGCCATTCCGGAGAATCCTTGCCTATATCACCGCCAGACATAGGATTAAATCGACTACCTCTACTTGTAAAGTGATAAACAAATGCATCCCAGGATTGAACTAACTTATATCCATTAAGAAGAAATCTATTAAACAAATCTGAATCTTCACGTGACTGAGGAGCGAAGAGTTTGTCATGTCCACCTACAGCAAAAAAATCGTCTTTATACATACACCACGGTGCAAATATACCCTCTGTAGTTTTTGTACTTAATTCCTGAGGTTTGTACTCACACCACTTCATATAGTCAAACTCTTCTGGCACAACACCAAAATCTTCTATTATTTTTTCTGGACCTGGTGGGTGTAACGGAGGCTCTACTCTGGTAGCAGACACGACTGTTCCTTTCTTTACGTGCTTTAATAGCTCTCTATCTAAGTTTGGATAAGCAACCATATCTGCATGAAATGCGCAAATAATATCTGTCTCTGCCATTTCAATTCCTTTATCGAACATTCCTACAATACCAACTCGTTCTGGTCCTGGATTATGGTGAACACTTAAAAATCCTCTATCATCTAAGCCATTCAACCACTCAGTAGTACCATCTTCGCTAGCATCATTTAAAACTAAAATTTTATTATCACCCTCTAATGCTTTTATTGACATGTAAGCTAATTTTAATAGCTCAAAATTATTTCTACTTGGTATAACAAATGTTATTGGCTTCATTTTCCTACCAACTCTAAAAACATATCTTTTGTAAAATATTCTCTAGCATACTTTTGTGCATAGTCTGTACATTTATCATAAAACTTTTCATCTTTCTTTAATCTCTTTGCTATCTCAACTGCAGAATCAATATCATTATAATCAACAGACGTCCACGGATAACATAATGATTGTGTGTCTGCTTTTCTATCACCTACACACGGTATTCCATGCCAAGCACAATTTAAGCTAAAGCTCGCAGCTGCGGTTACGCCTGGAAGATTAACTGCATACTTATATGTTCCTAAATTCTTCATCCATTTATTCCAGTCTGTATAATCTAAATAGTTTACATCGAGTGACGATGCTGTTGTCCAAGAATCTGTCGGCATTCTTTCCTGACCCATAGGTGGAATATAAATTGGACAATCAAAATGTTTTGCCACAATGATCTGCTGTAATCCATTATATTCTCTTGTCATTGGTCCAGAGATAATTGTTTTCTCTTCCATATTAACCAATTCATTAGGAACATACGCCATTGTACTTCTCATTACAGAGATAGATTGATCAGGAAACATTCCCTTATAATACTTCTCATCAGTTGAATTTGGACATAAAATTTTATCACAATTACTTACATTATTATACCACCAGATCTGAAGTGTTGCAGTATGTTGATTCCAATAACCTGCTTCTCCATCCTGATAGAACCATATTTCTCCTGTGAATTTTTTCCTCAGAGATGCTACAGTATCAAAATGATATTCTACCAACCACTTTATAACTTGTTTTTCAACACCCCCTTTAGGCAAAACAACAACAACATTGCCCTCATACACAGTCTCTTCATTTAAAACTTTTATTATTGGAATGTGTTCAGCATCCCATGCAGAAATCTGTGATTCCAAGACTCTCATATTTAAATAATCCTCTGGCACCTTTCCAACTAATCCCATTTCTGATACACAATATTTTATTTTCATTATTCTTTCCTAAAAATTTTCTTTAATATACTTTTCTAGATTGCCCTTTTACTATTGCTTTCATTATATGTGACTCAACGTTGTATAAATGTCTGGTACATTTGGCTCAAAAAATGTGACCTCAATTCCATCAAAATACTTCATATCTAAATAATCCTTTCCAGATGGGCCACTTATATAATGTGTGGCACCTGCTTCTTTACATAAATTTGCTAATAATTCTGACTTTGCACCTTTTGCTTTCATGTCTGATGCTCTTATTACTGGTGTCATGACACCAAGTCTCGCTGCACAATATGTTATGCTTCTAAAATTAATATCAAATAATTTATCCGGTTCATATACTGTAGATAAATCTAAACCAAATCTTTGTTCGTGTTGTTTAAGTATTTTTCTTCTCCAGTTACCAGTTTCAGCCGGCTTAACATCTTTTATATGCTTTTTAACAGAATTCTTTGGAACTGGAATTGTAAACCATTCTTCACGTCCCTGATGGTTCATAAATCTATTTCTATTTTGAAAGTAATTTTTCCTATAATTCACATTGTCAAGAAGTATTAAAATATCTGCACTGTGCATTTTTTGGAAATAACCAAGATAGGGAAAATGTTCAGGCTGGTGTATCGTTACCTTCATCTAGCTTCCATACTAAAAAATGTAAATATACATGACCATTGTATAATTCTCTTTCTATAGGGACACCCCATTTAACACCAGCATCTGCTTCTTTGAGACGTTTTGCTGTTTTATGCATTACAGTTTCATAATCCATATCAGACGTGTCTTTCACATTATAAAACTTCGATCTCTCTTTTCCCCACTTACTTTTATTTGAGAATTTTCCGTATGGTTTTACATTTATATTATGAACAAAGTATCCACCCGGGTTTAGCAGCTTTTTAATATGAGGAATAATGTTAAAATATTCTTTTTCCCACATTCCATTATCACAAAAAACAAAATCAAATTTCTCACCTTTATAATTCTTAATATACTTGTATGTGTCTGTATTCAATACACGATCAGATCCAAATTTTAATTCTAATTCATTAAAAAGTTTAGGATCTTTCTCAATGTGTAATGTATTATTAAAATTATTATAAAGTATAAAACTACAATAGCTTCCATCTCCTGCAAATAAGTCTAACACTGTTTCTATAGTATCATTAGACTGAATAAAACTTACAACATTCTGAAGCCCATATGATCTATCAATATATTGTTCTCTATCTCTATTTGCTATATCAATTAAAGGCATTTTATTATCCTATAAACATCATAGTGTTCATAATCTGTATGTACAAAATTTTCCATTTGGTATGCTTTGCCAATATTCCAATGTTCTTCACTCTCCAAATAATAGCCAAGCTTAGAATATGATTGTTCTTTTTGAATGTCATATTTCATACACATTTCTTTCTTAAGACTATACACACCTGCATCTAATGGAATCCAATAATTTGCAGCAAAGTGTGTAGAGCTTGGAGAGTATCCTGTTGTAAATCTATTCGCGTACTTATACATGCCCATCGCGATTTGATTCACAGCAGAGTGATCAGTATGACAATCTTTATCATCGTGTGTCAAAATGTCAAACCTTCTCTCAAAGTCTATTA
>Ga0098035_1001690_pt1 | contig 10591 bp, 6 predicted proteins | sample 3_EtaG_FD_75046 | JGI IMG/M metagenome (GOLD analysis project Ga0098035, IMG submission 75046) | Marine viral communities from the Subarctic Pacific Ocean - 3_ETSP_OMZ_AT15126 metaG | ecosystem: Environmental > Aquatic > Marine > Oceanic | place: Pacific Ocean | collected 2015-01-07
ATAAGAGTTGAATTTTCTTTTGAATATACATTCCAATCAGCGTATAGAGGAGCTAACGATGATATGCTCCATAGCACGACTCATCCACAATTTACTTTTACAATAGGGAAGATGGCTAATGATATTTTTACAAGTGGAGCTCCCTCAGATGCAAATCAAAAACTATTGATACAAGGAGATTCTTCAGTTGTAACTATGACTGGGGCAAGTGTTGGTACTGCTGTTTTTTATGACGACAATGGCGATGAAATTGATATAACACATGATGCAACCAATAATATTCCTTGGGCATATTCACAATTTTGGCCAATAGATACTCTTTATACGAATAATTATGGGAATGATAGTGGAAGAATGAGGAGAGGAACAAAAACACTTAAAGGAGTTGTTTCATTTAGTCCAGGACAAATAGCTATTACAGATGATATGATAATGAGACTTAATATCGTATATCCTCATATGGGTGGAACTAACTTAAGAGAGTGCATTGAATTTCAAGCTTGGAACACTGTAAATGATTGGGATTTTGCTAGATATGAAAAAATAAGATTTGATTATATAAATGTGTATTTTGACTCAACTAGTTGGACAGCAGCAGTTGACGGCATGGTATCATCAGATAAAGATAAAACAAAAATTGACTTTACTTTCTCTACCCCAACAGGTTCAACTGCTGTTGGTTGGGAAGAAAGAGTATTTTTAGTTGGGTGTACCTCTGTTAATATATTTGATGAAGAATCTAATATAAATATCAATGATACTACTATTGGAACAACAATATCAGGAAGTTCATCAACAAATACTTCAGCAGTTACAGCTGGTCAATCTCCAACTGTGAATGTTTATGTTGGTAATGAAGTGGCTGAAGATGATTATAGGAGTAAAATTAAATATTATATGAAAGATACTGATTCTGATATATGGTATTTGCAGTTTTATGTTGATTTGATTAATAATAAAATCCATTCAACAACATCAAATTATTCTTCTTATGGAGTGAGAGATGTTACTAACAAATGCTATAAATATTCTATCCCTAATTCTAAAATGCTTAATTATAATGAGGTTGATAGTTATGAATCTCAAACTCTTGTTCCACAAGATATACCTTTTAGTCAGTTAACATGTGATTATAAAACTTCAGTTGTGGCTAATAATAAATTATATGTTGGCAACATAAGGCAAGATGGTAAAATATATCCTGATAGAATGATTAGTTCTGTAATTAATAAATATAATATTCTCCCATCTTCCAACTTTCTTGATGTTGCTATTAATGATGGTGATGAAATAACAGCTCTTGAATATTATAAAGATAAGATATTGCAGTTTAAAAAGAAGAAAGTATTTGTAATAAATATATCAGGTGATTATGAATTTTTGGAAGATACATTTGAAGAAATTGGAGTTATTGGCTCTCACCAAGTAACAAGAACCCCTTATGGTGTTGTGTGGATTAATTCAAAAGGATGTTTCATTTATGATGGAGAAACTTTAACAAATCTTATTGATAATAAAATACCTGAGAATAGTGATTCGGCATTTATTGCGAGTAATTATTGGTATATATCAGATAGTCCATATCAATCTGGAAGTGTTGCTTATAACGCTTCAACAAAAGATATTGTTATAAAAGTATATTTAGGGTCTTCAACTTCAACTGAATATTCTCCTTCAAACACCACTGGGATTCAAGTTATAACCCTCCCTGATGGATATGTATATAATATTCCAACAAAATCCTGGTATTTTACAAACAAAGCATTTGTTCCAAGATGGAGAACTCATACTTCAGGAAATTCAAGTAATTTTACGACTGATAAAAATGGAAATATTATTACATATGTAAGAGATACTACTACAAGCCATGGACATAGGGTTAATGATATATTGAAATGGAATTCTAATAAAGCTAACGATGAAGCAATCCTTACCCAAAGAGGAATTACTGATGCTACAGCTATAAACGCCAGACCTCATGTATTTATATCAGCTGATTATACATTTGGAGATATTGCTGTAAGAAAGAAAATATATAAAGTATATGTTTCATATAAGTCTATGAACTCTTCTGGTGCTGCTGAGGATTCAGATGTTGTTGTTTCTTTTGCAATAAATGGTGCTGGCCAAGGGGCTACACCAACTTTTACGGTATTCTCAGATAGTAGCACAAATTATGATGCAACAACAGGACTTACTGGTTCAACTCAATGGCAAATAGCGGAGCTTATTCCATCAAGTTCAATAAATAATATATATTCATTCCAGTTAAAATTTGAAGGAAATTCTCTTACTTCTTCAGTGGATTTTAAAATTAACGATATATCAATAGTATATAGAACAAAACCTGTTAAATAATGGCAAATCTTCTCCATATAAAAGGTTCAAGGAATAGGATACTTAATACACTTCCATCAAATACAATGGGTAAAGATGGTGATATTATACTTTCTTCTATACAAGGGAAGGGGATATATTTATGTTCAAAGGTAAGAGGAAGATGGTATGTGTCAAATAAAATGGAAGAATTAAGAAAGATTGAAAAAACTTCAATTAAAGATTTAGAGGTTAATAGATTAAAAATAGGTAATACCACAATAACAAAAGATGAATATGATGTATCAAGTGGTGATTTAACTTTAGATGCAGATGGAATAATTAAATTAGATGCAGCTGATACAGGAACAGATGATGGTATTCAATTTTTATCATCAGGAACTCAATTTGGGTCAATGGCTGCTCATCATAATTATAGTGAATTAAGATTATATGAAGATGCAGGGGCTTCAACATCTGATTATGTATCTTTACAATGTGCAGCAAATGGAGCTACAACATTAAAAACTTATGATGCTGTAGGTGCAACAGGACATTTAACTTTAGTACCTGATGGGAATTTAATATTAGACCCTACTTCTAAAGTAACAATAATTAATGAGGGTATAGTTTTTAATACTCAAACTCATCAAGATATAACAAGTGGTGGGATTGCTATTGATTGGAAGGATGGGAATAAACAATCTATTGATATAACAGGTACTGGATATACTCTTACTATGACTAATCCATTTGGGCCTTGTAATTTAATATTAAAAGTAATTCAAGGAGATGGTAGTGATACAATTACAACTTGGGCTGCTTCTTCAGGAAGTGTTTATTGGTCTGGTGGAGCTATTCCAACATTATCAACTGGTAATGGGGAAATTGATATTATAAGTTTTTATTTTGATGGAACTAATTATTTTGCAGTTGCATCTCTTGACTTTGCTACAGTTTAATGGCTTTTAAAGATAACACATTAGAGTTTTTTGATAATAAGATAGTTGATTCAAAAGGTATAGAGGTAATGATGGATTGGGAATCATCTATTATGGAGAAGTCAGCAGAATTTGTATGTCATAATAAAGGTGATATACTTGAAATAGGATTTGGTATGGGAATATGTGCAGACTACATACAAGCACAGGGTGTAAATTCTCATACAATAGTTGAAATACACCCACAGATTTTTGAAAAATTACAAATATGGGCAAATGGTAAATCTAATGTTACTATAGTTCAGGGTGATTGGAGTAGTGTAAGTGGTTTATCTACTTACGATGGGATATTCCTTGATACATTTGGAGATGAAAATTTAGATAAGTTTAAAGAATTTGCATTATCTAAGATTAAATCAGGTGGTAAGATAACTTATTGGAATAATGAGGAGAAAGAATATAATCCATATTCATTTAATTTAGTTTCTTATGATATGGTATCTGTAAATCCTGATGAGAATATGTACACACTTATTAAAGATAATTATTATATGCCAAAGGTTGAATTGTAATGCCTACAATATATTCAGGAACAGGAGATTCTTATGCTCAGTTAGGTAGTAATGTATCTTGGGCTAATGCGAGAGGAACTGTGTCTTCGGTTGCAGATGTTTATGGTAACACTTCTACAAATAGTACTTATGCAGTATATAATATATACTCAGGTGGAAGGGGTGGAAATAATTATTACTGTAGAAGGTCTTATTTCCCATTTGATGTATCATTACAAAGTGGAACTTTAGAAAGTGCAACAATTCAGCTATATTTAGATAATTTAGGTACAGTTGGTAGTAATGCAGATAAAGTAACATTAGTAGAAGCAACAGCTTTAGCAGGAACTTCAGCAGATTATGGAAATTGCTTTGCAAGTGGAGTTACATTAGGAACTGAAGTATCAGATGTAGTAACAGTATCTACTACTGCAGGTTATCATACTTTTACTATAAATTCTAATGGAATTACTGCTATACAAAATAAAATAGGAAGTGGAACTTTTACAATTTGTTTAATGGGATTTAATTTTGACAAAAGGCTTTCTGCTCCTTCTCTTGGTGGAAATTATACTCAGATTCAATGTTATTATGCAGATTATACAGAAACAAGTAGAGACCCAAAACTTACTCTAACTTATGCAGCAGTAACAGATAATTCAGTATTTTTTGGATGTAATTTTTGAGATTTGTATATGACGATAATAATTAATATATTTAAAAGAATAATTTTAGGGAAAAAGGAGTAATATAATGGCAAATGGTATATCACCATATCAAGTAGCTGGGCCAACAACAAGATTAATCCAGCAGTCAAAAATTAAAGAGAGTAAAGAAAAACAAGCAGACGTTGCAACCAAGAAACAGATGGGTGAAATGGAAGAGGAATTTTATGCTGATATGGAAAAACTTGGGATTAAAGCTTCTGATGCTGCTGGAAAATATGATGAGCAAGATTCATATTTAAGTATTCTTGGTCTTTTAGGCAATCCATTATTATCTGGGATTCTTGGAGCATTTACATCGGGAAGAAAAACAAAGCAAAAAAGAAAAGCAATGAAAGGGTTACTTGATATTGATGAAAGATATGGAAAAACATTTTTAAGGGGTGATTATAGAGATTATCTTTCTGAGGCAAGGTCAATGCAGGTTGATGAGGGAGATATATTTAAAAATGCTTTAACTGGGGGATTTTCATCAGCTATGTTGAGTAAAATGCTTGGAAGTTCTAGGCCAGAAGGAGGAATACTTAGAAAGACTGCTCAAAAATTTCAAGATGTTGGTGGTGAAGGCAAATGGGGAGGATTATTTAAAGGTGTTGGGAAAACTCTTAATCCATTTGAACAAGAGGGATTATTTCAGCCGAATAGAAAAATCAATATTCCTGAAGCTCCAATGATAGGGCCGCAAACAAGAGGAGTTCAATTCACAGATAGATTAAGAGGATTATGGGGAGGAAGTAAAAATTTATTAGAACCATTAACAACGGGTGTTTCACAATTTGGACAACAGGGGTTTAATCAAGGTGGTAAAGGTGGTCAAATGATGGAATCATTGATGCCATTATTAATGTTGCTTCAAATGTTAGAAGGAGAATAATATGTTTCAACAAAGTATATTAGAAAGTTTACAAAGTATTTTTGGGGAGATGGGATGGTCTCAGTTAACGTCTCTTACTCCAGAATCTATTGCAAGTGGATTTGCAGAGCATTATGGGTTAAATGAACAAGATTTACCACCTGGGATGTTTCAATCAATAAGTCCTGAGATGCTACAAGCAGGTAGTTATAAAACATACTCACCACAATTACAAGCAAAAGGACAATCTTTATTGTCTGGGTTATATGGCGGATTAGGTGGAAAAGAAGCTACAAAAGCTGCTGGTGGATTTGCAGGTGGAAGTGGCTTTGGAAGACAACAAAGTGGTGTTAAAGATGTATATGGCAAAGAAATGGCAGGAGCAATTGGTGATGTTGGTCAACAATATTCACAAGGATTAGGACTTGTATCTGACCTTGTAAATCAATGGCATGAGCAAGCACAAAGAATTAGCATAGGACAAGGATAAATATATGGCAATTCCAGGATTAGAGAAGGAACAAAGGTCTGATGATACACTCGCAAAATTACTTCGATTAGTACAATTTTCACAACAAGGACAAAAAGAAAGTCCTGTTGTACAAGATGCTATTCAATCATATAGTTCTTATATATTTAATTCATTTGATGATGTTGAACTCGAAAGCCATCAAGCAGGATTAGATAATTGGTATAATGAAAATTTAGGTGATTTAACTTCTTCTGAAATTGAAAGATATGAACTTGTAAAAAGAAGAATCCCAGAGCATCAAAAAAGGTATAAAGCTTTTGATGCGCAATATGCAATGATGCACGATGAAATGGAAGAAATGAAAGTTTTGTTAGCTGGAGGAGTAGATGAAGAGGGAAATACTGTTGTAGGGTATAATGATTTAGATAACCAAGGAAAAGCTTTATTAGCAGGAACGATTAAAGAAAAAGAACTTGCATATATAAAAAGCAAAGAATTGTTAACTAAACAATTTGGAGACCTATTAAGCCATCCATCTGGGAAATTTACTACAGAATTTACAGGATTAAATTCTTGGGATGATATATATCAGCTAGGATTAGCTTCAATAGAAGACCATGTGCTTGATAAAAATGAGCTTTATACTATTTCAAGGGGAATAGATTATGGAAATCTTGAGGAGTATAATGCATATAAAGGTATTCAAGAACAAACACAATCAGATTCAAGAAGATTTATTATGCAAGATGCAAGACCATTAATAGCTGAAGTTAACTACAAAGGCAAGCTTTTAGATGACTATGAATACATAATGGAATTAGCAGAGTCTGCGCAAACAAATCCTCAAGCACAAAAACGATTAAATGCTGTAGCTAGTTCAGTAGCTCATAGTACGGAATCTCAAACTAATCCATATGCAGGAACTCTTCCCACAGGCTTTTCTGAGCAGCAATTTACATGGCAACAATTATTAGACCAAGAAGCTAATGATTTAATAGAAATGTATCGAGCAGACATTCAAAATATTCAAGGAAATCTATATCAACTTGAGAGTGGATTTCAAAATGTAAGCAGAGGAGAAAGTTTAACTCAAGGAATGCCTATTACATATAGTGGATGGGGAGGTGAGATAACTGACCCATATTTAAGATATGAGCCTCCTAAAAAAGAAGATGGCCCAAAAAACAAAGTATCAAAAATGTCTGCAGATGAGAAAACCTTAATTCTTGATTATGAAAAAGATTATCAGAAAAAGCAAGAATTGAATAAATGGTTTAAAGACTATCCTTATACTGGGTCGTCTCCTGAAGAAAAAAAAGCATTTGGTACTCCAGAATATTATAAAATAAGAACTGAAAAAAGCTCAGAGTTAAAGGTTTTAAAGATTAAGTGGAATAAAAAACAAACGCATTCTTACGGAGGAGATACTTGGGAGCAGAAACCTCAAATCTCAGCATATGAAATATATAAGCGTTATAATATGTCCCCTATAGGAAAGATGTTTGACTAAAAAATGAATTATATTCAATATTTAGAAGACCAAAGAGAACAAAATCCAGCATATAAATCATACGGAAATGCAAGTCTATATCAGATGCTTTATCATTCAGACCCTGATTTACCCAAAGATTGGGAGTTTATGAATGATAAGATTAAAAATCAAAAATCAAAAAGAAAAAAACAGCAAGATAAAACCTCTCCAACCTTTGTTAATAATTTATTGGAAATGTCTGATTATGGAATGATAGATGAAAATTCTTCAGAATGGGTGAAAAAGGCGTATAATGATTCCGCCACAGGAATAGCATATCAATTACATACAGGGCAAGCAAAATTTGGCATTGACCCAGAATGGGAAGCAAATATAGGAGAAGATATTTTGTCTCTTGTTCTTGGATTCACGATGCCTTTAGACTTAGCTTTAATGTTTACTGGTGGTTGGGTAGGAAAAGCTGGGCTTGCTGCATCTTCTGCCTCTAAAGGAGTTCAAAGATTGGCTGCAAAAGAAATGGTAAGAAAGAGTGGAGGGAAGATAACATTAAGACAAGCAAAAAATCACGTAAAGAAAGTTGTATCTAATGAATCAGACGGAATGGGTCTTTTGTTTCCAAAAACACAAGAAAAAGCCGCTTTGTCAAGTCAATTCGCATCTCCAGTAAAATCTATGGCTAAAATGCAAGCTTCAACACTTGCAGTTTTTGAAGGAGTGAAAGGTGGATTAACTGAAGCTGTACATGGAGGTGATTGGAAAAAGGGTGTAAGAGATGGGGTTATGCACGGAGGTATGATGGGAGGTGTAGCTGGATTTATAGGAGGAAGTTTAAATGTAGTTAATGCAGCATTATATTCAAAAGCAATGGCTAAAGCTTACCAAGGAACTGCTGAAGGAGTTGCGACCAAACTTACAAAAAAAATTGGCAAAGATACTGCTAAGCTTGCTACTGGAAAAGTCGGGCAAGTATTAGCTGAAGGCACAGCTTTTACTGCTCCAGATGTTTATAAAGTAATTGATGATGACAATTTTACTTTAAGAGATTTAGGTAGAAATGCACTTGTTAATATAGGTATGATGGGACTTTTGAAAGCAAAGCATACTCTTATAGGAGAAGGTAAAAGAGAAGCAATGGATTATGTTAAAAAAGTATTAAAAGAGCAAGGAAATAAGTCTGATGTTGATTTACATATCAATAATATAACAACCTCTCTTGATGAAGGCAAAGGGGACTCTGATGGGATAGGAAACAAAGTATATAATAATACTGTCTCTATTGCAAAAGGATATTTAGAGAATGTTTCTAAAAAATTAGGAGATATTGATTTAATTGATGGAGGATTAGGTAAGATAACATTAGAGGAAGTTAAGAAACTTGAAAAAGCTATCGATAAATTAGAAGCAGATATATTGTCTGGGAAAAAAGATGAAAAAATTCATTATAAAGATTATAATGAGCATATGCAAACAATATTTGCTATATCTGAACTTTTAAATAAAAGTATTGGAATGCAAAAAAAAGATGTTACGATTAAAAAATCTGTCGTTAAAAGACTTGAAAATTTACAAGATAAATGGGATGGCGAAATTATTGGAGAATTGCGTAACAAAAATAAAATGAAGGAAGAACAAGTTTATAGTAGAGAGCAAAAAACAAATTTAAGACAGCAATTAACAAATTATATTGAAAATGCTATTAAATATAAAAGTAAAGCTTCAATAAAAAACTTTTTAATTGATAATGAAGGAGCTATTAAACCAAAGTACGATAGAAAAGGGAATCTCAAAGAAATTGAAATTAAAAACGAAAAAGACGTAAGGTGGGACTTGCTTAAAGAAAAGCTAGATGCATATACTCCAAAGTCTAAAACAAAAATTCAAGTCGGTAAGGATATATATTCAGCAGAAGATGTTGAAGGCAAAAACAAAGGATTAACAGAAGGAATAGTTGATACTACTACTAAAAAAAGAGAAGGTGGCTTAGAATATGTTCACGAAACCAAAAGGAAAGATGAAAGAAAAACAGTAGATGAGAGGATTCAAAAACTTACTGAAATTATAGGAAGTAAAAAGTCTTTAGCTAGTGAAGTATTTAATGCTGCAAAAGAGAGGAATTTACTTAGAAAATCAAAAGAAATAAACAAAGATAGTGTAGAAGGATTAGATGCAAATGCAGCATATCAAAAAAGTAAAGCGATATTATTACATTATGCAGAGCAACTTGGTTTAAATAAAATAATTAAAAGAAAAAAACCATTAGCAGAAGAAAGTTCTATAGAAAGAATCGATTTTCTTAATAGATTTACTAAATGGCTTGCTACTGAACGAGGAAAGAGTCTTCATGAACTTTCTAATAAAGATGTAGATGCATGGATGGAGTCAGAAGGAAAAGGATATCATAAAACTAATTTAGTGGCTCTTTTTGAAACTCTCAAAAAAAATTCAATGCTTTTAAATCCCCAAGCACTTACATATACTACTCCAAAAGAGATACTATCTCTTTTAAAACCTATAGGAGATACCGCAACAGAAGGATTAGAGGGGGCAAGAACTAAGCATATATTAGGGAAAGAATCTACTGAATATTGGAATTTTGGAAAAAATTTCGTTGAATATGTACAATCTAAAACAAATAGGATTAAAAAATATGTGACGGATGATGTTGGGGAAAAGCTTGTTAAACTTTTCAATAGACAAGAAGGCGGTATTGGAGCTGAAGCTTTTATGTTTAAAAATGTAGACTATAAGCCTATAACAGGCAAGACTTTAAGGCCACTGATTCAAATGATATTTGGTGTAAAAAACATACCTGCTGGAATGGCTGGAGAGCATAGAGCTTTTAGATATTCTTTTATGCAATGGGCTGTAGAAAAATATGGAGAAGGCTCAGAAGCAGGACAAGTATTAAAGCTTGTGCTTGGAGATAAACCTCCCAATGATATAAAAACCGACCTTATAAAAGTATATGGTACAAAACAATATCATGGTAAACATGCAGCGAATGCTAAAAGATGGGTTAAAGAGTATTTAAAAGACATAGATGCAGGAGGATATGAAATTAAATTTGATGGAAGCACTAAAGGAAAAAGAGGCGTTTTTATTGAATATAAAAAAGGTGATAAAAGTGGGAGCGGAAAAGACAAGGGTGGATATAATACATGGGAAATAAAAGAAGGACTTAGAAAATTAAGAGAAGAATTTACAGATGATATTATTGAAGTTAAAGATAAAAAAGGAAAAA
>Ga0098035_1001691_pt1 | contig 10589 bp, 10 predicted proteins | sample 3_EtaG_FD_75046 | JGI IMG/M metagenome (GOLD analysis project Ga0098035, IMG submission 75046) | Marine viral communities from the Subarctic Pacific Ocean - 3_ETSP_OMZ_AT15126 metaG | ecosystem: Environmental > Aquatic > Marine > Oceanic | place: Pacific Ocean | collected 2015-01-07
CAGTTCGCTGGCATGGCTTGGCGGGCTGGTAACAGGAACCGCAGCCTTGCCGCTGCTTCCCGTGGCCCGCGCGGCAACCCCGCATGGCGGCGGATCCGGCCGCCCCCCTATCACCTCGGGGACCCCGCAGGATCCGGGCGACCGCGCCTCGTGCGACTACTGGCGTTACTGCGCGATCGATGGCTTCCTGTGCAGCTGCTGCGGCGGCACAGTCAACAGCTGCCCACCGGGGACGGAGATGTCGCCGATCACCTGGATCGGCACCTGCACCAATCCGGCCGATGGGCGCGCCTATGTCATCAGCTATAACGACTGCTTCGGCGCAAGTTCCTGTGGCCAGTGCCTGTGCAACCGTAACGAAGGCGACAGACCGCAGGTCCGCCCACAGTCCAATAACGATTACAACTGGTGCCTGGGGACCGAAAGCAGCGTCTACAACTGCTCGGTCGCCGCGATCGTCGGTGTCGCACTGGAGGATGCGCAGTGATCCCCCGCGCGCAACTTCTGGCTTTCCTCACAGCCCTCGCCACGATCGCGGCGGGAGGTCTTGCCGCAGCGCAGGCCTCCTCCCCCACTCCTACTTCAGCCCAGGACGGTGCGGTGGTGTACAAGCGCTGCGCTGCCTGTCACACGGCCACGGGAGCCGGCATTCCCGGAGCCTTCCCCCCACTCCAGAGCGACTTCCGCGAACTCGCGGCGAGCAAGGACGGCCGGCGCTACCTATCGCTGGCGGTCATGCGCGGCCTTTCCGGCCCGATCGAAGTGGAAGGCAAGACCTATCGCGGCATGATGCCCGCGCAGTCCGGCCTGGACGACGGCGACATTGCGTCCGTCCTCAATCATATCGGCACGAAAATTGCCAGGTCGGGACCTGCATTCAGGGCTTTCACCCGCGCAGAAGTGGCAGCGGCACGCAAGTCGGGCGGATCGCTGAGCGCCGCGCAAGTGGCCAAGCTTCACGCCGATGCGGGATCGCAATGACACGCGCGCTGCGGCTCATCCTCCCCCTCGCGCTGGGCTCGATCGTTGCGACCGTGCTGGCGACCCGAGTGGATGCAGGTGCAGGCGCGGCGTCAGACGCAGACTATCCAGGCGTACCCGATGTCGCGCAGGCCCGCGTAGACTACATGCTCAAATGCCAGGGTTGCCACCAGCCGAACGGTCAGGGCAATCCCGTGAACACACCGCCTCTGGCTGGAGAAGTGGCCCGCTTCCTCTCGGCACCGGGCGGACGCGAGTTTCTCGGTCGCGTGCCGGGAGTGGCCAGCGTCGACCTCGACAATGTCCGGACGGCGCAAGTGCTGAATTACGCCTTGTTCAAGTTCGACCGGGAACACGTTCCCACGGGCTTCAAGCCCTACACGGCAGACGAAATCGGCCGGCTGCGTAGCAGGCCGCTGCGACTGGAGCGCGCGACCGTGCGTGCGCAGCTGATCGAGCACCTCGAGGCAGGCAAAGAGGTGCCCAAGACACATCAGGAATAACAAATAAACTCAAACAGGGATCACAGTCACATGTCCAGGAAAACGTTGCGTCTGCTACCTTCCGGCTTCGCACTTGCCATCGCACTCACGTCCGTACCGGCCCTCGCACAGGCCACCGATGAAGATAGCGATCACCCGAACGGTGAAATCGTCGTCACCGCGGCCAAGCGCAGCGAAAACCTTCAGGACGTTCCGATCTCGATCTCGGCGATCTCGGGCAATGCCCTCGCAGCCTCGCGCACCAACAGTGTCGATGATCTCGTGACCAAGGTCGCTAACCTGCAGCTCACCTCCATCGTCGGCGACAACACACCGATCTTCGCCCTGCGCGGCGTGTCGATGTCCGACTACAGCCTCAATCAGTCAAGCCCGGTCGCCACTTATTACGACGAAGTCTACAAGGGGAACTTCGCCTTCCTCGGCGTCGCCATGTACGACCTGGAGCGCGTCGAGGTGCTGCGCGGCCCCCAAGGAACGCTCTACGGCAAGAACACCACCGGCGGGGCGGTCAACGTCATCAGCCGTACCGCCAAGCTGGGCGAAACTACCGGCTATGTGAACCTGGGCTACGGAAACTACAACCGCATGGAAGCGAGCGGGGCCGTCAATGCACCGCTGGGCGACAATGCCGCGATCCGCCTGGCCGGCACTTTTGCGCGCGCTGACGGCTGGTTCAAGAATGTCGTTCCCGGCATGCCGGACCTCGCCAGTACGCGCGAATACGGCCTGCGCGGCTCGATCCTGTTCGAACCCACCGACACCGTTCGCTTCAACCTGCGCGCCTCGACCAGCTACCAGAACCCGCGAAACTACGGCATCTATGCGCAGCCGGAAGATATCAACCGGCCGGGCCTCAGCAAGTTCGAGATCGCCTCGAACATCGCGCAGCGTCGCCGCGCCCGCACGTATTCGGTGGCGCTCACAACCAATATCGACGTGTCCGATACGCTTGGGATCACCAGCGTTACGTCATGGGACAAGGGCAAGCTGTCCTTCTACGAAGATACCGACGGCACGGCGAGCCAGCTTCTCGAAATCCCCTATTACGACCGCGCCTCCCAGTTCGCGCAGGACCTGCGCCTGACCAGCGACACCGGCGGCCCCTTCGATTTCATCCTCGGCGCCTATTTCAATCGAGAAAAGGTGTTCAACCGCACGACCTTCGAGATCGGAAAGGACATCGACCTTACCGGCGACAACACGGTCACCGTCGACGATTGCGTCGAGGGCCTGACCAATGCCGATCCCACCGACGACGGTATCGCCTGCCTGTTCCGCAACAGCTTCACCCAGGTCAAGAAGAGTTATGCGCTCTACACCGACCTCAAGTACGAGCTCAGCAGCGCGATCACACTGCGCGGCGGACTTCGCTATACCCACGATACCGGTAAGCAATCGGAATTTCAGGCCGACGCCCTGGGCGTGGACGAGAGCCTCGTCGCCACTTTGATCCCGACGTCCAGCCTGTCCTACAAGACCGACAATCTCTCGGGCAAGATCGGCTTCGACTACAACCTGGCCGATGGCAACATGATCTATATTTCGGTCAGCCGCGGCTTCCGTGCGCCCAGCTTCAATGCCCAGGCCTTCTTCGATCCCTCGGAACTCTCGGTCGCCAAGGCGGAGAAGGTCACTTCCTACGAATTGGGCGCCAAGACGCAATTCGCCGGCCGTAGCATCACGCTCAACATGGCCGCGTTCTATTACGATTACCGCAACCAGCAATTCATCAACGTCGATCCATCCACCGCGGCGCAGACCCTGCTCAACATTCCCAAGTCGCGGATTTACGGCGCCGAGGCGGAGCTGACCGTGCGCGCCAACGACATGATCTCGATCCATTCGGGGGTCGGCCTGCTGTCGAGCAAGATTATCGACGGCACGGTGAGCGGGACCGTGGTCGACGGCAACCGCCTGTCGAACGCGCCCAGCCTGACCTTTAATGCCAGCCTCGACCTGGCGATTATGGATAACGATACGGGCAAGCTCAGCCTGCACCCGGAAATGGCCTACCAGTCGTCGCAGTATTTCGAGGTCATCAACGTACCGCGCCTCCGGCAGTCCGGCTATGCCATCCTTGGCGCGCACCTCGATTTCGAGACTGCCGACGGGCGCTGGACGGCCTCCATCTGGGGCAAGAACCTGACAAACAAGCTCTATTTCACATCCCGTGTCGACCTATTGGCCGGCTTCGGTTTTGACTATAATCACATCGGCACTCCGCGCACTTTTGGCGCCAGCGTCGGCATGAAATTCTGAGACGGACACCGTCCAGGGAGAGGATGAAGATGGCTGACTACCGCATGTTGATCGGCGGCGAACTCGTCGCCGGCGACGCGACTCTCGACGTCGTCAATCCTGCAACCGGAAAGCCGTTCGCCACGGTTCCCCGGGCTTCGCAAAGACAGGCCGACGAGGCTGTCGCTGCGGCCAAGGCCGCTCTGACAGACTGGGGTGCAACGCCGCTGGAAAAGCGTCGCGCATGTATCCTGAAGCTTGCCGATGCGATTGCCGCGAATGCAAGCGAACTGGCCCGAACGCTCACGCTCGAACAGGGCAAGCCGCTTGCCGAGGCCCAGGCGGAAGTCGCCTGGAGCGAAGGCTACTTGCGCCACTATGCGACCCTGGAGCTGCCCGACCGGATCATCCAGGATGACGAGAAGGGCTACATCGCAGTCCAGCACAAGCCGCTGGGCGTGGTCGTAGGCATAACCGCCTGGAACTTCCCGCTGCTGCTCGCTTGCTGGAAGATCGGCCCGGCCGTCCTCGCCGGCAATTGCATCGTGCTGAAACCCGCGCCGACGACGCCTGTCTGTGCGCTGCTGCTCGGCGCGCTGTGCCGCGACGTATTCCCCGCCGGCGTGGTCAACATCTTGACCGATGCCAATGACCTCGGCCCGCACCTCACCGCCCATCCCGATGTGGCCAAGATCGGCTTCACCGGATCGACCGGCACCGGGAAGGCCATTCTCGCCAGCAGTGCGGCAGGCCTCAAGCGCGTCACGCTGGAATTGGGCGGCAACGATCCGGCCATTGTTCTGGACGATGTCGATGTACGCGAAACGGCGCAGGCAATCTTCGGCAACGCCTTCCTCAATTGCGGCCAGGTGTGCCTCGCAATCAAGCGCGCCTATGTGCACGAAGCCATCTACGATGCCATGTGCGACGAACTTGCCCGGCTCGCCGAGGAAGCCGTTGTCGATGACGGCCTCAAGCAAGGAACGCGGATCGGCCCGATCCAGAACCGCCAGCAGTTCGAGAAGGTCAAGCATTTCCTGGAGACCGCGCGAAAGGAAGGCCGAATCGTCGCGGGGGGCAGGGTGCTCGACCGGGAAGGCTACTTCATCGAGCCCACGATCGTACGCGACGTGCGCGATGGGGACCGGATCGTCGACGAGGAACAGTTCGGCCCGATCCTGCCTGTCATAGCCTTCAGCGACATCGACGATGTCGTGGCGCGTGCCAATGCCAGCGAGTACGGCCTCGGCGGATCGGTATGGTCGCAGGACGTTTCCAAGGCGGCCGATATCGCCGGGCGGATCGAGAGCGGTCAGGTCTGGGTCAATCAGCACATTGCCATCGGCCCGCACATTCCCATGGCCGGATTTCGCAGTTCCGGGCTCGGCGTCGAGCAATCGGCCGAAGGTCTTGCCGAATATACCCAGCTCAAGGTTGTGAACATTGCACGATGAACGGGATGAGTTACGCCAGAGGGCCGGTCGACACACCGCTGCTTGAAACGACCATCGGCGAAGCCCTGCGCAATGCCGCCATGCGTTGGGGGGCGGGGCTCGCCCTCGTCTCGTGCCATCAGGGGCTTCGCTATACCTGGCAGGAACTCGACGAGGAAGTCGACCGCATCGCCACCGGGCTGCTGCGCCGCGGCGTGCGCAAGGGCGATCGCGTGGGGATATGGGCACCCAATTGCGCCGAATGGACCGTGATCCAGTTCGCTACGGCGCGGATCGGGGCGATTCTGGTGAACATCAATCCGGCCTATCGTCTTTCCGAAGTCGAATATGCCCTGAACAAGGTCGGCTGCTCCATTCTGGTGACTGCTGCCAGGTTCAAGTCGAGCGACTACATCGCCATGCTGCGCGAGCTTGGTGACGCACGCCTGCCGACATTACGCCACCTCGTTTCGCTGGGCGAGGAACGTTTCGATGGCTTCGAACCATGGCCGGACCTGCGCGAAGATCCCGAGGCGGGGCTCCTTGCGCTGGCCGATGCTGCGCTTGACCGCAACGATGCGATCAATATCCAGTTTACCAGCGGCACCACGGGATTTCCCAAGGGGGCCACCCTCACCCACCGCAACATCCTCAACAACGGCTACTTCGCCGGCCGAACGATCCACCTTTCGCCAGAAGACCGGATCTGCGTTCCGGTGCCGCTCTACCATTGCTTCGGCATGGTGCTCGGCAACCTCGCTGCCCTTACCAGCGGCGCGGCGATGGTCTATCCCGACGAGGCCTTCGATCCCGGCAAGGTTCTGGCAGCAGCCACAAGGGAAGGCTGCACGGCGCTTTACGGCGTGCCGACGATGTTCATCGCCATGCTGAACCATCCCGGGTTCGACGGTTTCGACGTCTCGAGCTTGCGCACAGGGATCATGGCCGGGGCGACCTGCCCTGTCAGTCTCATGCGCAACGTCATGGGCCGGCTCAACATGCGCGAGGTCACGATCGGCTACGGCATGACTGAGACCAGCCCCCTCACAACGCAGACGGCCACCGACGACCCGGTCGAGGAACGCGTCGCATCGGTCGGGCGAGTCCATCCCCATGCCGAAGCGCGGATAATTGGACTGGACGGCCAGACCCTGCCGATCGGCGAGCAGGGAGAATACTGTTCGCGCGGCTACGCCGTCATGCTCGGCTACTGGGAGGACCCTGAGCGCACGGCCGAGGCGATCGACGCCGAGGGATGGATGCATTCTGGCGACCTCGCAGTGATGGATGCGGACGGCTATGTGCGCATCACTGGGCGGATAAAGGACATGATCATCCGCGGCGGCGAGAACATCTATCCGCGCGAAATCGAGGAATTCCTGCTCACCCACCCCCAGATCCTCGATGCGCAGGTCTTCGGCGTCGACGATGAAAAGTTCGGCGAAGAAGTCTGCGCCTGGATCATCGCCAGACCGGATGCCGATCTGAGCACGCAATGCGTGCTGGACCACTGCAGGGGCCGCATCGCTCACTTCAAGGTTCCTCGCTACATACGATTCGTCGAACGTTTCGAGATGACCGTCACCGGCAAGGCGCAGAAATTCGCCATGCGCAAGATCATGGAAGATGAATTGAAGCGGGAGGCATATCGTCCTGGCAAGGCTCAGAGCGGCTGAACAGGATCTCCTGACGCACCTGAAGCACGGCAGGCGCCCACTCTCGATCGCAGACCCGCACGCGCCCTGCAAATATCGGCATTAGTCAAATTATCCTGTTAGAATTGCGGGACAAAAAAGGGCCTCTCGAACGCAGCGCTCGAGGGCCTCCAACAGCAGCCACTTCGCGATCCTCGCGATAAATGAAGATGCCGATTAACCTATGACAGCTTACGAAATGGCCCACGCAACTTACTGCGCCTCAGGACATGAACGAAGACTCAATTTTTTCCTATATTAATAGTGATGCGTTTTAATTGTTGCATCGCACCGAAAAGAACTCATAATGCCAACGATTGCGGTCTTGCTCGCAAATTGGGGGGAGCAAGACCGTCTGGCGGGGGCCAGCAGTCACAGTTTTGACGAGGTGACCCTCCTCGGGGCATGTCTGCCGGTGGGCGGGCGTGTTTCGAGGAACGTGGAGCGGGTTCGTGAAGGGGTCCCTTCTTCTCGAACCCGCTTCATTTCCGGCAATTGCCGGGTTCCCAAGTCTATCGGACGTTCAGGCCCAGTTCGCCGAGTAACTGGCCTGCCTGTTCGCGCGAGATCGTTGCACCGCGAAACAGGCTGGCATCGACGAGACGCACGCCGCCCAGATCGGCCCCGCGCAGATCGGCTCCCTCGAAGCGCGCGCCCTCCATGCTGGCTTCACGCAGGCTGCACTCGGTAAAGTGTGCTTGCCGAAAATCGCATTTGCGCAGATCCGCCTGGGAGAAATCGGTCCGCGTCAGGTTGGCCCTGCGAAAGGAATGCCCGGCAAGGATGGCATTCACGAGCAACGTTTCCTCGAAAGCGATATCGATACCGCGCAATTCGCTCAGTTCGGCACCGGTCAGCTTGCAACGCTCGAAGCGCGCGGACTGCAAGTTCGCGCGCTTGAAGGTTGCGTTGTTGAAGTCGCAGGCGACGAACCGCGCATCGCCAAGGTCGCTGGCAAGGAAATTGGCAAAGGCGCCGCGGCACGACTGCCAGACGGTACCTTCAAGATTGGCGCGCGTCACGTCGGCGTGACGCAGGGCGCAGCGCTCGAAAGTCCATCGTGCAAGATCGAGCCCGGAGAGATCGGTTTCCTCGAGCTCGCAGTCGATGAGCACTTGTTTGGTCCCCTGCATCGCCTCGAGATCGGTGCGCGAGAGGGTCTGGTCGCGCACGGCGCGATCGGAAAACAGATCATCCATCAACTGACGCTAGCGCCTGTGCCCGTCTCGAACCAGCAGGCTCTATCGTCCTTGACCAGATTTTGCGGTTCTCCGTCCTGATCGGGAGGGCCAGCATACTGAGCGAGAGGCGAGCCCTGCTTAAATTCCTGGGCGCAGGGCCCTATCTTGAGGGCATGGACCGCATTCGCAGATCGATCGCCGGACAAGTCCATGCCCTTATCGGTTCAGGTTCGGGCGCGATCGACATTGAGCGCGCGGCCGGAGACGACGGGCTCTTCGGTCCGTCCTCCGTGACATGGCGGGTCCACAGCGATTTCACGACGATGATGATCGGCGGCCTTTCCGCACTGCTGCTCCAGATGCTCCACCCCAGGGTGCTTGCAGGCGTCTGGGATCATTCCAACTTCCGGGACGATCCATTGGGGCGGCTGCGTCGGACGGCGCAGTTCGTGTCGGGAACGACATACGGCTCGACCACAAGGGCCCTCGCGCTGATCGAACAGATCAATGCCATCCACGATCGCGTCCTCGGACATCTTCCCGACGGCTCACCCTACAGCGCGCGCGATCCCGAACTGCTGACATGGGTCCATGTCTCCTCCGTTACCGGCTTCCTGCGCGCTTATGTGCGTTATCGCGATCCGTTCCTGTCCTTCGCAGATCAGGACAGATACCTTCAGGAGATGTCGGAGATCGCCCGCAGGTTGGGGGCGATCTCCATTCCGGTTAGTCTCACCCAGTGCGAGCTCTACTTCGAGGCGATACGCCCCCAATTGCGTGTCGACATGCGAACGCGCGAAGTGGCCCGGGCACTGCTGTCACCCCGCCCGTCCCGGCTTGGCCCCCGGCTGTTCCGCGCTGTCAGCAGCAAGGCAGCCATCGACCTGCTTCCCGGCTGGGCTGCCCGCATGCACCAGCTGACGCTTCCAGGGCCGGAGCGGCTGCTGGTGCGAACCGGCGCCCAAGGCGCACAAGCCCTGCTGCGCTGGGCCCTGCAGGATCGCACCGTCCGCCGCGCGAGGGAGACATCGACCGCAAGCTAGCATCATGCGCCCATCGAATGCACGACAGGCTTACGCAATTTCTTCATCGGCGAATGCACCGATATCACCGGGCTTGCGCAGCATCTTGTCCACTTCGCTCGCGTGGACCTCCTCGGCGTAGATCATCTTGCGCGCATATTCCTCCAGCGTGACGGACTTGCCGTCCACCGCCTCAAGCAATTGGCGATAGAGCTGCAGCGCTTCGCCTTCCGCCTCGAGGGATTCACGCAGGATCGCGCCGATGTCGTGCTCGTGGCTCTCCAGCAGAGGCCCGATCCGCAGCGAGGGATGGCTTCCCAGAAGAGTCACCATTTCGCCTGCTTCCTGCGCGTGCAGCAGGGACTCGTCGGCCTGACTGCGCAACCACGAAACGATCGGGATGCGACCGAAGCCGAAGACGAGGAACGAGTAATGCGTGTAGCGCACGACGCCTGCCAGTTCCTGCTCGAGAATGTTGTTGAGGAGGCCAATGACGCGCTCCTTGTCGATCTGTGACATGGGAGTCTCCTTTTCGGTCAGATCCCCCGCAGGCCTTTGCCGGACCCAAGCGGCCTCTAAGGCAAAAGCGCGGAGCCGACCGTACCATGAATTCGCTCCCGGCGCAGCACGAAGCGCGCCTGCATATCGGCACGAAAAGTGCCCCCCGGCCTCGCCAAACGCCCTCCTCTCTGCCAAGGGCTGATCAAACTGGAGACCAAGACATGTCGGGCGACTCAGAGGACTACATCTACGACGAGGACAGCGGCGAATGGCTTCCTGCCTCGGAACTGGCGGCGAGGCGCGCGGCGGAGGACGTCGTGGAAGTACGCGATGCCGTCGGCAACCTGCTGGCCGATGGCGACGCCGTAACGCTGATCAAGGACCTCGACGTGAAAGGCGCCGGCCAAACGCTCAAGCGCGGTACGCTGATCCCCTCGATCCGGCTCACCGGCGATGCGCAGGAGATCGACTGCAAGTATCCCGGGATCAAGGGCCTGGTGCTGCGGGCGGAGTTCGTGCGCAAGCGCTGATCACACCTCGCCGCTGCACGAGACATCATCTGCTGCAAGTGTCCTTGCCGAACCTCGTCCTCGGGCATGATCGGCAAGGATCCCCAGCGTAGCCAGCGTCCCGCCGGTCAAGCCCGCGACACTGAACGCGATGATGGCAGGCTCGGCGATATTCGCGAGCTGCCTGGCGCACATACCGATCGGTTCGAAGTACTTGCTCATAGGGGCATCTCCAGTGGGTGCCAGCATCTATGCCGATGCCCGGACCTCAGGAGAATTCGGATAAATCCGGCCTATTCGTTCAGGTTTTTCGAACGCCCGCCTTGCGACGGGGCCGCGCAAGGCAACCGATCGCAAGCCTAGCCGATGGCCCTGCCTTCAGTTTCCTTCAGCGGGGCCATCGCGACCCGGTTGCGACCGTTTCGCTTGGCCTCGTACAAGGCCGCATCGGCGGCCTGAACCAACGCATCGCGGTTACAGTGAGCCGGCGCGCAGGCAACCCCGGCCGATACGTTGATTTGTCCCAG
>Ga0098035_1001694_pt1 | contig 10576 bp, 8 predicted proteins | sample 3_EtaG_FD_75046 | JGI IMG/M metagenome (GOLD analysis project Ga0098035, IMG submission 75046) | Marine viral communities from the Subarctic Pacific Ocean - 3_ETSP_OMZ_AT15126 metaG | ecosystem: Environmental > Aquatic > Marine > Oceanic | place: Pacific Ocean | collected 2015-01-07
AACCCTGTAAGCCTACTCCATTCTTTGTTAAGGCCATCTAACTTTACTTTTAATCCAGGGTTTTCCATTTCAACAAGATCTTTTAATGTTTTCCATACAGGTTCTCCACTTGCATCCCTAAAATTTTTAGATGCTGTTGCAAGCATAATATTAACGTGTTGATTTAAAACACTTCTAGTTAATTTTTGAATAGAATCTTTAAGAGAATCGTATTCAATTCCGTTATCTATGCCTTCTCCCTGACTATCAAACTTAGCAGTTTTATTCCAAGGTTTAGCTCTTTTCTTTATTACTCTGCCTATATCAAGAGTTCCATCACCTATTTCACCACCTCTTGGTAAATAAAATCCTCCCTCCATAATGTCAGCTCTTATAGTTATTGCATCCTTGTAATTGGATATACCATATTTTTCAGCAACTTCTTCTAGTTCACTCCATAACTGACTAACAGGTAAAACTTCATCTTGAACTGATTCCATTGCCTTGACCTGTTTTTCAGACAATTCTCCTACATACTCAGGCCACCTTGCCGCTATGTCAGTAAGAGTAGGTTTGAATTTTTTAATAATTTCTTTTCCATTTTTTAAAACAATATTGCCTTTGTTGTCAGTTAAAGATTTTTCAATAAGATGCACGTTGTCTACAGTTCCATTTTTATTAACCTTAAATACAGCATTTAATCTGGCTTCTACAACTTCTCCGATTCTAGTAGCTTGTGTTTCAGCAATCCTTGTTTTGCTTTCCCAAAAATCAATCATTCCCTCTATAAGATTTCCTTCTTTATGCTTTATATTTAAAAGTTCAGGTTTTATTCTGAGTGAGCGCACAAATGAATATAGATTATTAACAATTTTTTGTTTTGCATTATACCCAATGTTTATTGTGCCATCACCTAAAAGTTGCTTAAACATAGGAGATGGAACAACTTTAGGTGCATCATCAGCATTATTTATATCAGGATCTATAACAATAGGTTCTTTTTGTACTACTTGTTCTAGTGGCCTTTCGTTGTGTCTTGCCCTACCTCTTGTTGTCATTTTTATAGCATCATCTCCACTAGAAAAACGAGTTTGGGTACCTGTCGATCTTATAAGAGGCATCCCAGGGTTTTGTTTGGTTACAGGAGTTTTATTTCCAGAAGGGTTCATGTCAGATTCTGTTCCATCATTACCAAACGCAAGATCTTCTCCTTCTTCATATCCACCATCTTCTTTAATTTGTTTTTTAATTTCTTCGTGCTTCTTTTTAGGTAATGGGTTGTCTGCATCTTTATCAAAAGTAGTATCATCTACGCTTTTAGTTTCTACTTTCGGATCTATCCCTTTAACTTCCTCATCTAATGCTGTAACCACTCTACCTACATTATCTGTAACAAGCTCTGTTCCTTCTGGAGCAGCACTTCTTATTGCTTGTTCAAGAATCTGTAATTTAGTTACTGGCATCATAGATGCTTGGCCAAGGTTTTGTTCAACAAGTTGTTCGTACTTGCTAAACACGCTTGATAGTTGTTTTGATGTTGCTGATTTTCTTCCTATACCATTAAATAAAGTTAAAAGTAATGTTTCAATTTCATCAGATTTAAACTCAGCAAACATTTGACCTTGCTGCAAGTATTCATCAACTGCTGTTTTAAGGCTTTTTGATGTTTGACCTTTTATTAAACTTGCATTGTGTCGTGCAGTTTCATCTTTTATAGTCCTAAATCTTTTTATAGCTGAAATAATTTCGTTTGATATATCGTAATCAGTTGCTTCAGTAAATTTATTAGTTTTACCTTTAATTACTGCTAATGGTGCTAAAGCTTCATCTATAGCATTAAACAATAATCTAGTTTGATTGTCAGGCACTACATCAATATTTTGAATTAAATATTCTGCATTGTCCTGTCCAAATATTTTTACTCTTAATCCTTGCGTAAGTTTGTCAGTTCCTAATTCTGTTAACTTACCACCTCTAAACCAATTTTTTACATTAGGGTTTCCTTTAACAAAACTTCTAAAAGCATTTACAACTTCTGCGTTAGAGCTTGCTTGTAAAGTTGTTCTTATATTTTTTCCTACTGGAATTATCCTAGTTAGAAGATCGTCACTCCATCCTTCAGCTAACTGTCCTGCTTCTTCAAATACAGAAAATTCTTCTAATCCTGATTTATTTGCATCTATAACATATTTCCTTACTGTTCTTTCTGCTATAGGCAAATGAGCATCATCTGGTAATATTGTCTGTCTTTCCCTTACCAACACAGGCATTTGCTCTGTTAAATCAAATTGATCTAGTTCTGTTCTAGGTATTCCATATTCTTCAAGCCTATTTCTTAATACTTTTATATATTCTTTGTAAACTTCAGGGTAATCTTTTCTAGCCAGTTTTATTGCCATCATACGTTTATTTCCACTTTCAACGTGACCTTGACCAATAATAGGCAAACCACTATCCATTCTTGATGTATCGTCAATAAGTTCATCAACTCTTAAATTTTTAGCCATATCAATTAAACTTTTCTTTTCTTCTGCTGATGTTAAAGGATCTCCAAACCTATCTCTTGGCTGTTTTACTGTTGGATATTTTGGATCTTTTGCAAATGTTGGACTGTACGGATCATTAGATGTAGTTATATCGTTTGCATCCATTAATTTAATTTTAAAGTTTAATCTTTGGAACTCCCCATTTGTTAAAAATCTTGGATCGTTAGAGGTGCCTGAAGTTGGTGCGCTTGTATCTCTACCATAAAATTCTGTTGGTTTTGGGTTTGTTGCTCCACCTGCTATTGTTGGAACATTTCGACCAGGGATTATTCTTGTTGGTCTAATTTGATTGACTGCCTCTGGGTTTTTTAAATAATCATCAAGTGTAGGAATATTATGCAACCCTTTCTTTCCAATATTAGTGATTGCCCTGCCTCCTGAACGAAGAATCATATTAGAAACTGTAGGAGCTGTTAATCCAAACCCTATTCCACCTGCCTCAGTAGATGCCTTAATAGCTTGATCGAAAGCTAGTTCTGCTGCGAATCTATCTGCAAAACTTGTACTTCTGGATAGAGGTTCTACTATAGCTGGTAGAGCTCCGTAAAATATTTTTTTACCCCAGTTAGTTGCCGAGGCTGACTTTGCTGCTAAACCTTTAACTGCCCAAGGGAATACTTTAGATGCAAAACCTGCTGGTAATGCTACATCAAATGGTGTAACTCCAGTTGCAGTATCAAATAATGCTTTTCCTACTGAACTTTCAATTCCTTTATCTTCCATCCAGGGTAGCTGCCATTCATACGAACTTTCTGGAAGGACTGTTCGTTGACCTCTAGCAATATTTTGTAATTCCTGATTCCACAAGTCATCTCTTGTTTTTTGTGTAGCAGCAGGTTGTACCATTTCTTTAAAAGGCTTTCCTTTAGCAAGGGGATCAGATTTTGATAATTGTAAATTATATATATCTGGACTTGTGACAGCAGTACCTACTTTTAATAAATTTTTTCCTATTCCTGGTAACGCTTCGTCAAATAACCATTTTCTCCATATTCCTTCTTCAGGAGGAGCAGATCCAGGTAAAGGAGTACCTCTTGGTGTTGGTGTTCCGTAATAATAAGGTTGTGGTCCTCCTGATTGAGGAACTTTTTGTTCTCTGCTCTCCTTTTTTCTTTTTTCTTGTTGGTAACTTTGAAACCCTTCTCCAGTAAGGAAATTGGTAAGGAAGCTGTAAGGCGATCCTGGGTACATTTCATTTGCAAATTTTTTTATACTTGCATCAATGCCTTTATCTAATTGGTATAACTTACGCATTACCATAAGAGCCTCCTAAAATCCGTATAAAAATCTTGTTGGAGGAGCTAATGATCTTGTGTAAGGCGATCCTGCTTGTTGTTCTATTCTTTGTGATACTGGAAATTTTTCTAAAAATTCTGAAAAAGTAAGAGATGGTGTTTCACCTTGCCTTGCAGCGCTTGCAAGTTCTCCTAAAAATTCGTTTCTTGCCTGTTGAAATACGTTGGATATTGTTTCTCTTTTACGTTTTTCAGTAGCAAAAGGTTGAGCTATAGATTGAAATATTCCAAATTGTCCTTCTGGAGTTGCTTCAAGATAATCTAAAAAAGGATTTTGAAACCTAGGTTCTAAAAACTGATTAGGATAGTTTTCTGCAAAACTTGGCATAGCCATAAATTAAACTCCTAGACCATAAGCCCTTTGTAGCGCTTGTCCAAATGTTGGTGCTACATCTTGACCTGCTTGCGATCTTGTAAAGTAATCTGTATAAACATCCTCTGCACTAGGCAATGATCTCCCAAATAAATTCATTGCTGCACTTCCTATTCTATTTTGTAACGCTTGTTGACCTAAACTTCCAAAAGCATTAAGTACATTTCGTTGATTATCTTCTAATGCTCCGAATGGACTAAATTGTCCTTGACTACCTATTAAATTTCCAAGAAGCTCTTGCGCTGCAGTTCCAGCTCCAAATCCACCTTGCACAGATCTTGCAAATAAATCTGCTGCGTTTTGTCTAGCCTGCATAGGATTTTGTACAACAGATAAATAATCTGCAAATCCTGGTGCCTGTGATCCTTCATTAAACAGTCCTCCTGCGCCTACCCTATTACCTAAAAGAGCTTGAAACCTAAAAGGATTAAGAAATCCCATATATTGCGATCCCATGTACCTTCTGTAAGGATCTGTTATTGGTCTATCTTCCATTCCTAAAGCTTTTACAAATAACGCATAAGGATCAAGTTCACCTAAAGGTACAGTGCCTAATGGTTCTATTGATCCTGTGGGAAGCGCTCCTGGTGGGGCTTCATCCATTCCTAGCCTTTGTAAAGCTATTTGCTCTTTCGTTAACTCTGATCCACCTGCTGGGCCTGTTGCCCCTGGAATTAATCCTGCTGTTGGAGTAAAAGAAGCTGTTGTGTCTAAAAAAGGAGATTGTGATATTTGTTCACCTGCTCTCAATCCTTCTCCTCCCATACGTTCTTCAAACTCTTTTCTTAAATTTCCTTCTTCGTCTAATACAGTAGACCTAAAAGGTAAACCTTCGCTGTATGGCATAACTGGTGTTGGTCTAAATGAATCTTCATCTGCTACAAAAGGTGTAGCAGCGACTTCGCCTTGTTCACCTGTTGATTCGACAGATGCAACATACGTTTCTTCCTGTGCTGCTAATCTATCTGCTATTCTAATAGCTTCAACTCTATTTGCAGCATCAACTGTTTGTGCTTTTCCTTTTCCTAGTTGTATTTTATATAAAGGCATATTTATCCCCTTGCTCCTGGTCTTGGCTCTCCAGGCGCTCTCGTGTTGTTTGGAGGAGGCGATCTCCTAAATAAATCATACCCACTTTCTGCTCCACTTACAACTCCGTTGTTATTTCTCATGCTAGGGTTTGGGTTTTGTGGTGGCGCACCTTGTTGTGGTTGACCTTGTTGTGGTTGACCTTGTGCTGCCATCATTTGTTGTTGTTGAAGTTGCATTATTGCCTGTTGAAACTGTAGTTTTTGTATATATTCTTCACGTTGTTCATTAGTATATTGTCTTTTTAGCTGATCTAAATAAAATTGTGCTTCAACTGGTCTTTGGTTTTCAAGCAGGCCTTCCCACATATTGTAAGCGATAGATTTAGGCTCAGACCTGGAGCCTTGTTGTGCAAAAATTTCCTTCTTCCATTTATCAGGATCTTCTACATCTAGTATTTCATTCCAAATATAACTATCAGGAGCTAGTGGAACAGGTCCTTCTCTAAGCATTTGTGCAGTTGAGAATCTTTGTGGATCTTCCATTCCTAGTGAATTTTTAAACATAACTTCTAGGTTTCCTGCTTTTTCTAAATCTTTAGGATCTATTTCTTCATCAAAATACGTTTGTGTTTCTCCCATCAATCCATCAAACTGTAATTTTCCAAATCTACCACCTTGATATTGATATCTTAAAATACTTGCAATCTGTGTCATTGCATTTCCTAGTGCTTTCATTCTGTGAGATACCTGATGTTGCGCTCCTGCTCTTAAAATATTTGCTGCATGACCAGATAATTGGAATTGAATATCTCCAAATACGATATCAGGAACAGTTCCCTGTTGTAATTCGCTGTTAACAGTACCTATGTATGCTCCAGCATCAGCTACAAGTTTCATTTCAGGTGCTAATTCTAAGTTTTCACCTTCTTTTAATGATATATTTGCGCCTTCCCTGTAAGGATCATCCATAAGTCTAAGGTTTCCATCTCTACTTCTTAAAATCATTGGGTGTTTTACAGCTCGTCTAACTAAAGTTTGCCAATCAGACATTGATTTATTTTGCGTATCGATCAAACTCCTAATATGTGCAAAAACACTTTCTCCTACATCTCCCCATACGTTATCTCCAGAGTAATTTCCCTGAACAAATGGTTGTGGACCTACATATCCGATAAATGCAGGCACAATAGGATCTCCGTTTAAGTTTTTATTTTCATGTTTCTGTGGTTTTACAAGATATCTTCCATTTGCGACTACGCTTCTCGTAAATCTATCTATATATTCGTGTACATCTACGCCAGATTCGTGGTCACCTGAAGAAAATTCCATATTTACTCCGTAAGTATCCTGAATAAATTCTGGGGTTCTTGAATGTGATTTTGCAATCCATTTAAGTCCGTTATTATCAAACTTCCATGTTGCATTTAGAGGATCAAAAGGTTCTATTTCGCATTTAATTGAGCCGTTATCCTGTTTATTGAACATAGCTCTGCCACAATACCATCCTCGAATAGCAATATACCATGCTAATTGGTCTTGCAGCGTTGGGGATAACGTAGAGGCTAATCTGTCATCCCCCATACGGATACATCCACGAATGAATTTTTCTAAGGTCGTTCCAGACTCTGCGCTTTCTGGATCATTCTTATCATATCTAGTCCGTACAGTCATCGCTGCTTCAGTAAGATAGCTGATTATTTTATCAGCAGTTGTTCTAGGTTTATTACTTGTGTAACTTTGATATCCTTCTCCAGCATCATATTCTTCAAGAGTGTAATAACTGTAGTCTAGTTCCCACCTTTCTCTTAATTTAAGATACTGAGGTTTTTCTTTTTCTTCAGTTACGAGTTGTTCAATTTGTTTAGCTGTAAGTCTTTTTTCTGTTGTCATAATTTACCAGTATGATATTGATGGTTCTCTAGGACTATACGAACTTGCTTCCCTTGCGTGTCCAAATTCATGTATTAATCCGTATGTTATTGCCTTTACAGCGTGATTATACCTATCTCTTGGCGTTGTGCCTAGTACATTCCCTTCTCTATCTGTTGCCCAGGAGTAAACTTTTGTCTGTCCGTTAAATGGATTCGGTCCTCCACCTAACTCACTTATCACGCCTTTACAATCTGGTGAAAAAATAATTTTAGGTTCTTTCATAATCGGATCAATTTTTAAAAAGGTATTAAATCTTTCAACGCCTTCTATAATTCTTACATAAGTTGGGTGTAGATACAAACCTGACTCCTGTTGCCATACTTCAACCTGACTGTGCATGGCCTGATGCTGAGATCCAGCCTGATCAATCGCTCCAAACTTATCACATTTATTCCACCAACCTCTAGTCATAGCTATCTGAACAATCTCAGCTCCAATCTTCTCCTGCTCGTAAATTTCATCAAATACTCTTATCTGCCCATCTATAATCTGTGCAAACTCAACAGCATACGCACTCTCCGTAGCCCTCGAATAACCAGGGTCAACCCAAACATATACAGGAACACCCTCCACAAAATCAATATCCTGAATATGAACCTCATTCCTAAACATCTCATGCACCCTCCCCTTCGGTGGACTAGGCACACCAGCAAACCTCTCCATAAACCAAGACTCACTATGCGTATTCTCTAACTTAATTATCTCTGGATCCTCCCTGCCACCAGGGAATAGTTCCGTATTTGTCCATGTTGGGAGTGAAAAGCTCTTAACGTTCTCTGCATTCTGGACAGCAGGAGAGGACCAATGTATATATTTCTCTGGATACCAACCTAAACTACTCTCAAAAGTTCCCTCTAACATCAACCAACCCCTAGCCTCCACTAACCTCTCCTCCAACCTCCAAAAACTCTCTAAATCCAACTGAGATGCCTCACACGCCACTATACCCCTAGGAGCCTCCATCGCTAAACTCTTAAAATCACTAGCCGACTTAGTCTTTATAGCAATCTTCTCATGTGAACACCTACCCTCACCACATACACATACATTTAACCTTATTACACCAGGATTAATAGGCTTAGTCATCTCCCCTAATAAACCTAAACTAGCTAAATCACTACCAATATAATTAAATTCAGCCCTAGTACGCTCATAATCTGCAGCCACCAACCAATATATATCACCTGGCTTTGCAGTCTTATCAGCTATACTCTCTAAAATCTTAAGAGTTAAATAAACACCAGCTAACCTACTCTTACCTCCCCTTACTCCTCCTGCCACTAACTTGTAACGAGCAACATCATCTAATATCTTTAACTGCGCCCCAGTAGGCTTTAACGACATCTGAGCTAATAACTTATCCCTAATAGGTGTGTCCATAAAATATATTGTATATGAGATTTTAAATCTGTGGAATAGTACTCTCCCCTATCCTATCTTTTTCTCCTAAACCATACCCTATCACCTATTACAATTATCTCTCCTATAACCCTATCTATCACCTATTATCTATCATCTCCATTATCCATTATCCATTATCATTACTTCTTATTCTTGTTTGGTGTGCGATTTTCAAGGTGTCGGATTTTTGGGGTGCAGGGTGCAGGGTGCAGGGTGCAGGGTGCAGGGTGCAGGGTGCAGGGTGCAGGGTGCAGGGTGCAGGGTGCGTCGGAATTTTGGCAAAAGAAAAAGCCTAGAAAAATTAATCTCTAGGCTTAATCTGATTATTGATTATTTAGATTTCTATATGGTGTACAATTTCTCGATCTGATATTTCTTTTTCTGTTGGCTGACTTGCTTTTTTGAATCTCTCAATATCGAATCTTGAATTTTCTTCTACAAAGATATTAATTAATTCTTGTTCGATTTCGTCTATTGTTGTGTAAACAATCCCGAACCCAAATTCTTCATCATTAGATAAATGTTGAATATTTAACCTTTGTTTTTTTAGCATTTCAGCCATTTTTATAAAATGTTTTTTAGTCATTTTTTGACTCCCTTTTATAGTTTGTTATTTACTATATTTTAACAGAAATCCAGGTAAATTAATACTTTTTTTTGATGTTTTAGATCTATTTTTTGATCAGTAGCTATACTTTATTTCCAGGAATTGATTTTTGATCTGAAACCTGGAATTTTTTATTTATTTCCAGGAATTGATTTTTGATCTTCTATTTTTCCAGGAAGTGATCTAGTCGTATTTTGCAAGGCAAATATTAACTGAGTAGCGTTTGAGTCGCTAGAGTCTTGAACCAATCGTTTAAAATCTTCCGGTGCTTGTTGCTCCAATAAATACTGTAATGAGTTGGCAGATCCTTTATGGTTAGATTTTTGTAGACGTTGGATAGTTTTGCTAATCCATCGACCTCGCGTGTGTGCGGTCAGCTCGTAAAACTTAACATAAAATTCATCATTAAGAATGTTGTTTTCTGTAGCTATCTTTCCTCTTTTGATCCATTCATTACCTTTTCTTCTTCCAATTTTTGAAACATCAAGGGAAACATTAATATTACCTATTAATAGTAATTGTTTAAAGTATTTAAGTAATATTCTTATATTAATATTATTAGGTTTATTTGGGTGTCCTATTATCTTATTATTAATAATACTATTATTATTATTAGATATTAATTTAATATCCGATTTTGTGGTTTTTGTTGTTTTTTTTGTCATTTTCTTATTTTTTGAAGTTCCTGGTTAGCCGTAGAGCCATGATTTAAGTGTTTACCATAGTTTAGTATCAATTTTTATTTTCTTAATTATTATAGCATTATTCAGATTCAAATTTTTATTCGAGCTATTGCTGTATTTTTAGATAATTAAAATATTAAACTAAACAGCTGTTTATTGGTTATCCTAGTTGTTTAATTAATTTGGTTCTGTTAAGGTTTAAATTAACAAACTAATAATTACCAAATAGAGCTATAAGGGGGAAACTTATGCAAGGTAAAAAAGCCAAAAGTCAGAATGATCAGAATTATTCATTCCTGGAAATTGGTAAGGAGAAGATGATCGGTATTCAGAAAGGTTTTGATGGTGTCAGAAATGATGAATTTCAAAGGTTTCATGTTAAAAATGAATATCTATTTCAAGAGCCGATCAAAGAAAAACCAAAACAGAAAGATTTTTTCAGTAAGGAGAGAAAATGACATTACAGGGTAAATTACACTTAGAAAACATCAAGATCATAAATCCGAATTTTACGATCTTTGATGACATAATAAAGAATGATTCAGATCTAGAAAATAACGATCAGGAGATAAAATGATAGACATAGTAACAGAATCAATGTTTATAGATACATTCAAAAAAATTAGACCTGATAATTTTAGTTATGATGGTTTAAAGGTATTGTTTGAACACTTGGAAGAATACGAAAACTCAACAGGTGAAGAAATTGAATTTGATGTAATTGCTATA
>Ga0098035_1001697_pt1 | contig 10570 bp, 12 predicted proteins | sample 3_EtaG_FD_75046 | JGI IMG/M metagenome (GOLD analysis project Ga0098035, IMG submission 75046) | Marine viral communities from the Subarctic Pacific Ocean - 3_ETSP_OMZ_AT15126 metaG | ecosystem: Environmental > Aquatic > Marine > Oceanic | place: Pacific Ocean | collected 2015-01-07
AAAGCCTTCAGGAGTCATGTTCCATTCGGATCAAGGGTGCCAGTACACCAGCCTACGATTCCGGCAGTTGCTCTGGAGTTATCAAATGAAACAGAGCCTCAGCCGACGCGGGAATTGCTGGGACAACGCTCCGACCGAGCGCTTCTTCCGTAGCCTGAAAACAGAATGGGTGCCGGAAATCGGGTATCCGTGCTTTGCCTCGGCAAAGCAGTCAGTCACGAACTATATGATCGGTTATTACAGCGCATTGCGGCCTCATAAACACAACGGCGGATTGCCGCCAAATGTGGCAGAACAGGCCTATTGGAAAACTCAAAAGACGGTGGCCTAAAACACTTGACCACTACACAGGTTGGAAAATTCCTCAGCTCATTTAATCAGTCCGGGAAGCACGAAATCCAGATTTTGGACTCTATGATGCTTGGCTCCAAAACCCGCCAAACGAAAGCTGACAGCTTAAATAAATTGCAGGATGAGCTTGAGGCCGAGCACAGCAATGACGTTACCGTTGACCGGATCTGAGGCACTGGAACAGACCGGGAGGCTCAATGCGATCCAAGCTGATGTCAGTGCACAAGAAATTTTGAATAAAGTCGAAGTAGTGGGTTAAAAAACGCATCAACTCCAACCTTATTACCCGCTCAAAGGCTCGACAATGCTCCCATCAACATTTGGGAGTAAATCAATGCGCAAGCCAACCAAGATTCCTCAGCGTGTAGATGAGTTTCCGCACTTTTTGCTCTGGTCTCTCGATGAGATGGCCCCGCTGATGTTTCTGGTGATCATCGGGATGCTGTTCGACGCACTTGGGATATGTCTTGTCGCCGGTCTGCTGGCGACAAATGCCTACCGTCGAATCCGTGAAAACTCTCCTGACGGCATTCTTCTGCACACGCTCTACAAGATGGGCATCCCGCTGACCCGCAGCAAAACCATGATCAATGTATTCATTCGGAGGCTGTTTCCGTGAATTTAAAGAACTTCAAGCAAAGCTATGTCTCGCTGGTTGAAGGCCAGTGGTGGACAAGGGCAATTCTGGCGATGGCCGTTTTAGCTCTGCTGGTGGCTGTCTTTGCCCTCGCCACAAAAACAGAGAGAGTGGTTCTGCAGCCGGTGACATTGACCGATGAAGCTTGGGTGGATGAGAACGCTGCATCAGAAAGCTATAAAACAGGCTGGGGCGCTTACCTGGGGATGCTGATGGGCAACATAACCCCTAACAAGCTCACCTTCATCAAAGAGCGTTTGGAGCCCCTGCTGGCTCCTGAGATTTACACCGAAACGATGCAGGCTTACGAAGCTCAGGCTCAGGACTTGAGGGATAACCGAATTGCTCTGCGGTTTGAACTGCGAAGCGTGGATTACGAGCCCGCGACCGACAAGATCTTTGCCTACGGCTATCGCTACGCAACAGGTTCAGGTTCGAAAGAAGAGCAACGTAGCGAACGCACCTACGAATTCCAGCTACGAATCCGCAAATACACGCCCGAAATTACCAGCATCAATACCTACGAGGGTAAGCCCCGGACTCAGAAGATGCTGCGAATGATGAATCGCTCGGAAGGTAACAACTCATGAATCTGAAAAAGAAGCTTTTGGCTATCAGTCTCGCTGCCGTAGCGCCTGCAGCTTTCGCTCAGCAATCTGATATGCCGGCGTCACCGATTGTCTCGACTGCCGACATGATGCAGCAGCAGTCCGGCCAACACAGTGAAACGGATGGTACTGAGCTGGATGAGTATGGCCGCCCGATCAATTCCGGGGCCAGCTCACAAGCCGGCGATCAACCAGATGCCTCGGTGATGCCGACCGCACCAGTCGGCGTTCTCTCAAAGAATGTCCCCAGTGCTAAACCTCTGGCTGTTGGCCAGAAGGTTCACGACGTTGAAAAGATCTCTGAAAAAAAAGAAGCGCCGAAGTACAACACTCAGCCGGTGGAAGTGGTAACGAGCTTCGGTCAGACAGAGCTGGTTAATGTTGCGATTGGGCATCCAACGCGGATCGTCACACCTTTCATGCAGCCGAACGTCCTGAAGATTGACCAGGATGCGATTGTATCGGTGAAGCAGAACGTCATTTACTTCGCCAGCGATAGCAGAACGCCAGTGACACTCCATGTTCGTGAAGAAGGCTATGAGGCCCAGTCAATCTCCCTGACTTTGCTTCCTCAGAAGATCCCGCCGCGTGAAGTGATCGTGAAAATACCTGGACAGGAAATGGCGGATGCCATTGCGCTTGCAGGTCGCAACAAGAAGGCCGAGAAATGGGAGCAAAGCGAGCCATACGAGAAAACGCTTGTGAACCTGATGACCACATTGGCGAAGGGCGATATCCCCTCAGGCTACAGAATGCGGGACTTCCGGCCCAGTGACGAATCTCCCCTTTGCCAGCAGCGCGGCCTTCGCTTTGATTTCCAGCGGGGGCAGGTTGTCACCGGCAATGACTTCACCGTCTATGTCGGTGTTGTCCAGAACGCGGCAAATCAGCCCATCGAGTTCGTTGAGACCAATTGTGCATCTCGGGAAGTCGCTTCTGTTTCGGCCTGGCCGGAAGTGTATTTGCAGCCGGGCCAGAGAACCGAGGTCTTTGTTGTTGATAAAGACCAAGAGCCCGAGAACAGACTCCAGCGCCGTCGCTCACTGATTGGAGGTGTTCAGTAATGACCAAGTTTTGGGAAAACCTCGACCCGAAGCATAAACAGTGGGCCGTCATTGGGCTCGCTGTGCTGGGTCTAATTCTTGTTGTGAGCATGTTCGTCGGCGAAGCGGAGCAAAAATACTCACGCGGGGCTGATAAGGACGTGGTTCGAAATGTACTGAACGAGCGGACTTCCCGAGACATCGGTATTGATGCTATGGCTGCCCGGCTTCGAGAAGTTGAGAGCCAGCTACGTGATCGCTCACAAGAGCTCAGCGACACCAGAGAGAAGCTGGAAGAGACCCGTAATTCTGTTGGCGTGGGCAAAGATGTTGCTCGGCAGCTGGCCGCTCTGAAAGAGGAAGTCACTCGAATTCGAGAAGAAAAGGTGAAAACCGAACAAGAATTCGAGGAACTCAAGCGTGGCATTGAGGAAGGCAACCTGGATATGCCTAGCCTGCAGCAAAATGGAGCTGGCGGAAACAACATGCAGAACGTAGGCCCTGGGGATGCGCCGGTTGCAAATTACTCGACTGACAGCGAAACAGGCGAGGCCAATCCAAACGCTTACTTCGAAAACGCCCCGGTACCTCAGTTTGGTGATTCTCGCCGTCAGACTGGTGGTGCAACCCAAGCGGGGCAGGATGGCGCACAAACTGCCTCCACTCCAAGCCGTGATCTGAAGATGACGACTGTTTCGGAGGCTCAGGTGGGCGATGACTCTTCTGGCGACGCTAATTCTGGACAGGAAGAGAGCGGCACTGGGATTTACATTCCCTCAGGTTCCCTGTTGTCAGGCACTTTGATGACTGGTCTCGACGCTCCAACAGGGCAGGGCGCTCGTCGCGATCCGTTTCCAGTCGTTGTCAGGATTCAAAAGGACGCCATCTTGCCCAACGATTTCTCAGCGGACGTGAAGGGCTGCATGGCCATTCTTAGCGGCTTCGGCGACCTTTCCAGCGAACGAGTTTACCTAAGGACGGAGGGGATCTCGTGCATCCGTAATGACGGGAAGAGTATCGAAGCGCGGCTCAGCGGATATGCAGTGGGTGAGGATGGTAAGGCTGGTGTGCGCTCTCGTCTGGTCACAAAACAGGGCTCACTCGTTGGCCGAAGCATGATCGCCGGTTTCTTTGGTGGTGTAAGCCAAGCTTTCAACGTTAGCCCTGTTCCGACGCTTGATACCTCCGGAAGTTCCGAAAGCATTCGTTACCTGGATACGTTTTCTGAAGAAGCCGTCCAAGGTGGCCTTGTTGGCGGTGCAAGTAATGCGCTGGAGAAGGTTGCCGACTTCTGGCTGAAGCTGGCGGATTCAATGTATCCCATTCTGCAAATGGATGCCGGTCGGCAGATGGATATCGTCATGGTTAAAGGCGCAGAGCTGAAGCTGCAATAAAGGAGATTAGAGATGAAGAAAGTTCGAAATTTGATTGTTGTTGCAGGCCTTTCAGCGCTGTCTGGCTGTTCAAGTCTGGGTGTCGGTGATTCCGAGTTCTCCTGTTCGGGACTTCCTGAAAAGCAGAACTGCATGAGTGCTCGTGAAGTCTACGAGGCCACTGCCCATGGCGGCACGATTTATGACCGTGATTACGGCCAAGCACACGAGGGTCACGATCACGAAGTGAATAGTGGTAGCGGCTCACGTTTCCAGAGCAAAGAGGAAAGACTCTCAGGCGGCTATCCTGGAGAGACCTCCGTCAGCCAGAACGGTTCCACTCGGGTTGAGGAAGTAGTTCGGAAGATCGAGGACCGTTATGTCGCGCCAAGAACGCCGAATAAGCCAGTCCCCATCCGCACTCCCGCCAAGGTAATGCGTGTCTGGATCGCACCCTGGGAAGACAAGAACGAAAATCTGAAGGTTTCTTCTTATGTCTTCACTGAGATCGAAAAGCGCAAGTGGATGTACGACATGCGGGGTGTTGCCCGTGGTGAAAGCATCAAGCCGCTGCAGATGATGCAGACCCCTTCAGGCGAAGAGGGAGCCTTTGATAAACGCGGGCATCGAGAGAATCGGCCTACTTACGACGGGAGTCTCCCGAAGCGTTTCAGGGGCGATCAGTAAAAAAGTGAGTTTTGTAAGAAAAACAGCAGCTACTTCGAATTGAAAGATCGCACCGATGCCTAAGATGGGCATCAGGTAATCAACCACAACCATTGTTTTGATTAGGAACCGTCAGGAGAAAACCATGACTCAAACTCAGGAATCCAAGCTCAACAAAACCGCTATGTTCGCCTTTGCGATGATGGCAGCCGCTGTCTTCGCCGTAGCTCCGGATAGTGCTCTTGCTGGTACCGGTGGTGCTTCGTTCGATCCTGTCTGGACCGACTTGAAAGAGTGGATGCAGGGCACCCTGGGCCGCATTGTTGCAGCAGCAATCGTTATTGTTGGCATCATTGCGGGGGTGGCCCGCCAAAGTCTCATGGCTTTTGCAATCGGTCTGTTTGGTGGGTTCGGCATGTACTACACGCCGGACGTTCTGGAGAACATCGTTACTGCAACCATCGAGCATGCAGACAAGGCCAACACCGCTGTAATGGTCATTAGCAACGGCCTGTAAGGTCCGATCGCTCGCCAAAGCTTCAAGCCCCGACTTTGCTCGGGGCTTTTCTTTATGCAGATCCGGAAACATCACCTCCATTCGGTGAATGTATCGGTTCTTGTAAAAAATCTAGCCTCCTCTTGCCTTTGCCGCATCAGCAACTTGATTAAGGTAGATCCATTGGAAGCCGAAATTTCTCGATCGTTGAGTGAAACGATCATATAAAGTCAGGAGAGACCATGACTCACGCATCCGAAAGCAAGCTCAACAAGACCGCAATGTTTGCGATCGCACTGGCAGTAACTGCCGTTTTTGCAATTTCACCTGAGACGGCCCTCGCTGGAACGGGTGGTGCTTCCTTCGATCCGGTCTGGACCGACCTGAAAGAGTGGATGCAGGGTACCCTGGGCCGCATTATCGCAGCTGCGATTGTTGTTGTTGGCATCATTGCTGGGGTGGCACGGCAAAGTCTCATGGCATTTGTGATCGGACTCTTTGGTGGGTTTGGCATGTATTACACGCCGGACGTTCTGGAGAACATCGTCACCGCCACTATCGCTCATGCCGATACTGCTAATACCGCTGTCATGGTTATCACCAACGGGATGTGACAGAACTTCGCCCGAGAATTGACCAGTTTGCACAAAGCGTCACCAACAAGCCCCGAATCTTCGGGGTTTTTTTGGTGCGCCCGGCACGGGCGCACTCCTGGAGGTGCAAGTCCTCCCGTGAGCTGGCCACAGCGAACGAAGTGAAGCGCAACTGCGGAAGGGTGACCGACCGTGGGGAGGAAGCGTGGAGCGTAAACCGTGAGCCGATGAACAAGAATCGGATATGAGGCACTGCCAAGCAGGGCGAGCGGGCCAAAAGCCGCGAAGCTCTTGTGGCCAAGGCGAAGTGGTGTAAATCCGGCGGTTGTGCGGCGAAGGAGTGTGTTCTTACCCGGGGAGATCTCGCCTCATGCCTGAAAGGGCGACGTGGCAACACGGAGCGAGAAGTCAGCAGAGGCCATAGTAACCGCTAACACAGGGCGAAGGGCCGAACGAGAAGGAGCGTCAAACGCCTTGTCGATGAGCACTGTACGGCATCAGATGCCCGCGCCAGCGGGGCGGATCGCGCAACGGACAGGTGAAGCCTTGCCGAAGGCGATGAGCGATGAAGCAGGACTCCCGCGACAAGAACCGGAAGGCGCAGGGCGAAGCCTGCTTGAGCAGGCGTTCGCACGAGAGAATATGCAGCGGGCATGGAAGCGCGTGAAGGCCAACAAGGGAGCGGCAGGTGTGGACGGGTTGGACATTGCCCAAACCGCGGAACACCTGCGATGGGCGTGGCCTGAGCTTCGCCAGCAACTGCTGAGCGGCGCCTACCAACCACAGCCCGTCCGTCGGGTAGGCATCCCGAAGCCGGACGGCAGTGAGCGGGAACTGGGCATCCCCACCGTCACTGATCGTCTGATTCAACAGGCACTGTTGCAAGTGCTGCAACCTCTGATTGATCCCACCTTCAGCGAGCACAGCTACGGCTTCCGCCCGGGCCGTCGGGCCCACGACGCCGTGTTGGCTGCGCAGCGTTACGCCCAACAGGGCCGCCATATCGTGGTGGACGTCGACCTGTCGAAGTTCTTCGACCGGGTCAACCACGACATCCTGATCGACCGCCTGAAGAAACGCATAAACGACCCCGGCGTTATCCGGCTGGTTCGTGCGTACCTGAACGCGGGCATCATGGACGGTGGTGTGGTCATGGATCGGCACGAGGGCACGCCGCAAGGCGGGCCATTGTCGCCGTTGTTGGCCAACGTTCTGCTGGACGAGGTGGATAAAGTGCTGGAACGCCGGGGGCACTGCTTCGCCCGTTACGCCGATGACTGCAACGTCTACGTTCGCAGCCACAAGGCGGGAGAACGGGTCATGCAGTTACTCCGCCGCTGTTATGGAAAGTTGCGTCTGGTGATTAACGAAGCCAAGAGCGCGGTGACCAGCGTGTTCGGGCGCAAGTTCCTCGGCTATGCCCTGTGGCAAGGGAGGAACGCTGAGGTTCGACGCGCGGTATCCACCAGGGCGTTACAGGCGTTCAAGCTCCGGATCCGGCAACTGACCCGGGGATCAGGGGGTCGCAGTATTGAACAGGTGGTAGAGCAACTCCGCCGATACCTGCTCGGCTGGAAAGGGTACTTCAGGCTGGCGCAAACGCCACGCATCTGGCGATCACTGGATGAGTGGATACGTCGTCGTCTGAGAATGCTCCACCTCCGGCAGTGGCGGCGGGGTAAGACGATCTACCGGGAGCTGGTCCGGTTGGGTGCCAGTTCCTGGGTGGCTGAATCTGTGGCGGCTCTGAGTCGCCGCTGGTGGCACAACAGTCGCTCTGCCATCCACAATGTCCTGACGATTGCCTACTTCGACCGGTTGGGAGTGCCGAGACTCTCGTGAACCCTCAACGTCTCGAACCGCCCGGTGCGGACCCGCATGCCGGGTGGTGTGGGAGGGGTGGAGCCTCATGGCTCCCCCCTATCCCGATTGGGTGAAGGAAATGTCTGCAGAATTCGGCACATGCAATATGTCTATGACCGCTGACTTGAGCAAGCTGCCTTACTTGAATGCCGGTAGGCTAGTTCGTCTTATTCGAGAGGGAAGGGCGCTGTCAATATCGCAACTGTCTGATATGTCAGGTATTGTTGCTGACGATTTACGCAGGATAGAGCGGGGCGAGATAAGAATTGCTGAAAACGACTACGGTGCCTTATCAGAATCGCTACAGGTTCGTGTTGACCTCCTCGCGCAGTGCCTCTTTCCCCACTACTACCCGTTGTTAGCCTACTGGCTTTCACCAGATAACCCGCCCCGTCAATACGCCGTTGGCAAGGATGCACAGCGACTGCTTCAGCAGAACCCTATTGCCTCGCCAAAGGTTGCATTTTCAGAGTCTGGGATATCGTGAATCACGAAAGTAAGCGCTTTATTAAGGAGCCCGATATGAGTAGTACGAACCTTAAAAGTCTAACGGCAGCAATAGCTGCTTCAATCGCGTTAGTCGGCTGCGGCGGAGGCGGTGGTGGTGATTCCTCAGGAGCAGCTACCCAGTCACCAGATCCCATTGAGTTCGACAAAACCTATGTTTCCGCTGCTGACAACGGCACGGTGTCACTGTCCGGATCTTTCAAGACCCCGGATGACATCAGGATCGAGCAAATCCCTGATATCGGTATTCAAGTTGCGTCCTTCTCCAATGGCACAGTTGAACTGTCGATCCCTGACCTGGATCGCCCTGTAACTACGCAGCTGAGCATTACAGTTGTTGTCGATGGCCGTGAAGTCACCAAGGAAATATCTCTCCTGGCAGACAACGAGTCTGCAGCGGCTGACGTGGCAAAGGCTCAAGCTGCAATTGATCAGGGAACAGCCCTGCTGAGCCTGGAGCAAGACGCAGCTCTCTATACCTTTTTCGTTGATTACGCCTATCTGGCCGGCGCAATCCCGCACTCAGAGAAGGAAAGCTTGCTGGCGGACTTCAACCCGCAGTCAGCGGCTTCTTATGCGAACTTTCAGCTTGGCCTGAACAATCTCGATGCGGTGCTGGAGGACTATCAGGCGGCTGAGATCAATGAAACTCAACTGCAACAGGCAATCAGTGTATTTGAGTCTGCTATTGCCGATCACAGCACCTATGGGAAGCAGAAACTGGACGCGATCTCGGATTATTCCGTGATTCTGGTACCGGCCTTTGTTGATGGGGCGATTGAATATGATTCCCGCCTGGGGATCTGGTCCCGTTACACCGTGAACAGCAATTACGGAGATGTCGTTGAGGGTGACTTTGTAGCCGCCACTGCTTATGCGCCCATCGAAACCTTTATCCGCGAATCTGTTTCACAGTCTCTAACCTGCGAGGTGCTCTAATGATCAAGCAAACTGCACTCACCATTGCCGTCAGTGCCGCGCTCACTACTACTGCGATCGCGGAGCCCATTCGGCAGTACCCAGATGAATCTACGCAGCAGAAGCCTACTACCCGAGTGATCGTCAAATACAAGGAAGGCATTGTTACATCCCAAGGTGCCTCATCAGCTGGTGGCGCTCGGATTTTTGAAGTGGATGAAACAGATGCTGAAGCGTTTGTTCAGCAGTTGAAGAATCGCCCCGAGGTCGATGAGGTGGCAACCGATGTCATTATCACTCACCCTCCAATGCCGAAGCCTCCTGAAAGGGCTCCAATGGTAAACGGCTCCAGCTTCCAGCCAAGCGAAGCACCGAGCGACCCTGGCTTCGATCAGCAGATTTCATGGCAAGCCCCCAGTGGTACTGATCAGGGATTTCAAGACACCCTGAGAGCGTACCTCGAAACCCCTCGTGAGCAGACCATCCGGATCGGCGTACTAGATTCAGGCTTTTATGAAACCCCGGAGCTGGTCTGGTCTGAGGGCTACAACATCACTGATATTGGCCTGTCTGAGTACGGTCCCGAATTTTATGAAGATGCGCTTAACCCTGACTGCACGACTCCACACGGCAACGCGGTCGCCGGGATTCTGGGGGCAACGGCCAACAATGGCTTGGGTGTAGCCGGCATCACCAACGCGGAGCTGGTTGCGGGCAGGGTGCTCGAATGCAACTCAGGAAGTCTCTACGATGCGTCCGTTGGTATTCGTTGGATGGCTGGCGACGCAGCAATCACTGATGTTCCAGCGATCTCGGAGCCAGTTGATGTAATCAACCTCTCGCTTGGTGCGCAAATTACAGACTGTCCGTTCTACATGCAGGAGGCTGTGGATTACGCGACTGACCGGGGCATTCTGGTCGTTGCTGCGGCTGGGAACGACGACATTGATGCAGGGCGTTTTGCCCCCGCAAGCTGTAACAATGTCCTTTCTGTTGGCGCAGTGGGGCGAGATGGCCTGGGTTCGGACTTTTCCAACTTCGGGGATACTGTCGATGTATCAGCCCTCGGTGAACTGGTTGGAACACTTGATGAAAACGGCGAACCCTCTCGTTGGTATGGCACCAGCTTCGCGGCTCCGATTGTGGCGGGGATTGGTGGGCTGATGAAGCAGGCAAACCCAGCGCTGAGTGCGAACCAGATTGCCGATATCATTGTCTCAACGTCTCGTGCCCAGATGGATGGCAGCAAGGATGTCGCGGGCATTGCTGACGCAGGGCAAGCTCTGGACGCAGTAAAGGCCCAGCTGGACGCAAACAGGCCTGAGATCAGGTCGGCATTGAATGGCGTGACTCGCTGCAATGAGGCGGCTTACGTTAACAATGCTCCAGCTGGCGTGGACTTCCAGAGCATGTATGAGGGTTGGCAGACAAACGTGAAAAATAGCCCAAAAACACTCCCAACCTATTGAACTACCGTTTTTTTGGTCACCCGAACCCGAGTTCATGTCATTCTGA
>Ga0098035_1001701_pt1 | contig 10557 bp, 11 predicted proteins | sample 3_EtaG_FD_75046 | JGI IMG/M metagenome (GOLD analysis project Ga0098035, IMG submission 75046) | Marine viral communities from the Subarctic Pacific Ocean - 3_ETSP_OMZ_AT15126 metaG | ecosystem: Environmental > Aquatic > Marine > Oceanic | place: Pacific Ocean | collected 2015-01-07
ACCGGGGGAGGCGCTTCGGCTCAACATGCTCTCCGCCCAGTATCGCCAGCCGCTCGACTGGACGGCAGAAGGGGTGACGCGGGCAAAAGCCAGCCTCGACCGGCTTTACACCGCCCTTCAGAACCTTGAGAATGTCGAGACAGGACCGATTGAACCAGCCGCCGGGGTGATTGCCGCGCTTGAGGATGATCTTAACACGCCGCAGGCCCTGACCGAGCTTTATGCCCTCGCCGGGGAGGCGAACAAAGCGACCGAGGAAACCGAGAAAGCCCGCATCAAGGGACAATTGCTTGGCTCGGGACGTCTTTTGGGTCTATTACAACAGTCTCCGGAAGACTGGTTCCGTAAAGCGGACAGCGGCGATATCTCGGAACAGGAAATCGAACAGGCGATAACCGCGCGGATTGAGGCCAAGAAAGAAAAAGATTTTGCCAAGGCGGACGCGATACGCGATGACCTTGCGAAGAAGAAGGTCGTTCTGGAGGACGGACCCAACGGCACCACATGGAAGAGAGCGTAATGGAACGGGAAAGACTTTATCTTTTTGACACAACGCTGCGCGACGGCGCGCAGACGCAGGGTGTGGATTTCAGTGTCGAAGACAAGACGAATATTGCCATGGCGCTCGATGGTCTCGGGATTGACTATGTGGAAGGGGGCTGGCCCGGCGCCAACCCCGGTGACACCGCCTTTTTTGCGAACCCGCCGAAACTTGAAAGGGCCACCTTTACCGCCTTTGGCATGACGCGGCGGCCGGGGCGCAGTGTTTCCAATGATCCGGGCCTCAGCGCCATTCTCGATGCCAAGACGCCTGCCGTCTGCATCGTCGGCAAGGCCTGGGACTTCCATGTGGATGTCGCCCTCGGCATCAGCCTCGAGGAAAATCTCGAACTCATCGCGGACAGCATCGCCGAGATTGTCCGGCAGGGACGGGAGGCCATGTATGACGCGGAACATTTCTTCGATGGTTACAAGGCCAACCCGGGCTTCGCGCTGAGCTGCCTGAAGGCGGCCTACGGCGCGGGTGCCCGTTGGATGGTGCTCTGTGATACCAACGGCGGCACGCTTCCGGATGAGGTGGAGCGCATTGTCACCGAAGTGACGGAGCATATTCCCGGCAGCCATCTTGGCATCCATACCCATAACGACACGGAGAATGCAGTCGCCAACACCCTGATGGCGGTGAAAGCGGGCGTGCGGCAGGTCCAGGGCACATTGAACGGCCTTGGGGAGCGTTGCGGCAACGCGAATATCATCTCCCTCATCCCGTCGCTGGTGCTGAAGGAGCCGTTCAAGTCCATGATCGATACGGGCATCACGGAAAAGGGGCTGAAAAATGTCACCACCGTGTCCCGGCTTCTCGACGATATCCTCAATCGCTCTCCCAACCGGCATCAGGCCTATGTCGGGTCCTCTGCATTCGCCCATAAGGGCGGGCTGCATGTTTCGGCGGTGGAGAAGGACCCCAAGACATATGAGCATGTGGAGCCGTCCCTCGTCGGGAATAAGCGGCATCTGCTGGTCTCCGATCAGGCCGGCCGGTCCAACATCCTCGCCCAGTTGCGCGATTTCGGCCTCAACATCGATCCGAAAGACCCGAAGGTTGACCGCCTGCTGGAAGAAGTCAAGCAGCGCGAGTTCGACGGCTTCTCCTATGACGGCGCGCTTGCCAGCTTCGAGTTGATGGCCCGCCGCCGCCTGGGGCAGGTGCCGAAATATTTCGACGTGGAAAGCTTCCGGGTGCAGGTGGAACGGCGCCATAACGCCAAGGGCGAGCTGCTCTCCGTTTCCGATGCGGTAGTGAAGCTGATGATCGACGGGGAACGCTATATGTCCGTCGGCGAGGGGAACGGCCCGGTCAACGCACTTGATTCTGCGCTGCGCAAGGATCTGGGAAAATATTCCGACTATATCGATGATCTCCGCCTTGTGGACTTTAAGGTGCGCATCCTCACCTCGGGAACCGAGGCGGTGACGCGGGTCCTGATCGAAAGCACCGACAAGAGCAACAAACGCTGGTTCACGGTCGGCGTATCACCGAATATCGTCGATGCGTCCTTCGCGGCGCTGATCGACAGCATCACCTACAAGCTTTACCGGTCGGGCGCACCGGCCGCCGGGAAACAAGCGGCCAATGTCTGACGGTTCCACGCCCGCCATTATCCTTGTTGAACCGCAATTGGGGGAGAATATTGGCGCGGCGGCGCGGGCCATGCTCAACTTTGGCCTGACCGACCTCCGCCTTGTGAGCCCCCGCGATGGCTGGCCCAATGACCGGGCTGTTGCCATGGCGTCGCGCGCGGATATCGTGCTGGAGAACACACGGGTGTTTGCGAGTACGGCCGAGGCCATTGCCGACCTCAACCATGTCTATGCGACCACGGCGCGCACCCGCGACGTGATCAAGAAAATCGCCACGCCCCGGGCGGCGGCGGCAGAACTGCGCGCCCATGCCGTCACCGGATCACGGACCGGCATTCTGTTCGGCAAGGAGAGTGTCGGGCTCTCGCGGGAGGATGTCACGCTTGCCGACGACATCATTTCTGTGCCGCTTAATCCAGATTTTTCCTCCATCAACCTCGCGCAGGCGGTGCTGCTGGTCGGCTATGAATGGTTTCAGGCCGCCGACAATACCCCGCCCGTGCAGGTCCATAACGAGGAGCGCCCGGCCAACAAGGCGGAGCTTTCCTATCTTTTCGATCGGATCGAGCGGGAACTGGATGCCCGGGGTTATTTTGACCCAATCATGCAACGAAAGCATGTTATCCTTCAGAATATGCGCAACATGTTCCAGCGGCTCGGGCTGATGGAATCGGATGTGCGGGCCTTTCAGGGAATTATCAAGGGCCTGACCATGAAGGTGAAGGACAGCAACAATGACGGCGATAGGTCATAAACGGGCAAAAGTCGGCGAGATCACCCTCCATTACGCGGAAAGTGGTGCGGAGCACGAGGAACTGATCCTGCTGCTGCATGGTTTTCCGGAATTCTGGTACTGCTGGAAAGACCAGATTCCCAAGCTTGGGGAGAAATACCACGCGGTTGCACCGGACATGCGCGGCTATAATCTCTCCGACAAGCCGGAGGGGGTGAAGTCCTACCGTATCAACCACCTGATCGGTGACGTGATTGGCCTCGCCGACCATCTGGGGAAAGAGACATTCTATCTTGTTGCCCATGACTGGGGCGCCGCCATCGCCTATGCGGTTGCCATGGCGCATCCCGATCGGGTCAAAGGGCTGATTATCATGAACGGCCCGCATCCCTATATCTTCGCCGAACTGCTCAACAACAACGAGGAGCAGATCCGGCAGAGCCAGTATATGGCCTATTTCCAGACTCCCGGTGTCGAGAAAAAGATGCTCAAAGACAACGGAAACTGGTTGCTGGATTGGACCTTCAGCAAACATGTTGAAAACGGCCAGATGACCGAGGACGATATGAATGCCTATCGCACGGCATGGACCCAGCCGGGGGCGATGACCGCCATGCTGAACTATTACCGCGCCTCACCGCTTGTCCCGGCGACGGAGGAAACGAAGGGCAGGGGGTCCGGGCTGGACCCGGACAAGTTCAAGGTGCATGTGCCGACGCTTATCCTCTGGGGGGATGCGGACCATGCGCTGGTGAAGGATAACCTGAAAGGCATCGAGAAATTCATCGATAAAGTCACCGTCAAACTGCTCTCCGGCGTGACCCATTGGGTGACCCATGAAGCGCCGGAATTGGTCACCGAGGAAATTCTCGACTTCATTGCCGAGCTGGAATAAGAAAATTATCCAAAATGGATTGACAACCGGCGCCTAAAACCTATTATGCGCGCCTTGTGCAGGCCTCGTCGGCGTGCCTTTTTCCTGAATAGAAAACTGGATCAAGTAAATGAGCAAACGCATTCAAGCGAAATACAAAATCGATCGCCGCATGGGCGAGAACCTCTGGGGCCGCCCAAAAAGCCCTGTTAACCGCCGCGAATATGGACCGGGCCAGCATGGCCAGGGTCGTCGGGGTAAAATCTCCGACTTCGGTATCCACCTCCGCGCGAAGCAGAAACTCAAAGGCTACTACGGCAGCATCACAGAGAAGGGCTTCCGCCGTCTCTACGAAGAAGCCACACGCCTTAAAGGCGATACCTCCGAAAACCTCATCGGTTTGCTGGAACGGCGTCTTGACGCTGTCGTCTACCGCATGAAATTCGTGCCGACTGTTTTCGCGGCACGCCAGTTCGTCAACCACGGCCATGTCATGGTCAATGGCCGCAAGGTCAATATCGGCTCCTACCAGGTGAAGCCGGGTGACGTGATTGAAGTTCGCCAGAAATCTAAGCAGATGGCGCTGGTCCTCGAATCCGTTGACAGCCCGGAACGGGATGTGCCGGAATATATCGACGTTGACCACAAGGCCATGAAGGGAACCTTCAATGCGATCCCGAAACTGGCCGATGTGCCGTATCCGGTGATGATGGAACCAAACCTGATCGTCGAATACTACTCACGCTAATCTGCGTGATCCCGAACAAGAGCCGGAGCGCCTCGCGCCTCCGGCTTTTTTCATGCGCAAAGCCAGGTTACAGCCCGCCGTCACGCTTTTCGTCATTGATGGATTTCCGGACCCGGCGGTAGTCGGCAAAGCCGATCAACAGCGTCACGACAGCAAGCGCGAGCAGGACCCAGCCGATATGGCTTAGCCAGCGGCTGTCGAGAAACTTGAGGAGCGCAACCGCCGAGGCGCAAAGCGCGATCGCGGTCTTTACATAGGCCATCAAGGTGCGGCGATTGGCAAGTTCTGTGCGGTGCACAGCCAGCTTGAAAGTATCGACATTGCGCCGTTCGGCCGCAATTTCTCTCGTATCTCCCGTCATGGAATACGATCCTAGCGCAATTCCCGATATCCGCAAGCCTGCAGACATAGCACAGCAAGCCCAACCCAGGCGACGGGTCTAGATAGCTTCAAGCTTCGGGTTGATAAGGGAATGGGATTCTTCCTCCGCGCGTTCAATAATTACACGGGAGCCATGGATTTTTACCCGGTTCTCGGCGACTAGCCTTAATGCGAGCGGGTAAACCCTGTGTTCCTGTTCCAAGATCCGCGCGGCGAGGTCTTCGGGCGTATCCTCTTGCAGGATCGGAACGGCGGCCTGGGCGATAATCGGCCCGTCATCCATCTCCGGGCGGACGTAATGGACAGTACAGCCAGTGAACCGTGCCCCGGACTCGATGGCGCGCTCATGCACATGCAATCCCTTGAACGCCGGAAGCAGGGACGGATGGATATTGAGAATGCGGTCACGCCAGCGATTGACGAAATCCGCCGTCAATAACCGCATGAACCCGGCGAGGCAAATCAGGTCAATATTCAAATCTGTCAGATATTGCGTGATTTCCGCCTCGAATTCCTCGCGGGCGCTAAAATCGCGATGATCGATCGTGCGCGTCGGGATGCTGTTCTCGGCGGCGAATTTCAGCCCGGCGGCTTCAAGGTTGTTGGAGAGTACGCACGTGATCTCGGCCGGAAAATCCGGCATCTGGCACGCCCGGACAAGGGACTGCATATTGGTCCCCCGTGACGAGATAAAGACCGCTACTTTCAGTTTTGCCAATTTTCTTCCAACCCGTTGATGATGACCTGTTCCGCGCCGTCATCGCAGGCGATGAGTTCCCCGACCCGGTAGACTGTCTCGCCGGCGGCCGTCAGCATCGCCGCGGCGGCATCGGCCCGGTCGGCTGGCACGACAACCACCATCCCGAGACCGCAGTTGAAAGTTGTGGCAAGCTCGCGCGGGGCTATGTTACCGAGCTCCGCGAGCCATTTGAACAGCGGCGGGAGGGACCAGCCGTCGATATCGATCTGCGCCGCCAGCTGCCGGGGCAGCACGCGCGGAATATTCTCATACAGGCCACCACCGGTGATATGGGAGAGGGCGCGGATATGGCCGGCACGCACCGCTTCAAGGCAGCTTTTCACATAGATCCGCGTCGGCTCGATCAGCGCATCGCCGAGTGTAATCGTCTCATCGAACGGGGCAGGGGCCGCATAGTCGAGATTGAAGTCCGCGACAATTCTGCGTACCAGCGAAAAGCCGTTTGAATGCAAACCGGAAGAGGCTAGGCCAAGCAACACATCGCCTTCCTTCAGGTTGTCGGCCTTGAGAAGCTGGTCGCGTTCCACCGCGCCGACGGTAAAGCCCGCGAGGTCATAGTCGCCCTTGGCATACATGCCCGGCATTTCCGCCGTCTCGCCGCCGATCAACGCACATCCAGCCTGTTTGCAGCCCTCGGCGATGCCCGCGACAATATCGCGGGCCGCCGCCACATCAAGGCCGCCGGTCGCGAAGTAATCCAGGAAGAAGAGCGGTTCCGCCCCTTGCACGACCAGGTCATTGACGCACATGGCCACCAGATCGATGCCGACGGTATCATGACGGTTCATGTCGATGGCAATTTTCAGCTTGGTCCCGACGCCATCCGTCGCGGAAACAAGAAGCGGGTCCTTGAAACCCGCCGCGCGGGGGTCGAATATGGCGCCAAAACCGCCCAAATCCGCGTCTGCGCCGGATCTTCGGGTGGCGGCGGCGAGGGGCTTTATGGCCTCAACCAGTGAGTTACCGGCCACAATATCGACACCTGCATCCTTGTAGCTGTAACTTTTTTTGGAGCTATCGGTCTTCATAAGTTATGCTGCACCCGAATTTATGACTATGATCGGGCCAACATACTTTTTTTCCAGTGGTTTGCAATGATGGATACACAGCAGCTTCCAATCTTTTCGCGCGTCGTCGCCTCGGTAATTATGGTTTTTTGCCTGATGGGCAGCGTTTCCGTAAGCCATGCCGCGGATAATTTTTACGTGGTGCGGGACATAGCCGTGGATGAATCAGCCACCTCGGCCGCGGCGGCCCGGACAATTGCCGTGCAGAACGGCCAAAAACGGGCGATCGACACCCTGCTGCGCCGTCTGGTCCCCGAACCGTACTACGCCAGCTTGCCGGTTCTGGATGACGCAGCAATCACTCCCATGGTGGCGTCCTTTCAGGTGTCCAATGAACGCACCTCGGCAAAACGCTATCTCGCGGACCTGACCTATGAGTTCAAGCGCGACGATATCCGCAGGCTTCTGCGCGCTAATATGCTGCCTTTTTCCGAATCCATCGGCAAGCCGGTCGTTGTCCTGCCGGTCTTCCTGGTCGATGACCGCGCCAATCTTTGGGATTACCCCAATCCCTGGCGAACGGTCTGGGTGGATATTATCGATTATGGGTTGCGCCCGCAGGAACCGGACAGCCTTCGCGATGCCTGGGCCCAACCACTGCTGCGCCCGGTCATTGTCCCGGCCGGCAATGTTGAGGACATGAAGACCATTACCGCCCGGCAGGCGTTGGCCATGGATACGGCCGCGCTAGAAAAGCTGCGGAAAGATCATGGGGCCGCCGAAGTCCAGGTCATCAGCGCGCGCCTGCGCACCGATGCGGACGGGACCCTGCTGCTTGACGTGACCCGGAACGTGGTTGGCCAGACGGCACCGGCAGCCGAGCAGACCTACAAGGGAAGCGAGGATGAGGAAGGGCTGATGCAAAGCGTCGTCTTCGATTTGCTGGCGCGGATACAGGAGGACTGGAAACGGCAGAATGTTCTTGATTTCAGTGTCGAGAACACCCTCGCTGTCACCACCAGAATTTCCAGCCTGCCGGACTGGCTCGCCCTGCAGGATAAGGTCACGAAACTTGCCGCCGTCAACAACACAAAGGTCAAGGATCTCACGGTCGAGAGCGCGTTTTGGCATATTACCTTTGTCGGCGGCATGGACCAGTTGATTACGGCGCTTGCCCAGCAGGACCTTGCGCTGGTGGATCAGGGCGGCTATTGGACACTCAATCAAAAATAGCTGTTCAGTTATTGAGTTTATTTAATAAATCAGGGTTTGGACTCAAGCTTGAATATTCCCAATACGATTACACTGATTCGCATGATGCTGGTGCCGGTTATTGTCTGGCTTATCCTCGCCAACCAGATGTACGCCGCCTTCATTGCATTTTTGGTGGCCGGCGTTTCTGACGCGCTTGACGGACTGATCGCCAAGCAGTTCAATCTGGTAACACCGCTCGGCACCTATCTTGATCCTCTCGCGGACAAGATATTGCTGGTCTCCATCTATGTCACGCTGGGCATACAGCAGGATCTGCCAAGTTGGCTTGTCATCCTCGTTGTCAGTCGCGATATCCTGATCGTCGGCGCGATCCTCCTGTCCTTCCTGCTGGCGCTGAAACTGGCCATCGTTCCGTCAATGCTCAGCAAGCTGAATACCTTCTGCCAGATTATCCTGGCGGCGATCGTCCTTGGGGACAAGGGATTGCAGACGGGATACGCCGACGCAATTGAACTTATTGTCTATATCGTGGCATTGACGACGGTGCTTTCAGGGTTAACCTATATCCTGCAATGGTCACGACAGAATAGCGAGAAGGCACAGAACACATGACGTTGAAGCAACATATGAGATTCTGGGCCATTGCCCTCGTTGTCTTTATCATTTTTCTGGTGTTGCTCAGTAATATTCTGCTGCCATTCGTGCTTGGCATGGCGGTGGCCTATTTTCTCGATCCCGTTGCGGACCGGATGGAAAATGCGGGTCTGAACAGGACGGCCGCCACGGCGATCATTATCGGCCTGTTCGTGATCCTCGCCATTCTCATCATTATGCTTCTGGTGCCGGTCATTATCGAGCAGTTCCTCGGCCTTCTGAACAATCTGCCGGGATATTACCAGAGCCTGCATGACTTCTTCCTGCCGATCATCGACCGGTTTGTCGATATCCCGGCGTACCAGCAGAGCGAGGAGTTCAAGAAAACCATCGGCCAGTATATGGGCGAGGTGGTCAAGGGGCTTGGGACCCTGTCGAAAAACATTGTCGGCGGCGGGCTCGCGGTGGTCAACATGGTCACACTCCTGGTCATTACCCCGGTGGTCGCCTTTTATCTCCTCCGGGACTGGGACCATATTGTTGACCGGATCGACAGCTGGCTGCCACGCAAAAAGGCAGGACAGATTCGCATGCTGGCGGGACAGATTGACGATGTGCTGGCCGGCTTCGTGCGGGGTCAATCGACGGTGTGCCTGTTGCTTGCTATCTATTACGGGATCGCGTTGATGGCCTCAGGCCTTGAATTCGGACTGGTCATCGGGATTGTGACCGGCCTGATTTCCTTCATTCCCTTCGTTGGCGCAATTATCGGCTTTGTCGCTTCCGTCGGGGTGGCGCTGGTCCAGTTCTGGCCGGATGCCCTCATGATCGGCATTGTCGGGGCTATTTTCGTTGTCGGGCAGATCCTCGAAGGCTATGTGCTGACCCCCAATCTGGTGGGCGAAAAAGTGGGGCTGCATCCGGTCTGGGTCATGTTCGGCCTGCTTGCAGGCGGCAGCCTGTTCGGCTTTGTCGGGGTGCTGATCGCCATCCCCATGGCGGCCGTGGTCGGGGTCCTCAGCCGTTTTGCGATTGACCAGTATCTGCAAAGCCCACTTTATGGCGCGCCGCCACCGGTCGATCCGGACAGTGCACCAGAGGATTAAGATGCAACCCGCTCAAATTCCAATGAATTTCCAGTTTCGCGCCGCCACGGGCCGGGAGGATTTCCTGGTGACACCGGCGAATGAGGACGCGGTTGCCTGGATCGATAAATGGCCCGACTGGCCGATGCGGTCCCTTCTTCTGGTGGGGCCGTCCGGGTCCGGCAAGACCCATCTCGCCCATGTCTGGCAGACACGGAATGACGCCGTAATAATCGACGCGCACCAGCTTGACCACCTCGGCATAGAAGACATCAGCCGCCTCGCGGCCGGACCGCTGGTTATTGAAAATACCGGGCCGGGGCTGAGGGAAGAGATATTGTTTCATCTTTTCAATCTTGTGCAGGAAAAGGGCGGCAGTCTTCTGCTCACCGCGACCGCGCCGCCGGGCGCCTGGGGCCTGACGCTCGCCGATCTCTCCTCCCGCCTCGGGACGGTGCCCATCGCCCGCATTGACGAACCCGATGATGCGCTGTTTGCAGCACTCGTCGTGAAGCTTTTTTCCGACAGGCAGCTTGCCGTCACGCCGGATGTCGTCCAATATATCGTTCAGCGCCTGGAACGGTCATTTGCCGCGGCCCGGCGCTTTGTGATGCGCCTCGATAACAGCGCGCTTGCCGAAAAACGAAAAATAACGATTTCGCTGCTCCGCGAAGTCTTCAAGGAAGAGCAAGGGTAGAATAATGGATTTAGGAATTTCAGGAAAATGGGCGATTGTCTGCGCCTCCAGCAAGGGACTGGGACGCGGCTGTGCGGAGGCCTTGGCTGCCGAAGGTGTTAATCTCGTGATTACCGCAAGAACCCAAAGCACATTGGAGGAAACCGCCAATCATATCCGCGCGCAGTCGTCGGTAGAGGTGAAGGCGATTGCGGGCGACATCACCACGCCGGACGGACGGGCGGAAGTTTTGGAAGCCTGCCCGGAGCCGGACATCCTGATCAATAATGCCGGCGGCCCACCTCCCGGCGATTTCCATGACTGGACCCTCGATGACTGGCA
>Ga0098035_1001702_pt1 | contig 10556 bp, 6 predicted proteins | sample 3_EtaG_FD_75046 | JGI IMG/M metagenome (GOLD analysis project Ga0098035, IMG submission 75046) | Marine viral communities from the Subarctic Pacific Ocean - 3_ETSP_OMZ_AT15126 metaG | ecosystem: Environmental > Aquatic > Marine > Oceanic | place: Pacific Ocean | collected 2015-01-07
CTGGTTAGAGAGCCGGAGCGTGGCTGCCGTGAACTTTTTCCATTCGCGCATGGAACGGGTCATCACCTATTGGCTAGGCTCGATGCTGCTTTTGGCCCTGGCTAAAGTTGCCGTTGCTGCTGGCGACAAGACGCAAGTCGCAAGTCTGGCCGCCATGATCTTTCCATTTCTGGCCGTGACAATGGCTCCCGTTCTCGGTTACCGCATTGCCTCGTCCTGCTTCCCGCATCGTGACCTTAGCGCGCAGCCCGCGATCCGCCTCTGCCGTTACGGCAAGTGGCGCCAGCTTGATTGCCTGCAGGCGCGCAGGAACGGTCTTTTTGGCCCGACAGGGTTGATGGCATCGCTTATCGCCGGAATGCTGCTCAACATCCCATTCCGCAGCGGCGAGTTCATGCTCGCCATGCCTGCCATGCCTGTCGGCGCCCCGGCATGGGCAAGCACCATGCTGACGATGATGACGCTGGATGTCGTTACCTTGAATTTCTTTTACACCGTCTGTTTCGTCATGGCGTTGCGCGCCGCGCCGATGTTTCCGCGCATGCTCGTATTCACGTGGTTTCTAGATGCCACCATGCAGCTTCTGATTGCCCAACATGTCACGCAGGCAGGACATCTGCCGCCACAAGTTGCATCTGCCCTGCATTCAATGCTCTCAGGCAATATTGAGAAGGTCCTGATCAGCACGGCTGTCTGGCTGCCGTATCTGATCCTCTCCGAACGCGTGAACGTAACCTTCAGGCATCGCACGCGCTTGAACTGATTGAATTCAATACAATTTCTCGCAGTAAAGCGGCATCGCTACAAACCTGCCTGACCCCCAACATCCTTAATATCCGCTAACCACGGGGATAAACGGCATATTGATGCCGCTGCGGCAAGAATTTGCCGTATGAAGTGGTCCCATCTCGTTGCTGCGGGTGTGCCGGTCCTCGGCCTTCAGCTCGCGATTGCTGCGCCGGCGCAGGCTTCGGCCTCCGTTGTACTGGGGCTGCCGCTGGTTGCCGTGGCGGGGGTGTCGGGCCTTTCCGGCCTCCCATCATCGCAACCGGACTACTCCGCCAGCGCTTGCGAGGGAGCTGCTTCTACAGGGCTCATGGCGCGGGTGGCGGAACCTGTTAGCAGCAAGGCGGCAGCGTTGCTGGGCGGCGCGCCGAGCAGGCTTGAACTGATCTCTTTGCAGCAGTCGTCTCGCACCGGGCAATCGTCGCAGACGCTGGTGACGGCGCCGATCGCACCGGCTGCCGGGGGACTGCGCTGCGCAGCCCTGACCCAGTCGCGCACATTGCCGGCGATCTACTCAGCGACGAGCCGCGCCTCGGCCGATCCGGAGAATTTTCTCGGCAGCGCCCGCCTGCCGCTGCGCCATACGACTTTCGATGCGCAGTGGGACCGGGTGCGCCGCGCCGGATTGCCTGGCCGTGCCGTCGCCGCCATGGCCGCGCGCTCCGGCGCCGGGGCGAGCGAAATGACGCTGGCGGCGGTCAATGCCTGGTCCAACCGGCATATCCGCTACCGCGAGGACAGCGAGATCTACGGCAAGTCCGACTACTGGGCGACCGCCGGCGCGACCCTCAAGCGCGGCGCCGGGGACTGCGAGGACATCGCGATCTTCAAGATGCAGGCGCTTGCCGCACTGGGCGTGCCGCGTTCCGACATGTACCTGACGATCGCGCGCGATACCGTGCGCAATGCCGATCATGCCCTGCTCGTCGTGAAGCTGGAAGGCCGTTACTGGGTGCTCGACAATGCGACCGACAAGCTGCTCGACGGCGCGATGAGCTACGACTACCGGCCGATCATGTCGTTCAGCACCAGCGGCAAGTGGCTGCACGGCTATACCCGCCAACCGGAACAGGCCCCGACGCTTATCGCCGCACGCTGAACGCGCCCGCCCAGCGTGAAAATCAGCGCTCGGTGAGGGCCTCGTCGAAGGCGCGCAGGACCGGCTTGAACAGGTAGGTCAGGATGCTCTTGCGCCCCGTCACGATTTCCACGTCGCAGATCATGCCCGGCATGATCGGCAGCCGCGTCCCGTTCTTGACGATGAACGCCTTGTCGGTTTCCACCATCACACTGTAGTAGGCCTTGCGCTCGACGTCGTCGTAGATGCTGTCCGCGCTGATGTTGCGCACGCGGCCCGTCAGCCCGCCATAGATGGAGAAGTCGTAGGCGGTGACCTTGACGTTGGCAGGATCGCCCACCTTGATGAAGGCGATGTCCTTGGGATCGACGCGCGCTTCCACCAGCAGCTTTTCGCCCACCGGCACGATCTGCATGAGCTTTTCGCCCGCATTCACAAAGCCGCCGACCGTGGTGACCTGCACATCGTTGATGTAGCCGGTCGCGGGTGCGCGCAATTCGTTGCGCTCTAGGCGGGCCTCGGCGCCCTTGATCGTCTCTTCGTTGACCGCGATCTTGGTGGTGATCTCGCTGCGCTCATTGAGCGCCTCCTGCTGGAAATCGAGGCGGGCCTGCCGCAACTGCGCCTCGGCTTCGCGGATCGCCGCCTGCGCCCGGCCGACGCCCTGCCGCGCTGCGGAGAGCCGCCCCTGCGTGTCGACGAGATCGCGCTGGGCAGTCAGCAGTTCGGTCTTGGGGACGATGCCCTTCTGCGCAAGCGGGGTGAGCATGTTGACCTGGTCCTGCGCCAGCTTCGCGCTGTTCTGGAGCGAGGCGACCGTTGCCTGGCCCTCCTGCAGATCGCGGCGACGCTGATCGACTTGCGCAACAAGAGCGTTCTGGCGGCTCTGCGCGGCGGCGCGGCGCACGTCGGCAAGGCGTGCTTCCTCGGCGCAGATCGTGCCTTCGCCGCAGGTGCTTTCCGTACCGGTGCCCTCCCCTTCCAGACGATCGGCCCGCGCGGCAAGGCGCTCGTTTTCTGCCTGCAACTGACCCAGCGCGGAAGAAGACTGGGAATCGTCGAGACGGACGAGCAACTGGCCCTTCTTCACCATCTGGCCGGGCCGCACGAGGATCGACAGCACCGTGGCCGGGCTGGCCGCCTGGACGAGCTGGGCCTTGCTGGACGGCACGACCTTGCCCATGCCGCGGGTCACTTCGTCGACGCGGGCAAGCCCGGCCCAGACGAACAGCACCAGCAGGGCAACGCCGCACAGGACAATCAGCCTGCGGCTGGCATCCCAGTCGTCGTAACCGATCCGCTGCCTGAAAGACGAAATCATGGCGTTCATCGTGCGAGCACTATCCTTGACGGCGCGGATGCCGTTTCCATCCCCGGTTCGACAGCCTGCGACTGGGCCAACGTGCTGGCCGCGATGGCGGACTGGTACTTCGAGCTGGCCGACACCGGATCGGGGATCGAGAGGCGCCATTGCTTGGTCGTATCGATGCGCCCGCCGACGTCGTTGGCGGCATGGCGGTCGGTGACGGCCGGCGGGACGGTCAGGCCCGGCGCCGGTGCGGGCTCGACCAGCTGCTGCGATGCGGCAAGCAGGCGCGCGCGCAAACCTTCGTAATCGAGCGCCGGAATGCGCTCGACCCCGCTGTAGGCGCTGGTGAACAGCGCACGCTGGCCCCACTTGCCGTGTAGGCGATAGAAGATGTGGCGGCCGATCTTGTCGATCTTGGCAAGGGTGAAGGCCCACTTGGGCAGGACGTAATCGGCGTGGTAGTTGGTAGCGGTGCCGACGCTGGCCTCGACGCGTCCGGCAAGGGCCTCGCGCGCGACTTCCTGAGCCTCGGCCCAAAGCGAAGCCATGGGCGCGCGAAGCAGCGCACCGTCGCAGGTGAAGCTGAACTGGCACCCGGTCGTGCGCTGCGAGCCCTCATAGACGACGCCGCAGACGCTGTTCGGATAGGCGGGATGGCGCACCCGGTTGAGCACGACCTGTGCCACGGCCCGCCTGCCCTCCAGCGGTTCGCGGGCGGCCTCGTAATAAACCGCCTGGGTCATGCATTTCAGCGCCGTGCGATAGGCAGCGCCGGAAGTGCCGTGCAGGACGAAGCTGGCCGCGCTTTCCACCGGGAGGCCCGAGACGGCGATCGCGGCATTGCGCTGTTCGGCCTCGCTGCCTTCGACGAGGATCTGCGACTTGTCGTCCACCGTCATGGCTTCGACTTCGCGCAGTTGTTCGGCAGGTACGATGACTGGCGCCGGTTCGTTCGCGCCAAGGCCGAAGATGCTGCGCAGCCCGGGAACCTGCGTGCAGGCGACGAGGCCAAGGAGGACGACGCCGCCGAGCGCCGCCATCATCGCGCGCCTGGCGCGCACCGGGGCAGCGTGCGCACGTGTGCGCTGCATTCCATGCCCTACGATAGAGGCAGCTGCGGCGTTCACGATCTGGCTCCCATGCCTGCCGACGCAATGATCTCGTCGCGCGGACCGTCAGCGACGATCCGCCCCCTGTCCAGCACGATCAGGCGGTTGCAGATCGAGAAAAGTGCCGGTCTGTGGGTCGCGACAACAAGTGTCTGCGAAGGTGACAGGGATTGGGACAGGCGCTCGACGAAAAGTTGCTCGGTCTGGCTATCCATGGCGCCGGTCGGCTCATCGAGGAACAGCAGTCGCGAGGGCTTCACCATGGCCCGGGCAAGCGACAGGAACGCCCGTTGCCCGCCGGAAAGCTGGACGCCGGATTCGCCGACCGGACGATCGAAACCGCTGGCATCTCGCGAGAGAAACTCGTCCGCCCCCACCTGCCGCAAGGCGCGAAGAAGGTCCTCGTCATGCACGATACCGGCCCCGATCGCGAGGTTGTCCTTGATCGAGCCGCTGAACAGCACGGCATCCTGCCCCACGAAGCGATAGGCGTTGCGCAAGTCCTGCGGCCGGTATTGGCGGCTGTCTATCCCGTCGATCAGCATGGAGCCGGCGGTGGGCTGGTAGAGACCGCAGATCACCCGGCCCAGCGTCGACTTGCCCGAGGCGACCTTGCCGATGATGGCGATGCGGTCGCCCTCGTTGATCGTCAGGTTGATCCCGGCGAGCGAGGGGATCGAGGCCTGCGGATAAGTGAATTCGAGATCCTCGGTGCGGACATTGGCACTGCGCACTTCGGGGGTCAGCGAAGTGCTGCCCATCGTGCGCTCATCCTCTTCGAGCCAGACCTGCTGCAGCGAATCCAGCACCTTACGCGCCTGCTGGCTGCGGGTGAGCAGAAAGGCCAACTGCGCGGCGGGAGAAAGCGAACGGGTCGAAAGCATGACGATGGCGATGATCGAGCCCATCGTGATCTTGCCCGCGTCGAACAGGTAGTATCCGCCGATGACAAGGCTGATGCTGGTAACTTGCTGGAAGGTGGAAGCCAGCGAAATCGCCGCGGAACTGACGTCGCGCAGACGGCGCTGCGAATGGGCACCGGCTTCGGCAAGCTGACGCCAGCGGCCGAGCATCACGCCTTCGCCCGACAGGCTCTTGAGCGTTTCGATGCCGGAGATCGATTCCACCAGGAGCGTCTGCTGTAGCCCGTTGTCGACTTGCGCATCGAGCGCGGCGCTGCTGACCTTGCGCTGCAGGCGCAGGCCGAAGATCGCCATGCACGCCGCCCCGATCAGCGGCACCATCGCCAGCCAGCCCGCGATATAGGCGATCACCGCCAGGAACAGGACGAGGAAGGCCATGTCTGCGACAAGGACAATGGTCGTCGAGGCGTAGAAATCGCGCACCAGTGAGAATTCGGAGACGCGCGCCACGAGGTTGCCGGTGTGGCCCTTGCGCCCGGCGAGCGGCGAGGACAACACCTTGGAATAGATCTTCTGCGACAGCTTCAGGTCGAGATCGCGCCCGATCTGGTCCAGCACGCGGGTCCGCGCACGCCGGATCATGAAATCCATGGCAAAGGCGATCAGTACGCCTGCCGCCAGCACCCACAAGGTGGCCTGCGCGCGGTTGGGGATGACACGGTCGTAAACGTTCATCGAGAACAGCGGGTAGGACAGCGCCAGCACGTTGACGATGACGGAGGCCACCATCACCGGCCAGAACTGGCCGCGCAGCTTGTACAGCTCGCTCCAGAACCAGTGGCTCTTGGCCCGCTCCTGCCAAGGCGCCCCAGCTTCCCGCGCGCTCGAGGAATCTCCGAAGACGGTGGCCATCCAGCCATCGTAGCGTTCGGCAAGTGCCGCTACCGGCTCCCAGCTTTCACTGCGGGTTTCCGGACGCCAGACCCGAGCATCCGCGTCCTTCACCTCGTGAACGACGGCGACCTGGCCCTCTTCGAAGGAGACGATGGCCGGGTAGAACTCCGGCTTGGTCGGCAACCTGGTGCGACGCGAGGCGTCGCAGTTGAGGCCCAGCAGCTCCAACGCCGCTTCGGCCTGGTGACGCGGCAGGTAGCCTTGCGCATTGCGCGCCAGCGAGGAGAACATGACCGGCGCGCAGGAGACGCCGGCCTTTTCCGCCATGCGGGCAATGCACGCGACGAGAAAGTCTTCCTCGCCGCGCTTCACTTCCATTGCTTCGAACATTACGCTCATCCAGGGGGGCGAGAACCGCCCCCGTTAGCCACTGCCGTCAATCGCCGCGCCGCCATGCGCAGGGTCAGGGATAGGTGCGGTACTGTGTCTCGGCCGGATTGGGCGGACCGTAGTGGAAGCGGTCCCGCTCGTTCATACCGGCCCCGGCACCTGCCGGCACGTTGATCGTGGTGAGGAAGCGATTGGTCGCGGCCAGCACCTGATAACGGGCGAACATTTCCGAGAAACGCGCGGTTTCGAGCCGGACCTGCACGTTGTAGCGCGTGTTCTGCGCATCGAGCACGTCGAGCAGCGAACGACGCCCGACGTTGAACTGGCTGCGGTAGGAGAGCAGCAGGTCATCCGACACGCGGCTCTGGTTGCCCAGCTGTTCACCGATGCGCCCTTGCGTCTGCAGGGTGGTCCAGGCGGTCTGGACGTCCTCTTCGGCTTCGCGGGTCACCTGGTAGAGCCGATAGCGCGCTTCGCTCGCGCGGCGCACCATCTCCTGGTAGTTGGCGCGGTTGATGCCGCCGTCGAACACGTTCCAGCGCAGGGAAACGCGGGCCTGCACGTCCTTGGTGGAACCGCGGAAACCGTCGATGTCCTCACCGGCGCGGCCGTTCAGGTCCACGCCGATCTTGGGGAAACCGTCGCCGCGCACGCTGTCGGCCAGTGCCCCTGCAGCATCGACGTCCGCCGCCGCTTCCTTGACCAGCGGATTTTCCGTTCGGGCCATCCCGACCGCCTCGCTGAGGGTGGCCGGCAAGCCTTCCGCCAGTTCGGGCGGCATCGTGACATTGTCGATGTCGAGACCGGTCAGCCGACGCAGCTTGATCTTCGCTTCCGTCAGGTCCTGCTCGGCTTCCGACTGGCGGACGAGCGCGGCCTGCAGTCGTTCTTCCGATTGCTGCTGGTCGGCGATCGAGATCGATCCCTGTTCCACTCCAGTCGTCAGATCGTTCACCAGCGAACGGTGAAACGCCACGTTATCCTCGCTCGCGGCAACGATGCGCTGCTGGAGGAGGATATCGAGGTACTGACGCGCGACCTGAAGGGCGATGTATTCAGAACGTTCGACCACCCGAAGCGAGGCACCGTCGACGCGCGCTGCCTGGCGCAGCAGTTCTCCGCGACGGCGACCGAAGTCGAGGGCAACCCATTCCGCACGCACTTCAGCGCTCAGCGGGTAGAGTTCCTGCCCGGCAATGCCGAGCGAACGGCGGGTCCTGTTCTCAAGGTGGCGCCAGCCTGCCGATGCCTCGACATCGACGCGCGGGGCATAAAGGCCCTGCGCCTGCTTGCGCTCGAACTGGATGGCCTCGGTATTATACTGGGCCTGCGCCACTTCGGGGTTCGAATTGACCGCCACGACTATGGCATCGCGCAGGCTCACCGGGCCGGCCGACTGCGCCAGCGCCACCGAAGCCGTTCCGGACAAAAGGACCGCAATCCCCGCCGCGATGGTTCTACCGTACAACATCTTCACACCTCTCCCGGTCACTCGACCGTAATCTCAACGCGGCGGTTCTGGAGTTCGCGAACCCCATCCGCCGTCGGCACACGCGGGTTGCTTTCACCGAACGCCTGCGTGGACAAATTGGCCGTCGTGCCATGCGACACGAGGTAGTCGCGCACGGCATCGGCCCGGCGCGTCGAAAGCCCCATGTTATAGCGGTCGCTTCCCGAACGATCCGTATATCCGTCTATCCGGATCGCAGCCCCGCCGCAGCCTGCGGTCGAAGACACGGTCGAATCGAGGATCGTCGCCGCGTCGGGCGAAATCATGCTGCTGTCCCAGTCGAAGAACACGATGTAGGGCCCGGGCAGGCACGGTGCCTCGGCGACCGGCGGCTGCGGGGCAGCGGCTTCCTGCGACACCATCTGCGGCTGGGTCATGCGGCGATAGGCCTCGTCGCACTTGCCGATGCTGACGGGGTCCTTGGTCCCGCTCTTCAGGAAACCCATGGCAATGCCGCATTGCGCCTTGGCCTGCGAAGCCCACATGTAGGCCGGCGTATCGGCCGAAACGACGCTCGCATCCCCGGTCTGCGCCAGAGCCGCGTCGTATCGCGTGCGGATCTCGCTCTTGAGCTCCCCCTTGCCCAGCGACATCAGGTCCGATTGCTGGTCCTGTGCCGAAGCCGCCACCGGGACCAGACATCCAGCCAGCGCGAATGCCGCCAGAGGCCCCTTCCAATTGCCCGTCATTTTCATCCCCTCGATATCCCGGGTCGCGTCAGGCGACCGTCGTCGAATGTGCTTCCATGGCTGCAGCCATTGCAGCCATCTCAAATCCACCGGCCAGACCCGCCGCGTGCAGGCCGTCGAGGCCGCCGCCGGCGAGCATGGCGCCAAGCACGTGATCCAGGCCGTCCGCCCCCATCGTCTCGGCAATCGCGGGAGCGCCGTGCGCGCCTTGATGCCCGGCGAAGTGGTCGATCAGCGAGTCCACAGCATGGTGCCCGGCGCTTTCGGCAATCGCTTCCTGCACGGCAGGTAGATTCCCGGAGCCATGTTCGCCCCCGTGCCCGCTCCCCTGCCCGGCTCCGGTGCCATTGCCCTGGTCATTCGAACCACCGGCCTGCTCGCCCTGTGCGGCGAGCAGCAATGCCTGCATCAGCCCCGAGTCAGCGCCGCCGAACAGAGCCGGAGCCGCACTCGCCTGGACGTGGCCTTCCTCGCCGCCGCCAATCGGCTGCACGGAGACGTCCTGATGCTGCACTACGTCACCCAGGCCATGCCCGGCGCCCTGCTCCGCTGCGTGCTGCGACGGGTGGCTTTCGGGCTCGCTGTCCTGGTGAGCCTGCTGGCCATCCTGCAGGAATGTCACCGGCGGCGTCGCCGGAGCATGTTCCGGCACTGCAACCGTCACTTCGGGCAGATGCGTCTCGAAAGTCTGCATCGCCGCGGCAATCGCCTCTATCGCGATTGGCGAGAGCGGCATCGCATGGGCCGCACCCGACATCATGAAGCCTGCCGCAGCCGCAGTGATCGTCGCCATTTCGGCGGTGCGTGCCGCAGTCTGGCTCTCGACGCTCGCCGTTGCGAACGAGACGTCGGCCAGTGCGTAAGTGGCACCCTTCATGGTGTACTCGCCGGTCGCATGGACGATTGCATCGCCATCGGCTTGCGACGACCCCGGGCCTTCCGCAGTCAGCTCGATCGAAGTGATCCCCATCTGCGCCAGCGTCTTGAACTCGCCCGCATCGACAACGCCGTTGCTGTTCGCATCCTGCCAGACGCCGAACTCGCTGTAGCTCTCATCGGCTGCCGTCAGCTTGCCGTCGCCATTGCTGTCGTAAGCCAGGCGCAGGCCCTCGAGGTCGGTTTCCGCTCCCGCGGCATCGTCGGTGAAGACGATATCGAGGCCGTGCCCGGTATCGTGGGCCAGCAGGCCGTCATCGGCGCTGACCCAAGCGGTCTGCACAAGTCCGCTGCCATAGTCGTGCGTGACTCCGGCATCGAGTCCGACGAACTCGACGCCGTCGCCATCGAGATCTAGCGCCACCGGAGGCGTCGTCGTCACTGCCGTGATCGAGAGATTGGACTGAGCCGAAACGTCGCCGTCGCCGTCCACCACTTCGACCGGAATGGTGAAGTTGACCGGGTCGTTGGTCAGCGTGCTCGCGCCGAAGTCGCCGATCTGGAAGGTGCCGCCGCCAGCCCAGGTGTACTCGACGCTGTTGAAGCCGTCGCCCGTGAAGACCGCGATCTGCGTGCCGGAGAGGCTGGCGCCCGATGCACCTGCGACACCGGCAACGTCGACGGAACCATCCCCGAGAAGCGTAACCGTGAAAGTATGGCCATTGACGATGTAGTCTGTCGCCGTCGTGGTCGGGATAATGATCGGATTGCCGCTCGCATCCTCATAGGGGACACCCTGATAGGCAATCGAGACACCCGTTATCGTGTCCTTCACCCCGTCGCCGACAACGGTGTTGCCGTCGGGGTCATCAAAGGCTGCGATGTTGACGGTCGATCCACCGCTCGACTTGAACAGGGCAACCGCACCGTTGACGGTATAGTGACCATCGAAGACATGGTCCCGGTTGGCCGCCGTATCGTAGTCACCCTGACCGTCTGCCGGATTGCCGCGCAGATCGGTGACGAAGTCGACCCGGAAGGTCTCGTTCGAA
>Ga0098035_1001705_pt1 | contig 10549 bp, 6 predicted proteins | sample 3_EtaG_FD_75046 | JGI IMG/M metagenome (GOLD analysis project Ga0098035, IMG submission 75046) | Marine viral communities from the Subarctic Pacific Ocean - 3_ETSP_OMZ_AT15126 metaG | ecosystem: Environmental > Aquatic > Marine > Oceanic | place: Pacific Ocean | collected 2015-01-07
GATCCTGGGCCCGGGCAATCTGGGCAAGTCCAGTCTGCTGAATTCCCTGCGTCTGTTTCTGCTGCCGGAAAACAACTTCAAGAACAGTCGCAAGAAATTCGCGTTCCGCAATGCCAGTGCCGGTAGCTTCTACTCCAACGAGGAAAGCTACCAGCATTACTTCCCCAGTCAGTTCAGCTTCCTGATCATGGAGGCTGAAAACCCGGCCGGCGTGCATTGCCAGATTTTGTACCGGGAAAGCGCCAGTCAGCTCAGCTACGGCCGTGCCTTCGTGCCGGTGGGTTATGACCAGCTGCGGCCGCTGTTCTGGAATGGCGATGATGAGGACGGAATTGGCCAGGCGGTGCCGGAGCTGTCGTTCAGTCGTTTGTCCGAGGCTCTGAAAAAGTTCTCCAAAGATACCCGACTGGTCAATGACCCGGCCAAACTCAAACAGATGCTGTACAGCAGCGAGCTGATGAACGCGGATGCCGTGCGCTATTCTGTGCTACCCCTGGGTGAGTCCGACGAGCGCCGGGTGCAGTCTCTGCGCACGTTGATCCTGCTGCTGTTCGAAATGAAGGCGGACGACCAAGCCATGTCCAATGCGGTGGCCAGCATCATCGAGGCGGACAAGAAGTTTGCCGATGACGCCTTCGATTTCAACATCGATGAGTTTCTCAACCGGCACGATCAACTGAAGCAACAGCAAATCCAGCTGAACCAGATTGAAAAAGAGCGTTCACGGTTCGAGAAGCTGCAAAGGGATTATCAGGCCTACCAGACCCTGCTTCGCAGCCAGCACGATTTTGCCGCTTTCCGGGATGGCGTCACCCATGCCTTGCAGGACATAGGCGCCAGGCGCAAAACTGCGGTAGAAGCGTTCAATGAACAGAACGAGACCCTGCGCCATGTGCTCCAGGCTCTGAAAAAACTGGAACAGGACGCCAGCGGCCTTAAGGGCGAGATCCGTTCCGCCGATCGGCGCATCAAGCAGGCCGAGCAGAACCAGAAAGATGGCGATTTGCTGGTATCCCAGTACGGAGAGATGACCCTTCAGGAAATCGAGGACATCCAGAAAGAGGAACTCGATAGCAAGAAAGGGCACTTGGCTGCCCTCAAGAGTGCCGCTCAGGCGGAAATCCGGCTGGATCAGATCCAAAAAAAGAAGCAGGAACTCGAGCGCAAGCTGGAATCCCTGAAAGACCGGGAAAGCAAGCAACATTGGCAGCTGCAGAACCAGTTGGATGAAGCCACCGCGGCACCGCTGCGGGCCGTGGACCCTAGATTGGTGATGGCCAGCCCGGGCCAGGATCTGGACGCCGACAGCAAGGCAGCCATCGAAGCGTTTGCCCGGCTGTTTGCGCCCACGGATAAAGGCTTTGACTGGTTCGATGCTGAATACCCGGCCCAGCCGGCCCGGCAGACCGACTTTGCAGAGCAGCGCCGGCATATTGAAGGTGAGCTCCATGGCCTCGAAAAGGAGCGGGCGGAGCTGGCAGACACCGCCAACCAGGAACACGACCGGCCTCGGTTGATCGAGCGCACGGAGAAAGAGATCCGAGCCATCGAAAAGGATCTGGATACCCTGAGCCGTTACCCGGCAGCGGCAACCACACTTAGGGACGCTACTGAGGAGAAGCAGGCGGCGGAGGAACAACTGGCCAAGCTGGAAGAACAGGCCCGGTTGGAGCAGGAAAAGCAGGATGCCGTGCAACAGAAAGCCGCCAAGGCCAGGGCCGAGAAAGAGCGTATCGAGGAGCGGGAGCGGGAACTGACGGGTCTCAGCCGAAGCGTTGGCACCGTGGAGCATCGATTCCCGCATCTGAAAGCGGTGGAAGCCGAGCAGCCTCTGGCTATTGAGCAGGTGTCTGTCGCCGCCTTCGACGACCTGCAAACCCAGCTGGACGACCTGGAAGAACGCCGTCGCAGCATCCTCGACCACCTTCGCCAGTTCGTGTATCTCGGGATCCACGAAGATACCGAAGGCGAGTTGCAGAAAGACAGCCCGGCGTCATCCGTCATCCGCGAAACGTTCAAAAGCCTGTCGGATCTGTTTGCCGGCATGGCCGAGCGCTGGAATGTGCTGGAGCAGCAGGTTGGTATCCACAATGAAACCGTGGCGAGCTACCGGCAGGCCCTGAAATCCAACCACGAACACATTGCCCGCTTCGAAGCCCAGCTGAACCGCGAGCTGGATGGCGTGCGCATCAACGATCTGGTGGAAATCCGGGTGGATATCCACACCGATCCGAAATTCCGCAACCTGGTGGAAGAAGCCAACAACATCGACCCGTATGGCAGCCAGCTGCAGTCCGATGCGTTCTACGATCGTTTGCGGGTGTTCGTGGCGGACTTTTTCGGGGAGGGCGGTAGCAAGCGCCTGACCATGGACAAGGTGATCACCGGCATTTCCTACCGAACCCGAAAGGAAAACGCCGCGAGCCTGGACAAGAAAGGCCAGTCCACGTCCACCACGGCACTGATCAATCTGGAACTAGTGTACCGGCTGCTGAAACGGGTGCTGTATCCCGGCGTGCAGCTGTCGTTCCCCATGGTGCTGGACGAGCTGGCCAGCGTGGACATCAGCCAGATGCCTTCGCTGCTGGAGCGGTTGCGCAACCAGGGTTTCAACCTTTTCTCGGCAGCGACCCACAGTGCCAGTGCGGAAGTGATCTACCTGATCGGCCGGCACCTGGAAGTGGGGCAGATGCGCACCGCACGCCCCTACAGCCCCCAACGCACCCTGGTGTTCTGGGGCGGGGCCGAGGGTTTTACCAACGGCGAACCCCTGAGCCACTGGGCCGACCAGACCCAGAACAATCTGCTGGAGCCGGCGGATGAGTAAACGCTTCAGCACCCTGGACACCACCCGGCTGCTGTTCGAGCACCCGAAGATCCTGTTCCGGATGATTGAGCGGATGGACCGGAACGAAGCCCGGTATATTCGTGAAAGCGATCTGGTGGCCGAAGTGATGGACTATACCCGCACCCTTGGCAATGCTGACCGGGACCGGGTGCGTCTGGCGTTGAACACCGACAACCTGTTCCGCAGCGGCCTGGTGATCGACATCATCAAGGCCGAGGGTGAGCGGCGGCTGGTGTTCCAGGATGCCCTGATCAACCTGATGCGCGCCTGCAACGCCTCGCTGTATCAGGAACTGACGGATGCTCGCTTGCGCGGCCATCTGGTTACCCTGCGGGATGTGCGCAATCGGCTGGAAACCAGCAGCTTCAGCGACGCGGACCCGGACTACACCGAGTTGAGGGATGACCTGAACGAGCGGGTGAGCCAGCTCATCGGGCTGCTGCGCCAGAACGTGCTGCGCATGCAGACCATCAGTGCCCAGCTCGCGGACCTGTCGGGCGACGCCAGCCGGGCCCCTGAGAAATTCCTGGAGTTCCGCCAGAACCTGTTTGAGCAGATCGTGACCCTGTACGAGCGCCACATCAAACCGACGTTGGTGTTCCTGAACCCGGACACTCGGTTGCCCGATGGCAGCAACCTGTTCGAGACCCTTGAAGCCATGGTCCGGTTGTTGGAAAGCCATGGTGATCACAACCTGGCCGACCAGCTGTTCCGATCGTCCATCAGCCTGAACGCTTTGTACAAACCCATCCAGGCAGTGGCCCAGGAGGTGGAGCACTTCCTGCGCAAGACCCGGCAGGGCATGGTCCAGTACAACGCCATGGAGCATTTCTACGGCAAGCTGCAGGAACTCAAGAGCGAAACCGAGACCCTCAGCCTTAAGAGAAAATGGCTGGAGGGCGGGGATTTTGCCCGCAGTACCGGCTTCCTGGTGGGCTTGCGGGCCCAGCAGCGCCCGAAACATTACGCCTTCGGTGAATCGTCCAGCTACTACCAGTTGTTGTTCAGCGAACTGGAACTGCGGCTGAATGATCTTCGCCGAAGGGCTGAAGTGCCGGTTCTGCAGCAGGTCGACGGCAGCGGACGCCATACCCGGATTGATGTCCAGAGGATCAACCAGCTTTATCAATGGCTGGAAACCCTGGAGCTGCGACCAACGACTGATCTGGTGCGGGAGCTGCACGGTCGCCTGGACGGCTTTATCCCCGGCTATCGCTTTCCGGACCTGCTGGCGGCGTTGAACCGGCTGGTAAACTCGCCACCAGAAGGCCTGCAGGTAGTCACCACCAACCGTTTCCGGATTCTGGACCAATCATCGGACAGCGAGCAGTTTGTCTACCGCAAGCGCCGTCTGGAAAATCTGGAAACGACTGAAAGCAAACCCCCGGTCAATCAAGAAGAGCAACAGCATGCCTGAATTATCCGACGCGATGGATACCACCGGATCCGCCGATCATTCACAAACGTCGAGCAGCTTCGAGCAGATCCTGCCCGCCCAGAGCGCCGCGATCTACCGGGAATTCCAGGCCGGCCGGGTGATTGTGCGTGATATCTGGGACAGCAACCGCTCCGAGCTGCGAGCCAACCCACTCTACAACCTGCTGTACAACCATCTGTCCCACTTCCGGACCTTCTACGAACACCTGGGCAGCGAGCTGGTGTTCAACGAAACCGGCGCGTTTTTCTTTCTCAAGGAAAGCAGCGACGACGAAAACGAGGAACACGACGAGAACGCCTTTCGGGTGCAGGTGATTCTGCTGTTGATCGGGCGTTACTTCGCGCGCAGCGGGCGGGATCTGGAATACCTTGGTCGTCCGGATGCCGGGCTTAACGAGCAAGACCTGTCTGCATTAGATAGCGATGAGGAGTACCAGGAGATTCTCAGGGCGGCACGATTCGAGAAAGGCGTGCCGGAGGCGCTGGATTACCTGGATAAACGCCATCTGCTGTTTCGCGCGGGTGCGGGGCGCTGTTTTCTGAGTTCTGCCGGGCTGTATTTTCTGCAGGAGCTGGTTCGGGAGTTTGAACAGGGGTAGTGTTCTCCTGGTCAGAAGCTGGCCAGGAATTCTTCAACCTTGTTCGCCGGCATGGGCTTGGCATACAGGAAACCCTGCGCGAAGTCACAACCAAGGTCCGTTACCAGTTGGGCCTGTTCGTCCGTTTCAACACCTTCGACCAGTACGCTTAGGCCCAGGCTGTGGCCGACGGTAACCATTGCCTCCATGATGGCCATATCGGCGCTATTCTGCATCGCATGTTGCAGAAAGCTCCTGTCGATTTTTATTCCGCAAACCGGAAGTTTTCTGAGATAGACAAGAGAGGAGTGTCCGGTACCGAAGTCATCAATCGAAATGTGCACACCCGCCTGTTTCAGTTTTTCCAGTTGTTTGGTCTGGCTTTCATCACTGCCGAAAACCTCGTTCTCAGTCAACTCCACGCCAAGCTGGTGAGGCTCAAGATTGTAACGACTCACTGTTTCGAGAATATGGCTTGCAAGGTGTGGATTGGTGAGCTGTCGTCCCGAAAGGTTGATATCAACACGCAGATTACTCAGAGGGGTTTTCTTCCATGCGCTGAGCTGTTTGCAGGCTGCTTCGATGACCCATTCGCCAATCCGGTTGATGAGGCCAGACTTTTCAGCCACCGGAATAAAAACGGCCGGCGAAACGGCTCTTGATTGACCGTTAAAACATCTAAGAAGTGCCTCGCAGGAATCGCTTTTTCGTTCAGTCAGATTGATCTGGGGTTGAAAAACCAGTTCCAGGCCATCGTTATTGAGGGCCTCTCTCAGCAGGTTGGTGATTTCCTGATAGTGAACCAGCCGATCATTTATGTCAGGGGTATAGAAACAGAGACCGTTCTTGCCGGTTTCTTTGGCCTGATACATGGCCGCATCTGCATTGCCCATAAGCTCAGCCACGGTGGTGCCGTTGTGCGGAAAAAGGCTTACACCGAAGCTGGCGGTAACCTGGTAACAATCGCCTTCCAGATGAACTCTGTGTTCCAGAGAGTCTATCAATCGACAAACAAGTTCATGTATGCCTTCGGGGCCATCGAAATCGAAGATCAGCAAGACAAACTCGTCTCCGCCAAAACGACTTAGCAGGTCGCCGCCTCGGAGTTCGGCCCTCAAGGTTTCGGCCACAGCTTTCAGGAGACTGTCACCATGATGGTGGCCACGCGTATCGTTGATGATTTTGAAATTGTCCAGATCGATAAATACGACCGCCACTTCCTGTTGCAGGCGATCAGCCTCATCCAGCCGACTCGACAACTCGACTTCCATGAAATGCCTGTTGGGTAATCCAGTGAGGTCGTCAAAACTCGCTCTGCGATAAAGCTCATTCCTGGCTTGTTTTTGCTCCTCCAGACTGATGTCGATGCAGAACATCTCACAGGCACCGCTGTCCTGCTTTATCATCACATGGCTGGAATAAACGGGAACCAGGTATCCGTCTTTGTGTTGCAGTTCAAGTTCGTCGGCGGGAATGCTGATGTTATTTTCGAGCCAATTCTTGTGCGCCTGGATAACACCCTCTCGCATGTAGTCCGGGATTATCAGGTCTTCCAATAATTGTCCCTGGGCTTCCTGCCGGGTGTAGCCATAGAGACGCCTGCTGGCTTCATTCCAATAAATCACCCGCCGATTCCTGTCATAGCCCTGAACGGCGACCATGGGCAGGCTCTCTATGAGCTCATAAAACTTTCTTTCGCTCTGGTCGAAGGAAGAGTGCGGATTTCCATCATTAAATGCGGATGAAACCTGAGTTTTCGGCCTTTGCTTATCTGGCATTAGCTGTCACTCCGAACATCGATTCAAAACCAGAAGCCAATATGTATACGGTTTATACGAGCATAGGTTGGGATGGGGCCATTTTCTAGCCAATCCCGGAGAGTCAAACGGTCTCTTTGCTTTCTCTTTGGAGATCGGCTTCAAGCTGCCGGATACACCGGTCAAAGGCCCGGCTGATCCTGGTCTGATCCTTGATCATAACCAGCCTGGGCCAGGTGGCCTGTTCCCCGAGGTTGATAAACATCTCGAGATCTTCAGGGCTCGGGTTGGAGAGGACTTTTCGATAGAGGGATGCCTTGGGCGGGAAGTGGATATTGATGTCCCCCAGGTACTGCTGACTGGTCATGGCGTGGGCCTGCTAGATGAGTGGCCGGATGATGCCGGGGTGCGGGCTTTGCTTGGTGAGTTTTAGCGCTGTGGCGATCTGGCCGTGGGCCAGGGACACCGCCGCCCGTTTGGCCCAGGCGGTTACGCCGCTCTGGTCGTGATGGCTAATGAACGGCACCACATGGGGATTGGCCTGGCTCACGATGGTTTTGTTCACGTTGTGCAGGCGGGCCATTCTCATCAGTGGCAAGTCGCCATGCACGCTGCCGTCAATCCAGCTCTCGGTAGGCATGTAAGGCACGCTACTTTCCCTGCCGCCGTCTGAATCCCGGGCCCGAAGTGTCACCGGTGGAAAAATTCCCGGCACCGCACAGGATGCCATCACCGCCGAGTCCACCAACACTGCCGGTGAGGACAGCCAGTTCAGCAGCCTCGGTTTTTGTTGGGTGCGAGTGGGGGAGACGGAAATGTTCAGGGTACGGCCACTGTGTTCGTACGCCTCTTTGAAACTGACGCTGCCCAGGTTGTGCTTGAGATGCTCCTGAAGTTGGCGCGGATCCATGGCATGGCCGGCCCTCAGGCCTTCCGTGATGCCAAGCCAGCGGAAGGCATTGAGGTGGATGCGCTCGGGGTGGTTGAAAAAGTCCGCCAGTTCCTTTTCGTTACGGGTGCAGATGGCGCCGGCCACGATCGCGCCCATGCTGGAGCCGGCCATAACGTCCGGAAGAAGGTCCTCGCGCCAGAGCGCCCGGGTAACGCCGATGTGGTAAATACCGAAGGCCGCACCACCGCTGAGCATCAGGGCGGGCCGGCCATAGACTCGCTCGGCGTCCCGAAACATTTTCAGTTTTCGGGCATTTGTGACTTCCGGAATAGGGTGGTCGCAAATGAATTCCATGGACGTTTCTACGGCATCCAGGAATTCACCCACCAACCGGTTGGTGCCGCTACGGGCCACCGTGTAAAGATCGGGGTTGGATAATTCACCGAGATGACGGTAGAGGCTTTCTTGAAGGATCCGGATCAGTCGCCGTGTGTCGCCGTTCTGCCGGCAATGGACCATGAGGCCCATGTGCTTGCGCATCAGGCTTTCATGCAGCATCCCGGTTTCTTCCTGCTCGCGCCAGTCCAGCAGGCCGTCCAGGTCGTCGAGCGCGGTTGCGGCCTCGCACCACTGCTCGTAGTCGTGGGCCTGTTCCAGTTGCTGCTGGAGCTGTTTGCGGGTCTTCGAGGCGTGTTTCATGCCTTTTAGCTTAACTCATCCTCGCGGGCAAAAAGAAACCCCCGCCGAAGCAGGGGTCGCTTTCTGAACCGGGTCTGAGACCGACCGGCTATCAGATCGCCACGGGATCCTGGATAACCGTATGGATAAACTGAATCACGCTACGAGTATCTTCTGCCTGTTTGACGAAAGCCTCGATATTGCTGCCAGTGTAGCCATCGCTGCCAAGTACGCGAATCCAGAGGTCGTCTGTTTTGTCGGTGTAGGCGCAGCTGAGGTTGTCTGGCTGGCGTTCCACGTAACTTACGTCCACTCCGGAGTAGATCGTCTCAGTGGTATGGGTGAAGTTACTGTAATCAACGTAGCCATTGCCAAGACGTTTGGCTCCGCATTCTGAGGCATTGCCCTGGCATGCTGCGCTGCCGTGCTTGAGAAACAGCAGGCCTTCATCGGCCAGTATCTGATCGGGCAACTCAATGGCGATTTGTTTGGTAACCCAGTTGCCTTCGTCCATGACTTCGATAGTGCCTTCCAGCTTGCCCCAGCGCATTAGCGCCCAGTACATAGCCAGGCCGGCCAGAGGGGAGTCGACAGTCTGATAGTGACTGAGATTACCGGTGCCGTCGTCGACGCCGTAGGCTAGCCGACCAGACAGGTCCAGCTTTAGGCCAACGGAGGCGTTGATGGAGTTCATCACGTCGTTCAGGGTGCGATCCAGTACGCGGGGATTGCTAAGGGCAACCCGGGCCACGTTCAGGCGTCCCAGTTCCAATTCGATGACGTCGTCCTCAAACCCGGCCACTATGATGCATTCGCCGGTTTCGTCCAGTTCCATGGGAACAAACCCACCGTCCACCGAGATCGGCTGTGGGCAATTGTTTTCGTCAAGGACGGGTACGCCATTTTCATCCCGCTCCAGCTGCCAGAGATCGCCGAACACCTCGCCTTTATAGGTAAACTCAACGCCTTCGTTCAGCCCAAGCACTGTGTTCAGGAACACCAGTCCATCGATGGTCAGTGGCACGCTCTTGTTGGAGGCACCGCCGAGGAATGCCGCCGCAGCATGCATCAGATCAAAGCTGTTGGGTGGAAGGGTTTCCAGCGGGGTTTCAGGCATGTCCTGAATGACATCATGGGTAAAGACGATGGTCCGTCTGGCATCGTCGGCATGCGTTGTGAAGCCGGCAATGTTTTCGCCGTAGTAGTCTTCCATGTTGAAAATACGGCTCCAGGCATTGGCAACCCGATCTTCATACAGGCAACTCGAGCCTGAATCGATGTACTGGATATAGGAAACAAACTGGGTGACGTAATCGGTCATCCGGTTATGCGTCATGTTCGACAGATCTGCGTATCCTTCGTGCAGGCTCACACCTCCGGTACGGCCGGGCGTTCCGTCGCGCAGATAGGAAAGGTCGCCCAGTTCGAGGTCATCGCGGATTTCCTTCCATTCAGGCGGAACCACCTGGCCGCCTTCGCGGCCCTCGGGGCCATAACCCGCGATGCGTCCTTCCTTGAGGAGTGCATGATAGAGCGCAAGATTTTCCCGGGGTGAGTCTATGGTCTTCTCAACCAGTTCGCCATCAACTTCCGTGATCATTACCAGTCTCCCGGCGGGGTCGGTTTTGATCGCAGTTGAGGCGTTGATGTTGTCGATCGCCTCGGCCAGTGCCCGGGCAAATACCTTTGGATTCTGGGTAACGGTCCTGATCATGTTCAGGCGCCCGATTTCCAGCTCGATGGTATAGGCCTCATAGCCTTCTACTACCGTACAGGCAAAGTCCAGCTCGGAGTCATCAAACTCTTCAACGACCATCGGTACGGTGTCGTGTTCAGTGCCATCGGGCCAGGTTACGGTTTCGGAGGCGATCGGTTGGACGCAGCCATTGCCGTCCAATACCGGAACACCGTATTCGTCACGTACCACCATCCAGAGATCGCCGTACAGGTTTTTCGGATCTGTGGGAACGTCGTTGAGCCCCAGTGCGGAGTTTACAAATACGACGGAATCGATCGTTAGGGGTACTTCTTTACCAGTCGCTGCTCCCAGGAAAGAGGCCGCACTGTCGAGTACCTTTTCTGAGATTTCAGGTTGCTCTGTTGAGGGGGTAGTACCTGGGCTAGTGCTTGAACTTGAGCTTGAGCCGTTCAGATCGCACCCACCGACGACAGCCAGTGATGTGATTAATGCTGGAGTTACCAGATACTTAAGTTGTTTTCTGCGAGACATAATCAGACTCGGGTTCTACCCCGTTTCCACGGACGGTTTTAAAACGGCGAACAGTTTTCTGTCCTGAGCAGCAACTCTACGTCGCATCCTAGGATTATGGAACCGCTCAATGTAATCGAAGACATCAGC